>Ga0209802_1000785_pt1 | contig 24471 bp, 20 predicted proteins | sample GraSoiAngelo_129_FD_185886 | JGI IMG/M metagenome (GOLD analysis project Ga0209802, IMG submission 185886) | Grasslands soil microbial communities from the Angelo Coastal Reserve, California, USA - 14_0927_12_40cm (SPAdes) (version 2) | ecosystem: Environmental > Terrestrial > Soil > Grasslands ... | reverse complement strand
CAGAGGAGGATTAGACGGGATTGATTTCTTCGACGCTAGCATTGTAGACCCCTACGACGCTTGCCTCTAGGAGCAGAGTCAGCGTTACCTGCGTAGGCGTTAGCCAGCCTTGGGTGGTCCAGATGCTTGCCGGATCTAACTTGATCGTGTTCCACGTGGATATCTGCGTTGGAATGATGATGGTGGTGTTTGTCGCGTAGGGTGTGATCGTCTGTTGGGTCGCCCGGTCCGAGAAGATGAAGTAAAGAGTGTGGGTTCCGTCTGTCACGCTCGCTGCGAACATGGTCTTAGAGGCAATGTCGGTCGCGAGTGACTGATTGAGGTGGATACTCACGCTGGTGGCATTGAGCAGGACCTTCTGTGACAGAGCTATGCCTTCAACTATCCCCCTACCGGCAGAGGTGTAGTTCAGCCTCATTTGCACGCCGCTCGTTCCATTGACTCCTAGAGGGGTGATGCCAGACGAGACGGGGTCAATGTTGGAGAGGAACCAAGACCCACCACTTTAGCGCGGGATTCTCCAAGGACGGAGCCGGAATGTCTGACTTCGAAGAGGATGATTCGCCCAGCAACTGTCCAGTCAACTTGTCATAAATCACGATGTGGAATTGGTCACCGCGAGGGACGGCGCTCAACGCATCGGGAGCACTGATCAGATAAGAGGATGCAGAACCGCTGTTCAGTGGCGAAGTCGAATTGTTCGCCCAGAAATAGGTGAGGAAACTATACTTCACAAAGAAGATGGGTTGGACTGGTGTCGCGAGCAGGTTCGTAACTGTCACATTGATCTTCGTAGCTGACCCGATGCTGTCAGGGTCCATTACTCCGTTGATCTGTATCGCAGTCCGGGGATTCGAAGCCTGAGTTATGTAAGCCCCAGAAACACCTGCAAAAATCACAGTCAGCGTCAGTACTACCATAACAGAGGGTGTAAGCCGTTGACGCAAGATCCTTAGGAAGGTTCCCGTACGAGGCCGCCAAGCGATACTGGGCAGTCTCGTTGTAAACGCAAGTCTGAGGTTTGGACCGCCCAGCCGGCATAGTTCGAGGACTAGTGGGAATAGCCAGTAGGCCATGTAATTGGGGAAAGATCGATAATAGAAGAAGAAGATGAGGATCGGAAAGGCAAAGACTATGCTATTCAAGCCTCGATAATGTTTGGCGTAAAGGTAGAACAGAATTCCGGAGACTCCTCCCATGAGGACTAGGAAGGAGGAAGATGGGAGCGCAATTCCAAGGTCGAGGAGAAAGCCCGACAGACCAATTCCTCCAGGAACCTGAGCCGGGGCGTTTGGCAGGAATGGCGCGACTACGGCAGCCCACCAGGAGCCTGGACTGTAGATGATGAACGGTAGGTTAGGCAAGAAGAAAGCAGAGAGCATCAAACCGACACTTCGGGTCAGACTTCGCAACCCTTGGTACGGAGTCTCTTTCCAGAGGCGCAGTAGGAGGAAGGGCGCAATCACGATAGCAATCTGTTTAACCGCGACAGCAATGCCGAGGGAGACCCAGCTTGCCTTGGGATGACGGTACCAGAGAACGGTGGTCAGAACGAGGAAGAAGGCCCAGATGCTATCGGTCCAACTTCCCGCAATCACGATAGAGAACAGCGTAAACGGTAGAACGCTGACACTCTTCAGCCTCGCGGGAGCCAGGGCGAATATCGTGAGGATTGACATGATGTGGAAGATGAAAACAGTGTCTCTGACATCATGCAGGCCGAGCAAGTAGAACGGGACGATAGAGAGGAAACTCAGCGAGGGATAGGCAAGATGGAAATCGAAGGACCCGTCAACACCCGGGGTGTAGAAGGACGGGGAGAAGCCAAATTTGTCCAGGAGAGGTTTGATGGAGAAACCGTACGGACTCTGTAGCTGCAAGACCCTCAGGATTCCCATGTAGGTCCCCACCACCGTGTCGGTCGAATAGCTGACGTAGAGGAGCTTTGACGCAACGACGTAGAGCCATATGAACAAGACTAGGTTGCCGACTAGGGAAAGCTGGTTAGCGCGTGAGAGAGTCAGGTTTTTTCTGAAGGCAAATGTCAGATTGAATAATCCAAATCCTGCGAGGCCAACGGCGAGAGCCAGCATCGCGATGATGTTCGGCCCAAATGCCACAAGCCATAACCCAGCCACAACTGAGAATAGGCCTGTTAGACCAAGGCCGACTCGTGACAACCTTGTCGGCTTGGCCTGAGTTTCTCTCAGCCCGATGTATTCCTTGACCCTGTCTATCGCCTGGTGAACTTGGGTGAGAAACTTGGAAAGGACCATACGGATGACCACGTCTACAGGCTTTCAGCTCGGGTAAGGATCAAAGGTCTCGACTTTTCCCACTTAAGGGTTATGTGGAAAGCGAAGCTATCGGTCTGCATCTTAGAGGAGGTTCGGGCTGAAATTCGGGGCTTAGCATGCATGGGACCCATCTGCGAGTGTCTCTTCTATCAGTTCGCAGACGATGTGGCCTATCATGATATGACATTCCTGTATCCTCTGAGTATCGTCTGAGGGTACAATCCCTCTGTGATCGCATAGTGACCGAGCAGTCCTCCTCCGGAGCCTGTGAGGGCTATTGTCTTCGCTCCGATTCTCTGGGCCTCCTCAACGCCTTTGATGACGTTCGCTGAGCGACCGCTGGTACTGATGCCTACCGCAACATCCTCCGGTTCCCAGTGTTGCTTGGACTTGACGGGAGAAGATTTCGTCGAAACCGATGTCGTTACCAATCGCTGTTAGAATGGACGTGTTCGCCGTCAGGGCGGATGCTCTAAAAGGAGGTCGCTCCCTCTTGAATTTTCCTACAAGCTCAGCCGAAATATGCTGAGCATCGGCAGCACTACCACCGTTACCGAAGAAAACGACCTTCCGACCCTTTTTTAGCGCAATCATGATCATGTGAGCCATTTCAATGATATCGTCCAGACACTCTTCAGCGAGCCGTTGTTTCGTTTCGATGCTCTTCCGTTGTGCGTCTCGCGCCACAGAAACTTCGTGACCGCCTTCGACCGCTAGCTTAGGAGCTCTTGTGGACTTTTGCATCGCTCGTTGAATCCTATTTCGGGCTTCTCCAGGTCTGCAAACCTTCAAGATCAAATCTGACCGGGAAGGCCTTGCCTCCTCGGCTCTCGACCGCCTTTTCTACATGCACTTGTCTGCCAGGCTCGCAGTATAGGAACAAGAATCCTCCTCCTCCAGCGCCGAGAAGTTTGCCTCCCGATAGCCCCATTTTCTCGCGCGGCGTGCAGAAGCCTGTCGACCTCACTGGTTGAGATCGCGGAGTCAAGCGCTTTTTTCGTGACCCGCTCCGAGTTCACGAGCCTTGCGAACTCGGTAAGGTTGCCGGTGAGGGAGTCTTTCATCTGAAGAGTTAGTTCCTTCATTCGTTCGAGAGCTTCTATCACTTTCGAGTCTTTCTGTTCGTACGACTCGATCTGCCTCTGAAGAGTACCGCCTGATCTTCGGGTGGTGCCGGTAAAGCAGAGGAGACTACTGTACTCCAACTCGTTCAAGGTTTCGCGCTTTATCCGGAGGGGATCGACGATGTTCGAGTCTCTCTTGAACTCGATAAGATTGAAACCCCTTCCAACCACAGATTGGTTGGTCACGATGACAAGTCTGAAGCCCTGCTCTCGAAGAGCATGCAAGGGCGCTCCGATCCCCGGAAGAATCTCATGCTCGTTCGGCGTCTTGACATAGGTCGAGTCTTTCTCGTGTCAGAACACCCTTCCCGATCTAGGAAGGCCGCCTTCATGGTCACTTGTCTGTCACGACACGTTCTTCGCGAAGTGAATTAATAGTGTTTTCCAGAGACCTTGATGCCTGAATGGAAGCTAAGTTAGACTCGAACAGTTTCCAGAATCTTAACAAGCATCAAAAAGGTTGTCAGAGTCAGTATGAGACTCCCGTCAGCTGCAACATGCATGTGACAGTCAAGTTGGACTCATGGATATACATCTCGGGAATTTCGCTGGCTTTCAGTATGCCTGGGCTTTTGTTCTCTTACTACAGCGTGATTCTCTTCCTGAGCACTTTCCGCTATCCGAAGGCTCTCGGGAACGAACCTCCCCTTCAAGAGACGCCATTGGTCTCGATTCTGATAGCTACATTCAACGAGAAGTTTGTCGTAGCCAGCACCCTGGACGCGCTCAAGAACCTCGACTACCCCAGAGACAAACTACAGGTTGTCGTGGCCGATGATTCATCCGACGAGACGGTTGATATCATCGACGGGAAACTTCTAGAACTTAACGATCTAGGGATTCATGGTGTCGTATCGAGGAGGAAGGGCCGGGCAGGCTTCAAGAGCGGCGCGCTGAATCAATCAGCCCCACTCCTGAAGGGCGACTTTGTCCTTCTGTTAGACGCAGACTCAACTGTCAAGCCCGACGTCCTGAAGAGAGGGCTAAATGCCGCCAGTCATAATCCCAGGATCGGCTTCGTTTCATTTCGAGTGGGCCACTACAACCGAGAACAGAATCTGACGACCCGACTATTTGCGCTCCAGCAAGACCAGGGAGATACAGTTGCAAAGATGGGCGCTTATTCGATCGACGCTCCATACTCGTTCCAAGGCGGATTCGTCCTAGTCTCGATGGCCGTTCTACGAGAGGTTGGTTTCTGGCCGAACGACTCGGTCGTCGAAGACGCAGATCTATCCCTCAGAATATACTGCGCCGGATACAGGGGAGTCTACCTGAGCGATGTAAGAATATTCAGCGAGGACCCCTCAAGCCTAGAGGTCTGGAAGAAACAAGCAGCCCGCGTAGCCCAAGGATGGGCGAACTGCGCCATAGCCAACGGGCGGAAGATCTTGAGTTGCAAGAAGCTCTCTGTCTGGAAGAGAATCGTCCTCTTCTCGACCCTGGTCGGACCCTTCCAGGGACTCAGCTGGATAGTCGTAACTTTCGTGTCAGCCTTCGGACTCATCTTCGGGCTGACCGCCCCCTCAAGCTCGATATTCTCCAGCCCGATCTACATCATCGCCGTCACATTGCCTGTAGTCGCTTTCTTCGGTTCAGGCATCTACGCGCTTCATATTCAAAAAATAATGACTCCCAGAAATCTAGTGCTACTTCCTCTGCTCTCCTACACTAGCTCCTGCATGACGACCGCGATCATGATCGGATTCCTGAACGGGATGAGAGGAAAGACTGGTTTCTTCTTCAGAACACCGAAACATGGCCTCGCAGTGGATTTGAACAGACAGTATCATCGCGAGGTTCGTCTTGACAGAATCGCAATCGCCGAAGGAATCCTTTCCATAATGGCACTCACTTTGAGCATAATCGTACTCCTATACGGAGTCTGGGCACTAGCTCTGACGCTTGCCGGATTCGGCGCCCTGACACTTAAGTCGATGAATCTCTCGCGGCTAGCCTCTATCAAATCCACCAGCAGTGCCTAACTGCGATCTCAATTAAACGGCCAGGCAAAATATTCAGGCATTGAATATAGGTTTAGATCTCTGTCAAAGCTGGAAATGATGAAGCCAAGAACTATGAGATTTCCTGGATTCGCCCTATACTACCTCTTCTTCGGCTATTACCTGTCGGTCCTTTGCATTGCTGGAACACAGAACCTCCCGGAATGATAGATTCTTTGTAATCGAGTCACTCCATTGGACCGACCTTTCTTCATACCTCTGGTGGATTCTCCGACACGTAGGTCTTCCTCACTCTTGCCTGATCGTGCTAGAAAGGAGACTCCTGGCCACTGTAGGAATAATCGAACCTAGAATGAGCGGGTTTCTAAAGGGCAAACACGGCCGATCTTAGTGGACGTTGACGCTTACCATGGGCACTATTCACTCTCGTTTCAGCGAATGCCGATTTTCTCAGGGCAGAAACCACTTACAGGAAGGCAGGCAATGTCATCTCTCGGATCAGGCTCAGTTCTATGCCACTAAGAGGGTCGCACTTTACAATTAACTGTTAAGAGTTTTGTGAAACCTGAGACTAGTGGTAATCTCGAGTTTTCATCGAATAGCAGGTATATGTGGTATGTCGAAGCCCGACACATTCATCCCTTCTTGAGTAGAAGGAAGACAATTTTCTCTCGGTAACCTCCAGTCATCATGATTGACGCCATTCGTACCTCGGTTGCTAACCTCTTGGTAACAAATCTCATTCAATCAGGCAAAGTACAGTGATCGGGTGCGATATGATGGCCTTCAAGCTATTGGTTAAATGATATGATGTGCAGGAAAAGTCCGGAGAGCGATACGGCCGCCCATACTCTGCGTTGATCAAAGTACTATTCTGAAGACAAGCCAAAGATGGTTGAAATTCTCAAATGACCGAACAAGACCTTTATGATGCTCAGGCGAGTAACCGTCGACCCGCGGTGAGCTTCGGTCACACGGTCACCCCGGTTTGTCTTGTGACTCCTCTCGCTCTGGGAGATTCCGAAGAGAACAACGTTGAAGACTTTGAAGGCCACTCTCTCTATTCTAGGGATCTCTTAAGCGCCCTGAGGAAGAAATGGACAATCTCAGTCGTTGCAAATCAAACTTCCAAGGCAGGACCGGGTGAGCCTGGAGTCTACAGGGTCTGGAAGCCGGGATTTCAATACCCGTTCAGGATGCTAAGACAAGTTGTGAAGACTCACGCTAAGGTCGTCCACTTCGAGAGGCTAGGACCAACAGTTTTTGGCCCTTACTTCACTGTGCCTTTTGTTCCGTTCTTAGCTCTGGTCCTTCGTCTTTTGCAAAAGAGAGTTCTCGTCTCGTTTTCGGATGTTGTTGATGTTGACAAAGTGGACCCTGCGTTTCTCCGGGCTTTCCAGTCCTGGCTTCACGCACCGGCACTAGTAAGGATAGGTCTAACCTATTTCTACTTCTTCACTGGAAAATTCGCCAACACAATTTTTACTCAGACGAGGAACTCGCGAGTCGTCCTCCAACGAAAATATCGAATTGATAGTGCTAAGGTCAAACTTGTCCCGCTTAGCGGGCCGGCTCCGAACCTCGATCTCTCAACTGAGCCGGCAAAGAAGGTCCTTGGTCTGGAACACAAGAAAGTACTTCTGTTCTTCGGACACCTTGCGCCCTACAAGGGATTGGAGGCACTGATCGAAGCGCAAGCAATTGTACAGAACCATCGTCCAGATGTAACGCTAGTTATTGCGGGAGGGAATCATCGTAGAATCCACGACGACTATTTGGGCCGCTTGCGTGACCTGGCCCGAGAAAAGGAGGCGAACGTCAGATTTACCGGCTACTTGCCGAGCGAATCTATTCCGACCGTATTCTCTGCGGCCGACATAGTGGTCTATCCGTGCAGCTCCATTCCAGGTTCAAGCGGCTGTGTCAATTTGACAAAACAATACGGGAAACCGTTGGTAACAACAAGGGCCGTTGCGAAGGAAGAGGGAATCGCTCATCTTCTAGACGCTTACGTAATCCCTGAAGCCAGCCCTAGCTTGATCGCGGCCGCGGTTCTGAAGCTTCTCGGAGACGATTCGCTTGCTGTGCATTTGTGTAACAATCTTGCGAGGACAAGCGTTCCAATTGATATCATAGCAGATGATATTTCGAGCACGTATCAGAGACTCTTGGCATGAGCCTCGGACCCCTCAGGTCTCTGGCTAGAAGACTATCTGCATCAGAATTTCTCTTCGCTGCCGCAGGAGTTCTCTTTCTTGCCGGGGTGATTCTCCCCTACTTTTTCTCTACGGGGCTACCTGTCAACTACGACCTTGCAACGCATTACCACATGGGCTATCGCCTTCAGAGAGGGTTGTGGGACCCTACCTGGTCAGGCGGTGTCACCACGATCGACTATCCGCCAGGTGCCTTGTTACTTGCAAGCGAATTTACTTCGATGCTGATTTCTCTAGTCAACCCGTACCTAAGTTTCAAGATCTTCTACTTTCTTGTTTTTTTTGCATCGATCGGCGCTGTCTACTTCCTCTCCAAGACTTTTGACCCGTCTTCGACTCGAGCTGCGGCCTCCCTCTTCTTGGCAGCTACGGCCCCCGCAATAACTCGGGCATTCTTCGCGGGATGGCTGACCGTTATGACCGCTTTTGTCTTCATGACGCTTGGCTACTCGTTCTTTCACCGCTTCAGAAAGGAGAGGCGAGCAGTTCTTGGATTCATGGCGGGATTGCTATTTGCTCTAGCTTCCGTAGCACATCCATACGGGATTCTCGTGTCGCTGCTACTGGTCGTCCCAGTCTTCATCTATGATGCTCTTGGCAATCGTTTCTCGCAGCTTCAACTGGTAGGCAATATCAACCGACTCCGTCCATACTTTTCCGTATTCGCGGGACTTACCCTTGCAGCCCCTGCTCTCCTCCCATTCTTCGTGTTTGTTCAGGCTACAGGTTCCGAAGCGCCAATCCCACACTTCTCCAGAAACGGAACCATACTCGACGTCTCCAACTTCAACATCATTCAGCCGTTGGGACCATTCTTAATCATCGTTCTGGTCTTAGCCTCGGCCCTCTTTTTCAGCCGTTTTCGGTGGAGGATCTTTCATCCGCATGATTCGGGGCTCACACCCTACCTTGCCTTCTGCGCTATTCTTCTCTGGATCGGAGCAGCTCCTCAAGGAGGCTTGGACGGAGTTCTTCCATTTGCAAACTGGCTGGTCTACGACGTCTTCATCATGTTCTTTCTGTCATTTGCGGTGGTGTTCGCTTCCGGATTCCTGAGGAACGTACTGGGGACCGGCTTCCCGCGTCTCGGAAAGCGCCGCATAACCAAGGCAATAGCGCTGGTCGCAATAGTCACAATCCCTATCGGTTTCCTCCCACTTGTTCCACCGCCTTTCGGGCTGAGCCTGGGATCAACCTACAATCTTCCAACAGACCTCTCGGCTTACCTATCCAAAGAGGTCGCGCAAGGACAGTGGGGAAGACTTCTCGCGCTCGGTGCGTCAGCGAACATATACGATCTTCCCGAGATCAACAACATTCCTCTGATGGACAACAACTACCCAACCGGTCGACTTGAGAACTTTCTCAGGTCCTCCGGGGTCGACGATTTCAACACAGCCAAGAACTATCCGAATGGGACGCGGGTGCTTCAGTACGCGCTGGCGAACTATGATCGATTCGGCATCAAATGGATACTGGTCGCGGACCCATTCTACGACCAATATGTCTCTCAAGGGATATTCCAGATTACATCATTCAACTATCAAGAGAACAATCCTCCAGTCCAAGCAAGACTGTACGAGGCTCTTCCCCTCCTCACGCCGTTCGACGGCGATATCAACGCAACCTATCAGGGGATTTCACAGGTTTCACTTCAGTCCAACCAGCAGCTCTACCTGAGCGGGAGTGCTACTTCAGGAAGCCTCCAGAACATCACGCAGTCTGCAATCAGACTCTCGATTACGACCACCGCAACCGGGAACGGCTCGGGCGAAGTAGACCTGCCCCTTGTTCAGTCGGGACTAACCAATGGCGCCACTTTGCTGCTTGAACTGAGAAGCGAGAACAACTCGTATTTTGGAGCGGCCTATCAGAATCAATCGAATAATTCAGTTGCATTAGCAAGCAAGTATCCGCTTGGTCCAAACTGGCAATGGCTAAGATTCAGTCTCTCTAACGCAACCATTTCATCTGTAACGGTCGGAGTTGTTGGAAACAGGACCCGCGAAAGCGTTGACGTGGGAGCCGTGAAGTTAGGCTACCCGGCTGTGCGAGTGACAAATACTCCCAATGGCATTTCCGTCGATAGAGACCTGACGGGGGCGTCAGAAATTATCATCAAACAGAGCTTCTTCCCCACGTGGAGGAGCGACTCAGCTCAAGTCTACCAAGCAAATGGTGGACTGATTGGGCTCCAGATACCTCAAGGAGTAAAGACAGTCAACATCTACCTCGACCAGACCCTCTTCCTCCTCCAGTTCTGGTACCCCAACGTCCTCACTATAATGAGCATTGTATTCGCAGCAGTCGCATTTCGAAAACCCATCATGAATCGCCTCAGCAGAAGTGCTCGGCGAAACACTCTTGGAACTCCTGAGCAAACGGGGCCTCCCAAGAGTCCGGGGACCAATCTGTCTGTGGGAGACGCTTCTGCTTAACGGATAGACACGCGGCGAATCGCTAGTTTCTTGCCAGAACTTCTGGAGCCCTCTGAGGGATTGGCGCTTCAAGAGTGGAGGTGTTTCTTAGCGTCTGGAAAGTTCGGACAGCATGGTCTTCGCTGGAAACGCCCACGACCACTGATCTCAAGTTTTCCAAACCGTGAATGTATTCTGTGGCTTCTTTCAAATTGAGCATTCCTGCAGCAAGGATGCTCATCCCCATCACATCTATCCCCGGCTTTTGAGCGAGGGATCGTTCGCAAGCTTCTCTGGAGGGGTTCATCTGAAATCCCATTTTGTTAAATGGGGTCATCAAACTGATCTTGTCGTATGATATCCCGGTTTCGTCTAAGAGTTGAATCAATCGCGGAAAGTTTCTTGTCACTAGTCCGGCTCTTACTTTGTAATGATCGTTGACATGCGAGATGTAGCTTTCGAAGATATCCTTAAGTTGGAATGCTAGAGCTAGGTCGACGATGATCTCGTGTAGAAAGACGGCTTTTAGTTTGGTTCTGGGAGGGGCTACTCTGAGAAACCTATCTATTTCTACGTCTACGAATGTTGAGAGCATCTTCGTCGGGTTCATAGTGAGGGCCGAGACAGATCCTCCGACGAGCGCCTTCATTTTTCCGCCCCAGCTGAGCTGTCCTATGAGGTCGTAGAGCATTCCAATCATTCCTTTCTCGGTCGCCGTTCTGATGTACCCTTGTGCGTAGGGTAAGAGCGGATACAGGTCGAAGGACAGGTCAGGATTCTGGTCTTTTAGGAGTCTGAAGACCTCTAGATGGTTTGGATGGGTTGAGAAAACAAAGCCTGATGCGCCGTTCTTGAACGCGATTTGTAGAATTCTCGCTTCTCTCTCCGAATTCAACTGAGCCAAGCGTTCGCGAGCTCGGTCCTGGGACATGTGGTCGACACCGATGAATGGGTTGTCGCCGATTAGAACCCTCTCTAGCTGTTCTGCCAAGTCCATAGAACCTACAGTGATCGAATCTTATCCATAAGCGAGTTAACCTTTGCAGCATCGCCAAAGTCTGGTTCAACGGATCCTTTCTTCTGCAAGGCCTGCAGAAAGGCTTGGTCCTCGACGCAGAATTCTGGATCGCCAAGAAGGAAGGGAACCGACGGCTGCAACTCGGGCTTTCGAAGCATGTGAGTCCCCGCGAGTGTCTCGTCCCGATCCTCGTCCAATTGTAGCTTTACGTAATCGTCACATACTGTCAGCACACCGTTCGTTCCGTGGACCTCTAGGAAGATCTCTGGAAGCCTGTAGTTCCGTACGCTCCAAGAAATATCCGTGTATCCACTAAGCCCTGAACCAAATTGCATCGCCGCGTGAACGTAGTCTTCTACGTCATCCGAATAGAGCTTCTTTCGGAAGCCTGAAACCATCATGGGCTCGCCGAAGAGCCATATGATTAGGTCGAGTATGTGTGGTCCGACCTCGAGTGTGACGCCGCCGCTTTCGGGCTGGAACCGCCAGCCCTGGCCTTTTCTAAAAATGTCGGCCATGAATGAATAGCTTTTGAAGAACTGAGGAGTTCCAATCTCATCTTTCGCGACCGCGTCCTTGGCTCTTCGGAATGTTGCCGCGAACCGCTTCTGGAATCCCACCATGTTTGTGACACCTGAACCTTTGGCAGCCTCATAGATCTTCTTGGCGTCGTCATGGTTGGTTGAGAGGGGTTTTTCGACGAATATTCCCAAGTCTCTCTTGGATCTCAGAATCTCCGAAACTATCGGCGTGTGGGTATGAATGGGAGTCGTGACGATTATTCCTTGAATGTCGTGTTCGTTTTCGATCATTTCCTTGTAATCTTGGTAGATTCTCGCATCAGGTAGAATCTTCCGTGCCATTTTGGATAGGAACCCGTCTGTCTCCGACGCGACGCTAACGGGGTTGCCTTTGAGGGCACTATGGATCCCTGCGTGGAGGAGCCCCATTTTCCCTAGTCCGACGATTGCAATTCTCGGAGTTTCTAATTTGATCGAGGAAGGTGCACCAGTCGTCTGTTCACGGATCAGTTCCTTGACGGTACCTCGATAGCAGGTCATTATTCTCGAATGAGAACCGAGGGTTACTCAACCAGCGCTTTAGGTTGTCAGAAGTGCCAGATGTTAGATTGTCAACGACTCTAACCTGGTGACCCTGCTCCATTAGAGCGTCAACTAGGTTACTTCCAATAGAGCCCGCTCCCCGGGTCACCAGTGCTCTTTTCATTGTATTTCCCTCGATTCTCAATAAGAAAAGGATTCTGTTGCTTCTGGACTGATTATGTGGATTAAGACTGCTGATGTGAGTCGAGGACGCTAGCGCGGGAATAGCATTCGTATCCGCGTCGATACTCATAGTTGAGATGGAAGGTCTGCTTCGAAAGAACACCTAGAATCTCGTTCAAAAATTCGATAAGATTCGTAAGCTTAGGCTGAGCCTTGCCTCGGATTTTATGGATACCTGTCGATAGATTCAGGTTGGTCGTGTAGTTTTGAGGGTGATTTTCTGAGATTGGAAGATTCAACGGTGAGACGGGCATGAAACTGTGAAGGGCGGTTCTATTCACGAGAAATATTGTCTCGCGCGGAATCATACTTGGTGCGAAAGGGCACTGTGATCCCGCGCTCGTGGTTATTGTCTGCAGATACCATTCGTTCGCGGGATCCATGTTGACGATTTTGACTTGCTCCACTTGGCTAACGAGTGAGCTGGGGATTTGTATTGTGCTGGTTATCCAAATTCCCCTAGAGACCCCGGTCAGGGTCTGAACTAGAGTGTTGTTGACGTAGATCTGGACAGGACCAGAAGTCCGGGGATTGAAAAGGTATGTTATAGTCAAACTGGGTACTCGTCCCAGGTTTGATAAGAGGTAGTAGTTTGTCGTGTTCCCGCTATAGAGATCGAAGATTTGAGGAACACCGGTAGCCTCGAAGTCGTATTGAGTGCCGCCGCCGCTGAAGCACGGCTGAACAGGATACACTGGGGTCACATAGGTGCTGCCCGTAATGGAATTGTACGGCTGAGAATATGTCGAGACGATGTAGCTCACGTTGTACTGTAACAGAGCCGCTCCGGAAGCCTCGATTGAGTCTCCAAAAATAGTGTTGAGTGCTTGGAGACGCGCGCTCAAGTCAGATACGTAATAGTCTGCTATTACTGGAGGGATCGCAATGGGGATGACGTTCGCCTCCGAGGCTATGAAAAATTGCGATCCCATGTCGGAAGCGAAAACCGCTCCGGAGGCGTGAGCGTTCATCCAGTCAATCACTCCAAAGTTCTGTACCTCAATGTTCGCGTTCGGTCCGCCTAGTGTCGGACCAACTGAGTTGAGAGCCATGATCGGACCAGCGAGTACCAGGAGGGAGATGATTGCTGTTCCCAGAATCTTCTGGTTTCGCCGTTCGATTTCTCGGACAATAAATGCAAGGACAATGGCCCCGAGCACAGCAAACGGACCAATGTCAAAGAACAAGAATAGATCATTTACCAGAACTAGTCCAATTCGCCAGGCTTGCGATGCCACAACGAGCGATAACGCAAGAGTAAGTAGCAAGAGATACTTTTCGTCGATCTGTTTGAGCGAAATCCTCCGTCGTCTCAGAGCTAGGATTACTGCGCCTACAAACAGGAGACTGGTGGTCGGGGCCCCAAGAGTCTCAAGATATTGACCAGCCGTAAGCTGGACGTACGTTCCGAACGCTGACGTCTGAGATGGCAGTCCAGAAGCGAGAATGTGAACCCAGTAGAGGCTAGATAGGGCTGCTCCGGATGCGAATATCACTGCCGTATTCATGATGGCCCTCCGTGATCGGAGAACCACCGTGTACGCCACCATGACTAGGCCCGCTGCGAGCGCAAGCAAATGGAAAGTAAGGGTCAATTCACCGAGCACAATTCCCGTCAGAATGTTCTGAATCAGAGAAGTTCTCTCTAGAGCTAGCAAGAGAAGGAGCGTGTAGAACAGATACAATCCCATTTGCACAGAAGTGTATGGGTAGGCGATCGAGTTGGAAATTACGGCTCCGTTGACCGATGATTCAGGCACAGGGATGAGGGAGGCTCCGTAGAAGAACCAGGTTGCAAGAAATGCATAGCGTCTCTGCAAGTATCTTGATGCGAAGGAGTAGAAGACGAAGACAGTCGGTATTCCAAAGAGAAGGGGAGTCACAGTGACTATGGGAATAACTGATATCCCGGAAAGAATTGAAAGGTTAGCAACGACGATGTGGGATCCTAGGGTGTAACCGAGGGGATCTGTCGGAAAGTATGGGTCGTAGCCTACTACCTTTCCGGCCGTTATGACGGCCTGTGCGTACTTTATGTGATAGTACGTGTCGCCGCCGATCGTGCCGAAGCCTTGAAGGAAGAAAATTGCCCCCCAGGAAAGAACCGGGAGCAATGCCAGCCCGACCATGTACCATACTTGGGCATTTTTCATCTCTTCATGTCTCGCTAGGATTTCACAGGGCGAAAACTGCAGAGTTCGAATCGATGTATACTTCGACGAATCCGGGTCTTGATTGGAACCATCGGAGATATTGACCAGCTATCGGGTAGTAGTCGAAACTTACGAATGAGCTTGAGTTCTGGTTGACTATCAACGCTGGCGTAATTATGATGGCATATTGTATCCGGTAGGATCGAATCATTTGCTCTGTACTGTTTGAGCCGCACAACGGGAGGAATAAACACGTCTGGAGTATTGCCCTCTGAGTCAAATCCGGCACGGTCAGGTCTTCCTGCGAGGTTGTAAAGAATACGCTTCTCTGATCAATCGCCTTGACATACACTCCAAAGCCTAAATCATTGGCAGCAAAAGTCGAGTTGACAGCTGTATGTTCGCGGATCCAAGTGTAGAGGCTTGAGTAGGTCGGTTCAGTGTTGAAAGAGTTCGCATAATATACCGAATACTGAAAGGCGTTAGACAACTGAAATGCTGATGCCGCGAGGATTACCATTAGCAGTACGCCACTGAGTGTCGCTTGGTTTATTTTCAAAGTTCTTGACAAACCCGCGACCGAGGGAAGTAGAAATTTTCCCACGGCGATCGCTGCGAGTATGCAGAGGACGGGAGGAAGGTACGGCATCACTCTGTGGGAGAGTGTGAGAGGCGCCGAGAAAGGAATCCCTTCAACCACGGTCCCGTAAGGCGTATAGACCGCTAGCTGTCCAATCAAGACCACGCAATACAGAACAACGGCCCAAGCAACCAGCATGTATAGTGTCGTCAGCTTGTGACGAAGAATGACTAGAATAGAGACCCAGGAGAGCAAGATAGTCACTAGGCCTATTTCGCTGATAAGGATCGAGTTGTTGATCGTGAAGATGTTGTTTTTCAAGGAGGCGAGCCAGAATGCGCTTTGAGAGAAGAGCCCTGCTTCAGCCAGGGCCGTACCACTGGCCTCGACGAGGGCGATCGAGTATAGTGAAGCAAGAACTGCAAGTAATGTGTTCCATGCGTACTCCCATTCCCTTCGTACTACATAGGTAGAGGCCGTTGCGACGAGGACCAGATTGACAAAGTAATAGGTGACTGGGTGGGCCTCGATTGATATTCCATCTACAAACCCGAGCAAGCCGACTAGAAGGTAGGACGGTCGCTGAGTAAGCAGTACTGCGAGAATCATAGCCGAGAGGAACAGAATTGCTCCAAGGTTCTCTGCTACCGGGTCAGCTCCGAGAATGGATATTGCCGACCATCCTCTCAGAGTCGTTGCGAAAAAGGAGGCTAGGAGAGCGGCAACGGTCGATTTTGAGATGGCAAGAGTTAGGGCAAAGAGTGAGATTAGTTCTAAGGCGAAGAATATTGAAGGAGAGATCGCTAGGGCCTCATTGGGCGACAGTCCCGAGAGCAGACCGATCGAGCCGATGAAAGAGTAGTATCCTTGGGATGTGGCAAACGCGTAGCTGGTCCCATTGGGGGCTGAGGAGAGGGCATCGAATCTAGGGATATTCCCGTTATTCATGATTGACTCTACTGCTCTTAGGCTGTGGAAAGGGTCTAGGTCTAGGAGTGTTCCGGGTCCGTTCGAGATTAGCGAAATGCCACGGATGAATCCGCCCATTACTAGAATTGCAGCCAGGAGCAGGTAAGTGGCAGTCTGACCGCGACCGAGTGTCACGAGACCACTCGCTTGGGGCGGAGCTTTTTCATCTGGCGGAGAATCATCGGAGTGAACGAAACTATCACTGTTTCTCCCGCGAGAACTGTGACTAAGTTTGTGAGGTTGATCGCGATGTTGAGCAGGGTCAATACATAGTTGTTAACGATGACTATTCCAATGCTCAACGCGATGCTAAGGACGAATCGTTGAAGCTGGGTAAGGAACATGGTTCTATCGTAGAGGACTTCGAGGACGTCAAACCCTGGAAGGAAAAGAACGAAGACCAGAGCGAGGATGAAACGTATTGACGTCACTTGCGTATAGGAGAAGATGATCAGAAGGATACTGAGGGGCACCGAGAGGATCATTCCTCTGATACCGACGACGGTCAGAGATTTCAGTCTGGATGATGAGAGCATAGCGTACCAAAAAGGCTTGTTGAAATCGCCTGCTCCTTGAGAATTAACCCTTCACTCGGTCCCTGCGTCCGGTCATAACGGGAGGCTATGTTTTCTGAAGAGTCTTTGGCTGAAACAGTGTCATGTTGAGCACTACGGCCTGTCGAGTCCCAAGAGCTGGTATCAACGCCGGCGTATCTCTGTTCCGGAGGAGGCCGCACATGTTCTTGAAGTTTCCATATCCGTCGTGGAACGTGCTAATCTTCTGAGTGCCAAGTCTAGCCATGTAGGGAATGGCCACTTCCCGACAAGAGGCCTTCTGGAAACTGCGGATCTTGAATTCTTGAGAGAAGGCCATGCCATTAGAGCTAACCCCGACAATACCTAGAAGGCTTCTCTTGAAAACCCACATACCCGATTGCGTGTCTCTTAGATTTAGACGAAAGAAGATTCGTGAAAAGAGATTGAGAACCTCGTTCCCGAAACGATGCGAAACGCTCATCGCCCCAGGCTGCAGGTTGCTCAGTCTGCAAGTCGTGACCAAGTCAAGGTCATTCTTTACAAGATAGTCTAGCAGCTGAGGAACTTGTTGCGCCGGATACGATCCGTCAGCATCCATTGTAACAATAAAATCTCCAGTGGCGCTCTGAAATCCTGTCTTGTAGGCTCGTCCGTAGCCTCTCCGCCGCTCAACAATGATCTTGGCCCCTTTTGATCGCGCAATGTCCAGCGTGTTGTCCGTGGAGCAACCGTCGACTACTAAGACCTCTGTCGAGTAACCGGACTTTGAAAGTTGCTCGATCGGTAAAGCTTCTAGAGTGCAACCGATCCCCTCTGCTTCATTCATCGCTGGAATGATGACGCTGACAGTCTTCACAGCAAGGCCGAGGATTTAGGGGATTAAATTACCTTGTGCTTGATGTGAACTATTTACAGTAACATGGTTTAGTGCCAGAACAAGATCCGGTGACCAGGCGAACGACCATTTGTCCGTAGCTACCTCATGGAATAATCAAATTGAGATTCAGTAGCCAGGCTTCCGACGCTTCTTACTCAAATCAGGGAATATTTCGCAATCTTAGGGTTGATTTTTTTCTCATCCGCTCCCCGATGTTTACGCATATGGCGTTTCGGGCGAACTGGTCCTCGAACAGCCGTGGGTCGACCTTCATCCGGTTCGAAGGACCTACACAAACAACTTTAGCCCCGCTTTGACAGACCCGGTCCGCGGTAACTGTGAAAATCAGTGCTGTAATACCTCTCTACAACGAAGAGGAAGTGATTGACGAGTTTTCCAGCAGGCTGATCGGATCACTTCAAGCTCTTGGGTCGGATTACGAGGTTATCTTCGTGGTCGAGGGGACCGACGCTACTCTGGCGAAGGTAAGTCAACTATCGAAGCAGAATCCCCGGGTCAGAGTCGAGTATAACCAGAAGAGGCTCGGACTTGGGAAGGCTCTCAAGAAGGGACTTGAAATGGTCGATGCTGGCGCCAACTATGTTCTAACTATGGACTCAGACCTGAATCACGATCCTGAGGAGATTGGGAGATTGTTAAAGGCGTCCGAGGAGGCTGATGTAGTAGTTGGCTGCAGGTCGAGAAGCCGAGGCCTCGTCCAGGAGCTTCCATTCTTCAAGAGAATGATAAGCGCCAGCACCAACTGGATACTTCGGAGGGCGTTCAAGATGAAGTCCAGCGACATTACGTCTGGTTTCAGGATCTATTCGACGAAGGCTGTTGAGAGCGTTCGCGAGGAGCTTGTGGCGAAGAATTTCGAGGTAACAGCAGAGATTCTGATAAGGGCCAAGAAAAAGGGATTCTCAATCACAGAAGTTCCAATCAGTTTCAAACGTAGACCTAGGGGGACGAGCAAGCTCAGCTTCGTCAAGAGCGGAGTCGGATACGTGATCCTGCTCTTCCGTCTGGGCTTTTAGACCCTGTCAGTATGAGCTTGGCAGCATCCGCCAGACTCGGGGCCACGAAATCTGCCGCCGGATCGGACCCTCCATTAGCTGGGATACTCGTTGTCGAGACAAGAATGGTCTTGGTCCCAGCAGCCCTACCAGCTTCAACGTCGAGATTACGGTCGCCCAACGTGTAAGAAGACGCCAGGTCGATCTCGAGTTCTGAGGCCGCCCGAAGCAATAGCCCTGGCTTGGGCTTCCGACACCCGCAATCATCCTCCGGGGTGTGGGGGCAATAGTACAGCGCGTCGTAGTCCGCGCCTTCTCGACGCAGCTCATCTCGAAGCCGATTGTTGACGCGGCTAAGGGTCTCAGCATCAAAATAGCCGCGTCCTATACCCGACTGGTTCGTGACCACAACCACCCTATATCCAGCCTCTCTCAACGCTCGGAGCCCTTCAGCCGCACCGGGAATCAGCTTCACCAAATCCGGGTCAGCGCAATATTTCATATCAACCATCAACGTATCGTCACGGTCAACGAAGATCGCTGCTGATCTAGCCAAAGAGATCCTCTTCCACTAGGAGGCAGAGTAAGTGTCCAATTGAGATGTGCATCTCCTGTATGAGAGATGTCTCGTCATTTGGGACAGACAAGACGATGTCGCAATAGTTTATCATCGGACCCTTCTGTCCACAGAGCCCGATAGTCTTTGCCTGAGACTTTCTGGCCATCTCCAAGCCTTTCAGTACATTCTTCGACTCGCCGCTCGTCGATATACCAATAACCACGTCCCCAGGCCTGGAGAGAGCCTTCACCTGTCGAGCGAATATCTCCTCAAAGGCATAATCGTTAGCGATCGCTGTGACAGTGGAAGAGTTTGTCGTCAAGGCCTCTGCCGGCAGAGGATCACGGTCCACTCGGAACCTACCGGTGAATTCAGCCACGATATGCTGAGCGTCGGCAGCGCTCCCACCATTACCGAACGCGTAGAGCCTACCACCGTTCCGGAAACCATTGGCAATGATGTCGGCCGCTTTTTCAATTTCGCCTGTCATGGAGATCACCGTCTCTCGGAGCCTCGCGCCCCGTCTGAGATAAGACTCGATCGTCGCCGACTTCGATTTTCCTGCTTGTGTAGCCTTGGGTGTCAACACGAAAATTTGACTCCTAGCGTCGGCCCGACGAATCCCGTAGGATTCAGCTTGTCATATGAACGCTTAGCTCGACTCTCAGAGAGCGTATGTCGCTGCCCTTGCCTCGCTGATCTGTGGTCTCTGACCAGCACGGTCGTGTTGTTCACGGTCGCGATACCCAACCGTCCACGTTTCCAGACCAACATCCTCGAATCTGACATTCTCGACCTTAGAACCCGCTTTTATCATCGCGGACGAGAGCCGCTTATGAGATCCGTCTTCCGCGAAGAGAAGGAGATAGCCCCCCCCGCCGGCACCTAGGAGTTTTCCGCCGATGGCTCCGTTCGTCAATGCCGTCTGATATAGCTTGTCGACCTCTTCGTTGGATATGGCGGGGTCCAGCTTCTTTTTCAGATTCCATTCATGGCCAAGCAGCTCACCGAACTCTTCCACTCTACCGTGCACGAGTTCGTTGTTGAGATCGAATGTAAGCTTCTTGATCTCATGAAGCGCTTCCAGGACAGTGGGATTTCGTTCACGATACGACTTGATCTGTCGACCCAGAATCCCTCCCGACGGGCGGGTCGTTCCTGTCGAGCAGAGGAGAAGCCGGTACTCCAGCTCGTTCCTGACCGCTCCGGAAATGGTAAGGGGTTCAACTGTAACGCCTTTCTTCTCGAACCTGATCAGGTTGAATCCGCCCATCGCAGCTGAATACTGGTCCTGCATCCCACCCGGAATCCCAACATCCGACCTTTCAATCAGATGGGCCATCTCAGCAACTCTCTTCCGTTCCATCGTCTTCGCAGACCACTCAGACAGACCACCAAGGATCGCGACCACCAAAGCGGACGAGGACCCGAGGCCTGAGCCTGGAGGGCAGTCGGAGCAAGTGTTGATCTCTAGTCGATCAGTCACGCCCATCCTCTGGACAGCGGCCCGCGCAAGATCCGTATCCCCGTTCAGATGCGAATGGATAGTATCACTCCCAATCCCGGTGGTCCAGCCCATACTATTCACCTGAAGCCCATCCTCAACACGAGCCCGGAGAGAACAGTAAGCATACTTCTTGATCGTTGAGGACAAGACGACTCCTCCGTATTGTTCTGTATATGGTGGAACGTCTGTGCCTCCCCCTGAGAAACTCACCCGCAGGGGTGCGCGGGAGCGGATAATCAGTTCAGCGACCAGCTCTTGAGGCCGGAATTCCGCGAAACTCAAGGTCGACGGTCGGCGAGGAACGGGTAACATACAAACGATAGGCCACTACAATAGACCGGTGTAGGGGATACTGGCTTTAATAGGGTTATATCAACAGCCAACACGTGTCGACTTCCGACCCACTCGGCGGCCTCGAACCCGTGAACAAAGAGCCCATAGCTCAAGCGCTTCGCGAGCAACCTGTGCAAGATTACGACGATTCTCTGAATCCCTGAAGACCTATCTAGAGGATTGACTATCTTCTCGTTTCAGGGTCGGCATCGACGACGAGCCAGTCGCATCATCTGGCGTCGCCTTTCTTATCATGTTGATCAGGTGCTGTTCTACGTGCGGCTCGAGAATCTTCTGGAGCGGAATGCTCCGTTGAGATCAGATGTTCCAACTCCCTATGTGTTCGTCGGAGCTTCATGTAGAGGCCCATGGCTACGGCGCTGAAGATTCCAACACTGCTCAGAGCAACTATCGCGAATCCGCTTCCCTGTAGCGACGCGTTGACGTAGGCTTGGAAGTAGAAGTCGTTCTGGTAGTTCTCGTACATCCAGAGTCCAAGGTAGGCAATAATAAACGACTGGAGTACTACCAGGATCTTTACTGGACTGGGAATATGTCTCCTCGCAGTCTCGATCTCTTCGCCCGTAAACTACCACCGGAACTAAAAGTCCTCGACTTCGAATCCATTTCATCTAGTTGCCCGGTTCGATAAGGGCGAATTGTGCCCTAGGGAATGAGTTGATAGTATCCGAAGTCCAGTCTCGGTCGGGTTCCTTGGATGCTGTCTATTCTGACTCTTCCTCACCCGTTCTACTGGCGGGGGCTGTTCCTCGCCTAAGAGTAGGGGTCCCGACGTTCAGACCCTTGGGCTTTGGCAGCGTTGCGAGCCCTCCTGTGGCAGGTTTCTCGCTTCTCGAGGGTGAGATCTGCGGCTTCTTGCCCGTCTTCTTAGTTGAGCCCCGAGTTCTAGACAGCTCGTCCTCCTTCAGTCCCTCTCTCTGTTTGATGTTCCTCATCGTGAAATAGAGCACAGTCGCGATAGTGGCCGAGGCTATGCCGAATCCTACACTAACGATTGGAACAAGAATGGGTGAGAGGCTGTTCACGTAGCTTTGAAAGTAGGGGTTGTTGAGGTATTCGGAGTAGACCCAGCCCCCGAGGCCAACTATTACCGCCAGCTCCGCGAGGATTATGATCCATCCTCTGCGAGGAATGTCCCACCATTCCAGTATCTGGATAACCCGGACCCCCAGTACGTATCAATCGGTGGAACTTCAGAGATTAAGGCGACGCGTAACTTCACCCCACTATGGGCAGGTTGGTCGCAAGACGCGTGTGATCCAGTCAACTGCTTGGTTCGTCTATGTGCAAGATACCATCTGAGTCCTTGCAGAACACCAGCCGCGAGGATTCCGCTGAGAAGAATATGCCCGAGGGTGATCACAGTCAACGCTCTCCTAGAGAAAGCGAACTCTGCTAGAGGAATGCTCCTGTCACCGGCGAAGAGTAAGGTGAGTGTGACGAGCGCGAACAGAGGGATTACAAGAAGCAGGCTGTCCCGCGAGGGCTTCAGAACCAGTCTGTAATCGCCGTTCCGATACGCATAGACCAGGACAAGTCCGAACGCTCCAATTTCGAGGATGGTATCAGCAAGACTGGGAATTCCAAGGTTCAGTCCAACGTCAGAGTTGGGATACAATGGATAGAGTAGCGGGATTGACCCAACTAGGAAATCGCCCAGGAGGTGGGAGAGGATTCCGATGGAGAAGGCGAAGCCTATTCTTCCGAAGAAGTAGGTGAGTATCAGAACTAGCGGGATGATCACGATCAGGGAATGGGTGTAGGTGTGATGTATCAGATAGGGTTGGAGGTAGATGTCAAAGTCGGGCAGGATTCCTGAGAGGAGCGCGAGATAGGCGGGCAGGTTGACGTTTAGCCTGCGCCCGGTCACCTTCGAGAACAGGTAGCTCCAGCAGCTGTGGCCAAGCAGAAACATCGGGTCTCAAATCCTAGGTGTGTTTATGGGTTCGGCGACCTAGACCATTACAAATGATTGATGCTGACCCTCGAAAGAGGAGCGGGACCCGGGCACGTGTCTACGGAAGGGGTTTCTCGGTCTTTGCTTTTGTACCGTGGGTATTCGCGCTTATGAAATGCGACGAACAGACTTGGGCCGGATTACATTGGCTCGAAGAGTTGAGCGTTAGCTTATAGGAACAGGCTGATCGGGCGAAGCCGACCGGCCGGCATTGGAAGATAGCAAGGATTCCGTGGAAGAATCATCTTAGGGATGTGAGATTTGACAGTCACCGACCTTATCTTCAACACTATTGTGAATCTTCTAAATCAGACCGGATATCTGGGGATATTTCTCCTAATGGTGGCCGAGAGCGCGACACTCCCGGTTCCAAGCGAAGTAGTCCTTCCTCTAGGAGGGTATCTAGTTTCTCAAGGCAGGCTAGAGTTCTGGTCGACTGTGGCGGTGGCGACTGTTGGTAGCATGGTTGGTACCATGGTGGATTTTGGCATCGGCTATTATCTGGGAAGGCCGGCTGTTCTGCGGTATGGCCGGATTGTCCGGTTTAGCGAGAAGCGTCTGGGGACGACTGAGAAATGGTTTGCAGTGCATGGGAGGAGTGTTGTTCTTCTTGCGCGGTTTGTGCCATTGCTCCGGACGCTGATTGCGTTTCCCGCGGGAATTGTTAGAATGGATGTGAAACGGTTCATGATATACTCGGCGGTCGGAATCCTCGTCTGGGACATCGCGCTGGTCTATCTCGGGGACTTGGCAGGCCAGAATAGCACCGCGATCGCTAACACTCTCCAAACCTACTTCCTACCGCTAGGCGTCGCGGCTCTCGTAATAGCTGGAGTGCTGGTCTATCGCGAACTCCGAGGCCAGCCATGATTGACAGGAGGACACTCGGGATCTTTGTTACGACGATCACGCGCTATCAAAAAATTCTAGACTTTGCGCGTCCGCGGGATTTGGCAGGGAAATGAAGTCGTAGACGGCTGGCTTATCCTGCGATGACCTAGAAGGATTAACATGATCATGGGCAAGTTTCCAATTCTAAGCCAGTTCCAAGGCGTTCTGCAGGGGACAATCAGGTTTCTCTGCCGGGATCTCTGAACCGGCCTATGAAAAATGCAGGCTTTCGTAATGATTTTGGAATGGTCAGGGTCGAAGCTTTGACAGGTGGCTTGGAAGGGTCTATCGGTAGCTCTGGCTTCCGAGGCTAGTGCTGGCCTGAGCAATCTTCAGTAGCGCTTCAGGTGTTCTCGACTTTAGCTGGTACAAGTAGGAGGTCACGCCCTTCGCGACAAATCGCTTGATGAATTCTGTTCTCTGAAGATCTCCCTGCCGGTACCGGTAGTCGTTGTATACTGATTCTAGAACCGCCCAGTCCTCTTCCTGCATCTTGACCATTTTGGAGTAAGGCTCCCAGACCTTGCTAGCTTTATCTGCCATATTCTATCGATTACTCCTGTTACGAGTACGAAGCAAGAGCTTGGCATTACGGGATGAAAAGATGCTGTAACCCACGCGGCGTAGAGCGACAGGGATCGGGAAACGGGGTTACAGCTCAAAGCATTCCTTGATCGGCTGTTAAGATCCGTTACGGGAATTATCAACTAGGCGTAAAAAGGGCCGTTTCAACAAACAGCAGACACCGAC
>Ga0209802_1000782_pt1 | contig 24517 bp, 20 predicted proteins | sample GraSoiAngelo_129_FD_185886 | JGI IMG/M metagenome (GOLD analysis project Ga0209802, IMG submission 185886) | Grasslands soil microbial communities from the Angelo Coastal Reserve, California, USA - 14_0927_12_40cm (SPAdes) (version 2) | ecosystem: Environmental > Terrestrial > Soil > Grasslands ... | reverse complement strand
GCTGCGCCGGCTGGGCGTGGAGCGCATCGGCACACGAAATTCCGTGGTGCGCAGAGCATAGGACCGGAGTCATTTGCTACAGCCCGATGCAGTCGGGGCTGCTGACGGACGGCTTTACCGCGGCGCGGCTCAACGCCCTCTCACCAGATGACTGGCGTCGCAGTGCCCCCGAATTCCAGCAGCCGAACCTGGGACGCAATCTAGCACTGCGCGATGCCCTCCGCCCTATTGCTCAGCGCCACGGGACCAAGGTGTCCGCCGTGGCCGTGGCGTGGACGCTCGCTTGGCCCGGGGTGACGTGGGCGATTGTGGGCGCCCGCTCTCCTGAGCAGGTGGACGGCTGGATTCGCGCGGCGACTCTCGAACTCACAAAAAACGATCTTGAGGAGATCGCTTCGGCAATCGCCCGCACGGGAGCGGGCGCTGGCCCAACACGGCCCATCGCCGCGGGCGCGCGGGCGGCGCACTGACAGGAGGAGGTATGAAGGAAACTACACCCACGAAGAACAACGGATGGATTGAAGTTCGCCGCCCAATCGCGGCGATGACTCTGCTGCTTGCCTTGGGGATCGGCGGCGTTGCCGGGTTGTGGATCACCGGGCACCGCAGCTCTCGGGGTGTCAACATCCTGTTGTCCACCGCCAGCGCGGCGGCAGTTAGCGATCAGATATCGTTCACTTCAGGGTTTACGCCGGTCGTCGACCGCGTGCTGCCCTCGGTCGTCAACATTTCTTCCGCAAGAATCGTGCGCTTCGCCGATTCGGGCCCCACGTCCCCTTTCTTTTTTGATCCGTTCTTCCATGAGTTCTTCGGGGGCGAAGGCCAGGGGCGCGCCCATCCCCGTGAACAACGCGAGCTGAGTCTCGGCTCAGGCGTAATCGTCAGCCCGGATGGCTACCTCCTTACGAACAACCACGTTGTTGAAGGCGCATCGGAGATTCGCATCTCCCTTACGGACAAGCGGGAGATGAAAGCAAAGATCGTCGGCACGGACCCCCGCACCGACATCGCGGTACTGAAGGTGGATCAGAAGAACCTTCCGGTGCTGCCGATCGGCGACTCCGCAGGGGCAAAGCCCGGGCAATTCGTGCTGGCAGTGGGCAATTCTTTCGGCCTTGGGCAGACTGTGACCTTGGGCATTGTCAGCGCGACGGGCCGCGGAAATCTGCACATCGTCGACTATGAGGACTTCATTCAAACGGACGCCGCCATCAACCCCGGGAACTCCGGCGGCGCCTTGGTGGACGTTCGGGGCGCCCTGATCGGCATCAACACCGCCATCCTGTCTCGCAGCGGCGGCAACCAGGGAATTGGCTTCGCTGTACCCATCAACATGGCGCGCCAAGTGATGGAGAGGATCGTCAAGGAGGGAAAGGTTGTGCGCGGCTGGCTCGGCGTCGTGATTCAGCCGGTAACGCCGACGATAGCGCGAGCCTTTGGCCTGGAGAAATCCGAGGGCGCTCTGGTAGCGGACGTCACGCCGGGCAGTCCTGCCGAAAAGGCCGGACTGCGAAGGGGCGACGTAGTCCTTTCAATCAACGGTGAACGCATCACGGAGACTCGTGAGTTGAGTCTCAAAGTTGCCATGCTGGCTCCAGGGACGACGGTTCGCCTGAAGATCGTTCGCAACCGGCGTGAAATGGAGATTCCGGTGGTTCTGGGCGAACAGCCGTCTGAGCGTCGCGTGCTCGGTTCGGAAGCCGAACCCAGCGTCACCCGCGCCCTGGAAGGTGTGGAGGTTGCAGATCTGACTCCCCAGCTCCGCCGGCAACTCGAGCTACCGCCGCGAATCAGCGGCGTCGTTGTGGTCGGCGTTGAACCCGGAACGCCAGCCGCTGAGGCCGGGCTGAGGCGCGGCGACGTGATCCAGGAAGTGAATGGACAGGCTGTTGCCAACGTCTCCCAATTTGAGCAAGCTGTCCGTCGTGGCGGCCGGGAGCCGATGATGCTGCTGGTAAACCGGGGCGGCAGCACCTTGTTCGTTGTCGTAGAGCCGCGGTAGGCAAGGGCGTCGTCAGGCCGCGAGCGCGGGCAGTTCAGGTCGTGCCCATGGTGATCAAGCTTGCTCCGAGGCCGATCAAGTGAAGCATCGGTGGCCGCCGTAGTGGAGGTGACGGTACATGAGCGACAAGCACCTGAAGCTCTATCTGTTCGCCAGCGACTTCGATCAGACCCTGAGCTTCAATGATTCGGGTTACGTTCTAAGCGAACTGGTTGGTATTCCGGCCGAGGAATTTCAGCGCAAATCGGCGGGCATGGCAAAACTCAACCTGGTTCAGCAGGGCGCTGAATTGGCTTACCTGTTGCTGCACGATCCCGAATTCCGCGCGCGAGTTCGCAGAAAACATCTCTACGAAGTAGGCAAGCGCATCCGTCTGAAAGAGAACATTGAGCTCCTGTATAAGATCCTCGACAGCGGCATCGAGGGCCATCGTTTAGACTTCTATGTCCTCTCTGCCGCGCCGGTCGAGGTTATTCAATCCGCGCTGGAAGGAATCATACCGGCTGATCACATTTATGGAACCGAGTTCCGTTACAACGCTTCTGGGGAGATCGATATGATCGTTCGGGCGACAGCCGGCTACGGGAAGGTTGCCGCGCTTGACCAGTTGCAAGCCAAGCTGCAGATTGGCCCGGATCACATCGTGTACGTCGGCGACGGAAGTTCAGATATCCACGCAATGCTGCACGTGAATGTGCGCGATGGATTTACCATCGCGGTTTCGGAGAGAAAACACGTAGCCCAGATTGCAAAACGAACGGTGCTTAGCGACAATGCGCTTGCCGTGCTCGTGCCGATCCTGGAGAACATTGTGGGCTGGCAACGGCCTCAAATCCGCGAGTTCTTCGAGTCGCATGGGTTTCTGATACAGGAGTGGGACAGCGTGCGGACTGACTGGCTTACACTGCGAGCAGCCAGCTCTCTATATTCGCAAGCCGCCCCAGAGGCTACCCGCCTTTGATCGATCTTCGGAGGTGATGCATGGATCTCAACCGTTTCACCGAGAAGATGCAGGAGGCGCTGCAGTCGGCGCAGTCGCGGGCGATTCGCCGCAGCCACCAGCAACTGGACGTTGAGCATCTGCTGGCTGCCCTTCTGGAGCAGGAAAGCGGCTTGGCGGGCGCTATTCTCGCCAAAGCCGGCGCGTCCGCCGAACTCCTGGGGCAAAGGCTTGAGCAGGAATTGGACCGGATGCCCAAGGTAAACCGGCCCGACCGGTGCGCCGCCGGACCAGATCTACGTCACCGGCCGGCTCAACCGAGTCCTCACACTGGCGGAAGACGAAGCCAAGAAGCTCAAGGACGAATATGTTTCGGTTGAGCATGTACTGTTGGCTATAACGGAGGACAAGGGGCCGGCCGGGCGGCTGTTGGCCCAGATGGGAGTTACGCGCGAGAAGCTGATGCAGGCGCTGCGTGAGGTACGTGGCAGCCAGCGTGTCACCTCGCCTACTCCGGAGGCGACGTACCAAGCGCTGGAGCGTTATGGCCGTGACCTCACCGAGGCCGCCCGGCAGGGCAAACTGGATCCTGTCATCGGGCGCGACGACGAAATCCGCCGCGTCATCCAGGTGCTGTCTCGCCGCACGAAGAATAACCCGGTGCTGATCGGTGAACCCGGTGTCGGCAAGACGGCGATCGTGGAGGGGTTGGCCCAGCGGATCGTACGCGGCGATGTGCCGGAGGGCTTGAAGAACAAGCGCGTCGTGGCGCTGGATATGGGGGCACTGATTGCGGGCGCAAAGTATCGGGGTGAGTTCGAGGAACGCCTCAAGGCCGTCCTCAAGGAGGTTCAAGAATCCCAGGGCGACATCATTCTGTTTATCGACGAACTGCACAACGTTGTCGGGGCCGGCAAGGTTGATGGGGCCATGGACGCCGGCAACCTCCTCAAGCCCATGCTGGCACGCGGCGAACTGCATTGCATCGGAGCGACCACGCTCGATGAGTATCGCAAGCACATCGAGAAAGATGCCGCGCTCGAGCGCCGGTTCCAGCCGGTAATGGTCGAGCCACCCTCGGTCGAGGACACCATTTCCATCCTGCGCGGACTGAAGGACCGCTACGAGGTGCACCATGGCGTGCGCATCAAAGACAGCGCTTTGGTGGCGGCCGCTGTTCTGTCCAACCGCTACATCACCGACCGATTCCTTCCCGACAAGGCGATTGACCTGGTGGACGAAGCGGCGGCCAAGCTGCGGACAGAGATCGACTCCATGCCATCGGAGCTGGACGAAATCCTGCGGCGGGTCATGCAACTGGAGATTGAGCGCGAGGCGTTGCGAAAGGAGACAGACGAAGCTTCCAAGCAGCGCCTGGCGAAGCTCGAAAGGGAGCTCGCCAACTTGAAGGCTGAGGCTGATGCGATGAAGGCCAAGTGGCAGGCTGAAAAGCGCGCCGTGCAGAAGCTGAGGGCGCTGCGCGAACAGATTGAGCAGACAAAGATCGAGATGGAAAAAGCCGAGCGGCAATACGATCTGAACCGGGTGGCTGAGTTGAAATACGGCAAGCTGGTGCAGTTGGAGAACCAGCTCAAGATTGAGTCTGAGCGATTCGCCAAAAAGCAGGCCGGGAAGTCTCTGATCAAGGAAGAAGTCGACGACGAGGATATCGCGGAGGTCGTTAGCCGCTGGACCCACATCCCCGTCTCAAAGCTTCTCGAAGGTGAGGTAGAGAAGCTGCTTCACCTTGGTGAGGCGCTGCACAAGCGCGTGATCGGTCAGGATGAGGCTGTGGAAGCGGTGGCCGAGGCAGTTGTCCGCGCGCGCTCCGGCCTCAAAGATCCCAACCGTCCCATCGGCAGTTTCATCTTCCTGGGGCCGACCGGCGTGGGCAAGACCGAGCTGGCTCGCGCCCTGGCCGAGTTCCTGTTTGACGACGAACACGCGATGATCCGCATCGACATGTCGGAGTACCAGGAAAAGCATACCGTTGCCAGGTTAATCGGCGCGCCTCCCGGCTATGTTGGTTTCGAAGAGGGCGGGCAGCTCACGGAGGCGGTCCGCCGGCGGCCCTACTCGGTGATCCTGTTCGACGAGATTGAAAAGGCCCACCATGACGTCTTTAACGTCCTGCTACAGATCCTCGACGACGGGCGCCTGACAGACGGCCAGGGCCGCACCGTCGATTTCAAGAACACCATTGTGATCATGACCTCGAACATCGGCAGCCAGGGGATCCTCGCCTACCGCGGCGCCTTCGCCGGCCACGAATATGAGCTGATGAAAGAGGCGGTCCTGGAGGAATTGCGCCACTCGTTCCGGCCGGAGTTCTTGAACCGCGTGGACGAGATTATCGTCTTCCACGCACTCTCGGAAGAACATCTAATGCAGATTGTCGATATTCAGCTTGAGCGCCTGCGCGCGCAGCTTGCAGACCGCCATATCAAGATCGAGCTGACGCCGGAGGCGCGCCGTCACCTGGTCAGAATCGGCTATGATCCCGCCTACGGCGCTCGCCCGCTGAAGAGGGCAATTCAGAAAAACCTCGAAACGCAACTCGGCCGCCTCTTACTCGAAGGCAAGGTGCGTGACGGGCAAAGCGTGCTGGTTGACTATGACCGGGACCTTGAAAAATTGGTGTTTAACCCACAACCGAGCCCGGTTGCGGCGGAGGCGGCAGCCGCAAAGGCGTAGCGTGCACGAATGCCCGTCAAGTTTCGCGACTATTATGAGACGTTGGGTGTTCCCCGGGATGCCAGCGAATCTCAGATCAAGCAGGCATACCGGAAACTCGCCCGCAAGTTTCATCCGGACGTCAACCCGGGTGACAAGGCGGCCGAGGAACGCTTCAAGGAGATCAACGAAGCCAACGAGGTGCTTTCCGATCCGGAGAAACGCCGGCGCTACGACGAGTTGGGGGCAGACTGGAAAGCCGGGATGGACTTCACTCCGCCTCCCCCGCCTCCCGGAGGACAAACCGTCCGCATGCACGTCGGCGACCTGGGCGACCTGTTCACAGGTGGCGAGCGCTTCAGCGACTTTTTCGACGTGCTCTTCGGGAACCGCCGCCCAGATGGCGCTGGTTTTGCATTCTCTGCGAGGGGCGCCGATGTCGAGTCGGAAGTATCCATCACGCTGGAAGAGGCGCACCGCGGCACGAGCCGGGCGGTTACTATTCCTCTGGAAGGACCCTGTCCGGCGTGCGGCGGCTCGGGAACGAAGGACAAGAAAACCTGCTCTGTCTGCGGCGGAAGCGGCAGTCAGACCAGGCTCGAGAGCTTCACCGTGAATATTCCCAGAGGCGTCCAAGATGGATCTGTAATCCGTGTGCCAGGTAGGGGTGGCATGGGCCTCGGCGGCGGCCCGCGGGGCGATCTCTATCTGCGCATTCACATTCAGCCTCACGAGCGCTTCCGCCTTCGGGATGACGGCCACCTCGAGTTGGAGTTACCCATCGCTCCTTGGGAGGCCGTCCTGGGAGGCGAGGTAAGAGTGCCAACCCTGGACGGGCCGGTCGAAATGCGCATTCCACCGAACAGCCAGGGTGGTCAGATTCTGCGCCTGAGAAGTAAGGGGCTGGCACAGCCGGGTGGCGGCCGGAGCGATCTGTACGTCTGGCTCAAGATCGTTGTGCCTCCGAAGCCGACGGATAAAGAAGTCGAGCTGTTGAAGAAGCTGGCTGCCGAGTCGGGCTTCAATCCGCGGGAGTCATGGAACTCAGGTGGGCGATGATTGATAAGACCCAGGAGTTGATTCTCTGGCGCACGGAGCATTCCCTGCTGACCCTCGAGGATCTGGCCAACGCGGCTGGCCTGCACCCGGAACTGGTGGAGAAGTTTGTCGGCTACGGGCTGCTCGAGCCGTCGGCGAACACTGGTTCTCATCCGCTGTTCCCCGCCTCCTCGGTGGAGCGGCTGCGGTGCATTCTGCGCCTGAGACGCGATCTGGGGGTGAACTTGGCGGGTGTTGCCGTGATCCTGGAAATGAGGGAGCGAATCGAAAACCTGCAAAGAGAGCTGAAGCGCCTGCGCAGGCGCTTAGGCCTGGTGGAATAATCATATGAACCGACTCCGCAAACGCCAGTTCCGGTTTTCAGCCTTCTACCTCCTCGCCGCACTCTTGGCGCTGTATATCTTCCAAGTGCTCATCGCGACCCCGCAGACGCGAAAGGTTTCCTACACCGACTTCATTGCTGAAGTGCGCGCCGGACACCTCGCTGAGGTTAACATTACATCCACCGAGCTGATCGGGTTGTTGAAGGAGGACGCGGCCAAGCAGAAGCAGGCGCGGGTGATTTCGGCAACGCGCCTTCCGGGCATCGACGAATCGCCGCTGGTAAAAGAACTCGAAGCCCAGGCTGTAAAACTGACGGGAACCATCCAGGTCCGGTCCTGGTGGACCGAGTTTCTGATCTCGTGGTTGCTGCCGCTCGCGTTGCTGTTCGCGTTTTACGGCTACGGCATGTGGCGGGTCGGGCAAGGGCCCGGGGCGGCGCTCACCTTCGGCAAGAACCGGGCCAAGATCTACGACGAGTCCAGCAAGATTAACGCGACGTTCGCGGACGTGGCCGGTGTGGACGAAGCCAAGGCCGAGCTAGTGGAGATCGTCGATTTCTTGAAAAACCCACAGAAGTACCAGAAGCTGGGCGGGCGAATTCCGAAGGGTCTTCTTTTGGTGGGTCCTCCGGGCACGGGCAAGACGTTGCTCGCCAAGGCCGTCGCCGGCGAAGCCAGTGTCCCCTTCTTCTCTATCTCGGGCAGTGAGTTCGTCGAATTGTTCGTCGGGATGGGTGCCGCCCGCATGCGGGACCTGTTCGAACAGGCCAAGCAGAAGGCGCCCTGCATCGTATTCATCGATGAGATCGACGCTATCGGAAAGGCGCGCTCCTCGGGGCGAGGCATGTTCTTTGGCCATGACGAGCGGGAGCAGACGCTGAATCAGTTGCTGGTCGAGATGGACGGCTTCGATTCCTCAAAAGGAGTGATCATCATTGCGGCGACCAATACCCCGGAGGTGCTCGATCCTGCTCTGCTGCGTGCGGGCCGGTTTGACCGCCAAGTGATTGTCGACCGGCCGGATCTGAAAGGCCGGGAGGATATCCTGCGGGTTCACGCCGCCAAGATCAAGCTTGCGGTCGGCGTCGACCTTCACACGATAGCGGCCCGTACGCCGGGAATGGTCGGCGCCGACCTGGCGAATATCATCAACGAAGCCGCCTTGCTGGCCGCGCGCCGCGGAGCGGATACTGTCGAGCAAAGGGACCTGGAAGAGGCCATAGACCGAGTCATGCTCGGTCTGGAAAAGAACAGCCGCCGCATGAGCCCGGAGGAGAAGCAGCGCGTCGCCTATCATGAAGCCGGACACACCCTGGTGGCGCTTTCGGTCGAACATGCTGATCCCGTCCACCGCGTCTCCATCATTCCCCGGTCGATTGGAGCCCTGGGGCACACCCTGCAACTGCCAACCCAGGAGCGCTATCTGCTCACGAAGCCGGAACTGGAGGACAGGATCGCCGTCATGCTTGGCGGCCGTGGCGCGGAGGATATCGTCTATGACGGCGTAGTTTCCACAGGGGCCGCTGATGACTTGCAACGGTCATCCGAACTGGCGCGCCAGATGGTGACGCAGTACGGCATGAGCGCGCAACTTGGGAACCTCACGTACGGTGTCCCGTCGAATCAGAGGTTCCTTGCCACGCCGTTCGCAGACCACTCGCGGAATTACAGCGAGCGCACAGCCGAACAGATTGATGAAGAGGTGCGCCGCCTCGTGGACCGGTTGTACATGCGCGTCAAAGAGATACTGGCTAAGCGGCAGGCGGACCTCGAGCGGATCGTTCAGGAACTCGTTCGCAAGGAGACCTTGGACCGCGCCGAACTCCAGAGACTCGTTGAAGCGCCCATCGCGGCCATGCAGGAAGCTTCGCTCCCATGACGGTATGGAGCTGGCGCACGCTCCAGGAGATGGTCGGCTTCTCGCTCGTCTGCCTGAGTTCAGTCTTCTTCACGGTCGATCCTTTGGCTGCGATTCCCGCATTCCTGGCCATGGGAGCAGGCGGCAGCGAGGGGCAAGACCGGCGCGGCGCGCGGCATGCCGCGTGGACCTGTTTCTGGGTTCTCGGCGTCTTCGCTTCCGCAGGAAGTCTGGTTTTCAAGCTTTTCGGCATTACCCTCCCGGCACTCAAGATCGCCGGCGGTCTGCTTCTGTTCCTGCTCTCCTTGGAGATGATGCAAGCACACCGTTCCCGCACCCAAGAAACAGAAGCAGAACGGGCAGCGGGTGGGACCAAGGAAGATTTCGGATTCACTCCCCTGGGCATTCCTATGCTAGCCGGGCCTGGCGCGATCACCACCGTGATGGTGCTCATGGGCCAGACGAAACTTTGGTGGCAGGCGATTCCCGTCTTTGCCGCGATCGCCGTCACGTCGATCGCCACCTACTACATGCTTGCCCTCGGCGCGCGAGTCGAGAGGGTTCTCGGCGACACCGGAATCCGGATTCTCATGAGACTGATGGGGTTGGTGTTATCCGCGATGGCTGTGCAGTTTGCCTTGAACGGCATCTCTGACGTATGGCCCGGAGAGGCCGGCAAACACCGGTGACAGGCTTGGATTGACCTATGTTCCCAATCCGCGACACCATTCCCAGTCGAAACCCTCCCATCGCCACCTGGCTGTTGATTCTCGCCAACAGCGTCATTTTTCTCTTCGAGTTGACGATGCCGCAGCCAGCGCTGGATCAGTTCTTCCATTTGTTCGGAATTGTGCCGGCACGATTTACCCACCCTGAATGGGCCTTCTGGGTCGGCCTTCCGATCCGCGACTATTGGCCGTTTCTGACCAGCATGTTCCTGCACGGGAGCTGGCTGCACATCATCGGCAATATGTGGACGCTCTGGATCTTCGGCGACAATGTCGAAGACCGGATGGGGCCGGTTCGCTTCGTGATCTTCTACCTGCTCTGCGGACTGGCCGCTGGTATTGTGCATTGTTTAACAAACCCGCATTCCACGATTCCCACGGTCGGCGCTTCCGGAGCCATTGCGGGCGTCATGGGCGCATACTTCTTCCTTTTCCCGTATTCCCGTGTGATTGTTGTCGTTCCGGTTCTGTTCTTCCCACTCTTCTTCGAGCTGCCAGCGGTAACCTATCTCGGATTCTGGGCGCTGAGCCAGGTGTTCAGTGGCACTCTGTCGCTGGCAGCTGCGCGCGATGTGGGAGGCGTAGCCTGGTGGGCGCACGTGGGCGGTTTCATCGCCGGGATCGGGCTGCAGTTCTTCTTCGTCCGGCGCGGCCGCGCCTACCGCCGTCCCTCGCGTGACGAGTATGAAATCGAGGGCGCGTGGCTGCCGCAACGTTATTGGAGGGAATACTGATGACGCCTGGCGATGTCCTTTGGATGTTCTTCCTGTTCTCCGCGCTTCAACCGGTTCTCAAGCAGCGTTTTCTCGAGGCGTCGCGGCAGCGCCTCATCGCCAGCATCGAGCGTCGGCGGAACTCCCGGGTTATTCTCCTCGTGCACCGCCAGGAAACCATGAGCATCCTGGGCTTTCCCGTTTTTCGCTACATCGATGTGAATGATTCCGAAGAGGTCTTGCGAGCCATTCACCTCACCGATCCGGCCGTGCCGCTGGACATTGTGCTGCACACGCCTGGAGGATTAGTGCTGGCCTCTCTGCAAATCGCCCGCGCCATTCACAAGCATCAGGGCAAGGTAACCGCTTTTGTGCCGCACTATGCGATGTCCGGCGGCACGCTGATTGCTCTGGCCGCCAAGGAGATCGTGATGAGCGAGTACGCGGTGCTCGGGCCGGTTGATCCGCAACTGGGTCAGTATCCCGCCGCCTCAATTCTAAAGGCCGTGGCGAAAAAGCCTGCCGCGGAGGTAGACGACCAGACCCTCATCTTGGCGGATCAGGCTGAAAAAGCCATGTCGCAAGTGCGGGAAAGCGTCCGTGAATTGCTGGCCGACAAATGTCCGCAGGAGAAGGCGGAGGAGCTTGCCCGCCTGTTATCCGAGGGTACCTGGACACATGACCACCCGATCACCTACGAGACGGCCAAGAGTTTCGGCCTGCCGGTACGGTCCGATATTCCTGCGGAGTTTCTGGATCTGATGAACCTTTATCCGCAACCGGTTCGGCGTCAGCCGACAGTGGAATACCTGCCGGAACCGCGCCGCTTCAAAGGCGTTCGGGAACCGCAAGACTGAGCTGCCTGACACGAAGCAGGATTCCGGCAATAACGAGGTTCGCCCTGACAGGTCGCCCCGGCCGAAACTCAAGTTGCATCGCCGTAGGCTGGTGCGAAGACCTGAAATGCAGACAGCCGCGACGTGGTGCGGTTCCACAATAAGCGAGGCACGGCGGTGGGCGGATGGCCGCTTCGCGCTGACCTGCCGAGTGTTCCCCCACGGCTCAGGGTTTGAGGGAGGCGATTTCGTGCATGCGGGCAAACGCCCGGCGCACATGCGGGATGGCGATCGAGCCGCCGACGATCAGTGCCACGTTGAGCGCATCAATGACCTCTTCACGCTTCCAGCCGGCCTCGCCGCAGCGCACCAAGTGGTAGGTAATGCAGTCGTCGCAGCGCAGCACAGTCGAGGCCACCAGCCCGAGCAGCTCTTTCGTTCTTGTCGGAAGCGCGCCAGGCTCGTATGCCTCGTGGTCGAGCGCGAAGAAACGCTTCATGCCCAGGTGGCCGCACTTGAGGATCTCCTCGTTCAACTCCGCGCGAAACTTTTCAAAATCTCCCAGACGGTCTGCCACATATCCTCCGAGACTCAGCCGCTCTCAATTGCAGCGAGCAGTCCGCCCCTTTGGACCGGGGGGCCGGGCGCGGCGGCCGCGTCCGGCAAAGGACGGTATTATCCTCAAAAAGGCGGGCGTGCACTATTGAGCCCGGAATCACCTTTGCATCCAAAGCAATGGGAAAAGACACGTCCGGGCGAACACGTTGCGTATAATCGGCACCTGAGACCGGATCGTCCGAGCCAGGAGAAAAGGCTCTGATGCTAAATCGTCGCTTGCTGCCCAGGCGAGTGGCGCGGGCACTGGCGCTGGCACTTTGCGCGGCTGTTTCTGCCATTGCGCAATCGGCTGCCGACCACAGCGTTCGCGTCACGCTGCTACAGCTCAACGACGTCTATCAGATTTCACCGGTGGATCAGGGGACGCACGGAGGCTTAGCGCGCGTCGCCGCGCTGCGCAAAAAGGCCTTGGCCGAATCGCCGCACACGCTGCTGCTGCTTGCGGGAGACACCCTCTCGCCCTCGGTGGCCTCGCACACCTTCAAGGGCCGGCAAATGATCGCGGTTTGGAATGCCGTGGGGCTCGATTATGCCGCGTTGGGCAATCACGAGTTTGATTTCGGCAGCGAGGCCCTGCTCGACCGCATGCGCGAATCGCGCTTCACTTGGTTGGGAGCCAACGTGATCGACCGCAAGACCGGAAAGCCCTTCGGCGGGACGCCGCCCTACGTTCTCCGCGAATTCGAGGGAGTCAAGATCGGGTTTTTCGGCCTGGTCACCCCGGACACGAAGAGAACTTCCAAACCCGGCCCGGAGGTGGAATTCCTCGACCCGCTGGAAACCGCGGCGCGACTGGTACCGGAGATGCGTGCTCGCGGCGCCGTTGTGGTCGTGGCCATCACTCATCTCTCTATGGCCCAGGATAAACAACTGGCGCGCACGGCAGCGATTGACTTGATCGTTGGCGGGCACGAGCACTCTGTGCTGCAGTCGCTCGCCGGACGGACGCCGATCTTCAAGATGGGATCGGATGCGCGCAACCTCGGCCGCATCGAGCTGCACATTTCAGCCGGAGGCAAACTCGAAAGCATCGATTGGGAAGCGATCCCGGTCACCAGCAGTATTCCTGAGGAGCCGCAAACCGCTGCGGTGGTCGCCGAGTACGAAGGCAAACTGGCAAAGGAGCTCGATCTCCCGGTGGGACGCACCAGCGTCGCGCTCGATGCAGACCAGCACGCCAATCGCTCGCGCGAGACCAATCTCGGCGACTTCGTCGCGGATGCCTACCGAGCCGCGGTCGGCGCGGATGCGGCGTTGGTGAATGGCGGCTCGATCCGCGGGAACGCTGCCTACGGCCCGGGCCCGCTCACCAAGCGCGACATTCTTACCCTCCTGCCGTTTGAAAACCCCATCGTCGAAGTGGAAGTCACCGGAGTTGTGCTGCGCGCTGCGCTGGAGCACGGCGTTAGCGCACTCGGCGAGGAAAGAGAGCCAGGCCGATTCCCCCAAGTCTCCGGCCTGCGGTTTGCGTACGATGCGCGACGCCCGGCGGGATCGCGGGTCACCGCTGCCAGCGTGAACGGGAAGCCGCTCGAGGACAGCAAAACGTACACGCTAGCGCTCAGCGCGTTCCTTCTGGCCGGGGGTGACGGTTATAAAATGTTTCGCGGCGCGCGCATCCTGGTCAGCCCGGAAGAGGGTCCGGTGGAATTCGCCGTGGTGCTCGCGGCGCTCGCGGCCGCAGGTGAGATTGCGCCGCGGGTTGAAGGTCGCATCGAGCGCGCCGATCTTGCACCGCCCTAATCTGGCCGATCCTGTGCTGCTCTTGATGGGCTCTTTCTATTCGAACCCGAGCTCGTCCAATTCTCTGCCGCGCAATTTCAACTGATTCTCAGCAGCCCTGGCCACGCAGATGCTGGAGCCCCCCAACCGGGCTTTGGCAAGCTTCTTGCGGTGCTCCAGGTTCTCCCAGTTCACCGCCTTCACAACAGCGATAGCCCGCAGCAGGCGCGTGCGCTTCTCCGTTTTACCTTCGCCGGTCGCGTAGCCCTGTCCCTTAACTGTCCTGCCGCACAGTAGATTTCTACCGAAAGGAGTAATAGCTTGCTAGGTACCACAGAGCCGCCGTGAGTACAGAAATGGCCCATTGCCACCGCCCGCCTTTCGCCAGTACCGCAAAGGAGTGAAGCCTGAATTGGGCCGGCACGGCGTGGTTTGTTGGTGTTATTCAGATGGCTTTTGAGACGAGGGCCAGGGGCAGCAACTCAACGCCATTGTGAAATCTGCCTTTGTGGCAACTCCGGGTGGAGGCTCTCGCAGGAGAGGAGATCCGTTTGAGGTATTTCGATCGCCTTAATGAGGAGGGCACGATGACAAAAACTGTATTGCTGTTTGCTATGTGCGCTCTGGCTGTTTCCTTTTCTCTCCTCGCTTCTGGTCCCGCAGAAGCACCAACTGGTTTCGATGGACGCACGAATGGTTCAGTTGTCCAAGCAGAGATGGACGCCGCCCTTGTGCAGTTTGCGGAACCGGAAAAGCCCGTTCCAAACGGACTCGGTCCTCTTTTCAATGCCGTATCCTGTTTGGATTGTCACCAATCAATAGCTGACGGTGGGCACAGTCAAGTCCGCGAACTACGGGCCGGTCATCTTGACCGTCAAGGAAACTTTGTCGGGGCAACGATTACCCTGAACAACGGAAGCAAAGTTGGGCCACGCTCGCTTATCAATCAGCGAGCGATTTGCCCAGACGCGATTGGTCAACTGAGTCCGGCAGAAAATATCCGCGCGCTCCGCTTGTCTCTACCTCTCTTTGGAGATGGCTTCGTGGAGGCTGTGGCTGACGAAGACCTGTTGAAGATTGCCAAGCTCCAGAGGGAATCTACCGGAGGGCAAATCCATGGACAAGCTATCTCTGTCGATATCGCAGAAGTTAAGGGCGCAAAACGCATCGGCCGATTTGGCTGGAAAGACCAGCACGCCAGCTTGCTCTCATTTTCGTCCGATGCGTACCTCAATGAGATGGGCGTGACAAACCAGTTCGCGCCTGACGAAGTTACCACGGTCTGCAACCCAACATCCGGCATCACCGAGCCCAACAACGTGGATGATATAGCCAACTTTACGACATTTATGCGAGCGCTTAAAGCTCCTCCACGGGATCAGACACTGGCAAGCTCATTGGACGCTCAGATTGGAGCCGATCTCTTCGAGAGAATTGGCTGCCAGACTTGCCATGTAAATACGTTGCGCACAGTGCCCGCTGGCACCAAGCTGAACGGCGGGGACTATACGGTGTCCAGTGCAATCGGAGACAAAGTCTTTCATCCGTATGGAGATTTCTTGCTCCACGATATTGGTACCGGAGACGGTATCGTCCAGAACGGACCCCCGAACACCCGAAACAAAGTTCGCACAATGCCACTGTGGGGAGTGAGAACGCGAGTCGAATTTCTCCATGATGGCAGGGCTAGGGATTTGTTCGAAGCAATCAGACTCCACAACGAGGAAGCCGAAGATGTCCGAGAACGTTTTAACAGGCTTTCCCAGGAAGAGAAAGCGAGAATCATCACGTTTCTAAAATCTCTGTAAATGAGGCGGCCAGGAATGACGTGCAGAGGGGTTCCGGCCCGCGGGGCGCCTGCCTGGGGCGAACCGGATCCGAACGAAGGCTAGGCCACGCTCGGGCGCAAGCCACTGCAACCTACTGGGTGGACGTAGCAGCCCCCTCACACGAAAGGGGGCTGCTACGTTTACTTCTGCTCGCAAGACCTCTGGATCACTCCATCATTCTTGAAATAAGAAGGTCAGTTGCAATATCGGCCGCGGGGCATTCAGGGTCGCATCGAGCCGCGCGCCCAGTTGCTTGCTTGGATGCATCTGGATCCACCTTATCGGCCCCATGGTTGCCATTTTGGAATCCACCGCGGCACAGGTTTGCAAAACGCCTCATAGGTCGCGCCAAACTTCCTACTCAAGTTCGGTTCCTCGAAATAGACGACAAATAGGTCCACAAGAAGAAACACAACCAAAGACAACAGCAGAATCGAAATCGAATGCAGGCACAGACCAAACCCGATCAGCAAAACCAACGCTCCAATGTACATGGGATTGCGAACGTACTTGTAAGGACCTGCTGCCACGAACTCTTCTGGAGGGTCAAAGGGAGCGGGAGTTCCTCGCCCGCGCGCAATGAATACTGCAGCACAGGTGAGCGCAAGTAATCCTCCCACAGGCATGAAAATAATTCCGAGGGTTTCCGTCCAGGCGGGCAACAACACTCCAAAGCTTGGATCGAACTCGCGGGCACTCAAGGCAATCCAACCCCAGAAGAGAACGAAGCCAGTCATGTAGACGAGTGCTCTTAGAGCGACAAAAAATGGTCTCATTGGACCTCCTCGAACGCAGCGCTCTCGCGGTCTCATGTATCCTTCCTCTATACGCTGTTACTGGTCCCCAGCACGATGGGTTTCATTTTTTTTCCGCTCGTTCGGTCCGTGCCGATTGCGAGCGAAGAATCGTCGAAGACGCAAGGCCGCAAGGGTCTCGGGCCGGAGAACCTTGAGACCACCGCTCGCCTCCCTTGCAAGGCGAAAAGGGCTTGCAGAGGGTGATAGGGGTGGCTAACATTGGGGTGCCTGGTCCGGTCTTGCTTTTTGTGTCTCTGCAAATTGCACCAGGAAAGCGACCATGAAGACCAAAGGCAGGCCGTGCAGACATATTATTCTCCTCACAGCGTTCAGTCTCGGGCTCGGACCCTTTGCCGGTTTCGCTAAACCACAGGAAAAGCCCTCTACATCGGCAAACCGCCCCGCAGGACTAAGCCCGCAGCCACCTGTTCAAGTGACCCCTACCAGCTCCGTGGCAACGATCATCGCGCGAGCCCAGATCGACCGCAGTCGCAGCGGCGAGCAAACAATCGTACGCGTGGAAGGTAATGGCCACTTGACCTGCCAGCCGCATCGTTTGAACGACCCAGAACGGTTGGTGTTGGATTTTGCCGGAGCACGCTTAGCTGCACGTCGGACCTCAATACCAAGCGATCTGAAACCTGTTCGTGGAGTTCGTCTGGGCCAATTCAAGCCCAATGTGGCGCGCGTGGTGATTGATCTCGAGGCCCCCGCGGCGGACGCCCCCTACAGCGTTCAATCAGAAGGCAATACCCTCACGGTGGCGTTTGCGGCGATCTCGCCAGGCGGCGCGACCAGCAGCTCGGTGGCTCCCCAAACGCTCACCGAGCAGGAGAAAAATGCAATTCCCGCGCGCCGAATGGAGACGGCCCAACAGGCCCCAGCACTACAGGCAGCCGCAGGCATCCCCGCAATGCCGCAGCCTGAATCGTCGACGCATCGCGCCACGGCTTCAGCGAGCCCTGTTGCACCCGAAGTGAAAGTCGAATTCGAGAATGCCTTTAAGGTTGGCATGCCGAGCTTCCGCGCTCAAGCCCAGACCCTCCCATCGATTCTGGGGGAAGTTGGAGACAAGTCTAATGTGGCTATTATCGTTAGTGAGGGCTTGGGTGACGAGCAAGTCTGGGTTCAGTTCCAAGACTACCGTCAAGCACGCGATCTACCACCGATTCAAGGACTTACACGTAGGTATTGCACCGTCCAACCTGCCAGTGTGAGCAGCCAACCCACTGCCGTGCTGGTCGGCCCCGGGGAAGTCGGCTACATTCCGAAATACAAGGACAAGTGGATGCTGAAGGTTAGTGCCGCGCACGGCAGAAACGAGGACGGCACCCCCAAGGTCGATTGGCGGATGACCTATGGATATTACGACGCTCGCAAGAAAGCGATAGATGAGTGTGAGAAATGGTTGAGCAGAACCGACAAGGTCATCAAGCAAGGGCTTAGAGAAAGAAGCAAGCAAGAAGAGAAAAAGCAAGCTGGAAAATGAGCAACATAGATTCCTGGCCGCTGGCAGGCGGCTTTTTCGGTCGTCTGAGCAAGCGCTAAGCGTCCGGGGGATTCGCCAACTGGAAAACGCACAGGGCAGGCGCAAAGGATGGGGCACCCGGCACGCTTGTTCATCGTCCGCCTGCCGGGGCAGGCACCTTAACGGCACACCCACCTTACGGGTGGTCCGTCTTCGTGGTTTCGATGGACTTTGAGCCACACGAACACTCCCTTTCGGGTGGCCCGCAATCTTCGTGGGGGTCTTAGGCAACGCTACGATCTTCCGGTAACCGCCGAGCAGTGTGCCGATTTGAGACGGAGGGCATCTGAGGAGTTCTGACTGGCTAAGGTGTGTCTCTTTCTGCACATCGGTACAGCCAGAGGGTTTAACCAGAGCTGTTTGTGGCACAAAATGAAGCAGTTGAGGTCTATGCGCCAAGAATCGAAAGCAAAGAGATTAACTCATCGGGAGAACGCTGATGGCTATAGCTAAGCAACTCAAGGTCCTGGGTCTTGCCCTGGTTCTGTGCTCTCTGCTGTTTCTTGCGGTTACTTCTTATGCGCAGAGTGAAGTCTTGGGAGAGATCCAGTTCGTTGGGGCGACGAAAGTTGAAAAAACCTCTGGCGTCTGGGTTGACGGACAATATGTGGGCTATCTGAAAGAGCTCAAGGGGTCCAAGAAAGTTCTGCTCTTGCCAGGCGAGCATGAGATTGCAGTGCGCCAGTCCGGCTACAAAGATTTTACCCAAAAAGTTCTTCTTGAACCCGGGCAAAAACAAATCCTCCGTGTGGTCATGGAGAAGGACCCCCGAGTCGAACTTCCCACGGTCAGCTCTGAAGTCAAGATCATGGTCACACCCAACAGGGCTGCGGTTTTTCTGGACGACGGCTTTGTGGGCCATGTGCATGAGTTCGGCGGAACTGGTAGAGCGATGCTGGTGAGCCCAGGAAAACACCGCATCAAGATCGCCTTGCCGGGATATCAGACCTTTGAGACGGAGATCAACCTGCTGCCCAACCAGAAATTCAAGATCGAGACGGATCTGGTGAAGGGCAGCATCACTCAGGCAGGCACTCTTATTAAGCCATAGGGAGGGCCAACCTTTGGGGCATTCCCCAAAGGTTAATAGACAAGATTCACGCCGGCTGCCACCGAATCGATCTGGGCCGATCAAGTGCCGGATAGTGCAGAGAACCGCGCACTCAGCCCCCGCCTACCGGCTTGCGGCTGTGGAGCGAGATTTCTCCAGCTCTGCGCCTAGTCGTCTCTGCGATGCACTCGGAGATGCTTGTGGTCCGCTACCGGATCCAACAAGCGCAAGATGTGCTCCCCTGCCTTCGGATCGAAGCGATAAAACAGGACAGCGTCAGCGGCGTTTGTGTCGCCCGCTAATTCCAGTTCTGGATTATCGACGCTGATGTCGCCGTTATTCTTGATGCGAAGTTCGCTACCAACTTGCAATGGAATCATTATGTCTTCGCGATCATTTTTCATCGTCTCCCCCCGTATTTGCCACTGACGGATTACCACACCACCGCAAATTCAGTCAATGCTGGCAACAAAGCCGCTGCCGACGCCCAACACGGGGAACACTCAAGCTCCGCATACCACATGTACCACATGGAGGGACCAGACACCCGCTTGAGTCCAGATGCAATGAAGCAGGTACGGCACATCTGCATCTTAAAGGCTCAAGAATGACAGCCGCTTTTCTTCTCAAGGGCCAGCGGGCTTAAACCATCTGGGCAAGAAACAACGATCAAATTGTTCGTCGCTACGCCTTCGTGCAGGCTTACCGAATCAGTCCCGAGGCGCGGAATCCCTAGAGTGCGTTCGCGAGCTGGCGCAGGCTGCGGGCAAAGCGGTCATAGCGGTAGACCAGACCACCACGGCCTCCACCAGGCGTGGGCGACAGTCAACGAGCAACGCCTGTGACCGCCTGGAATCGTGTTCAAACACTTCGTGCCCCTGAGCGAGCGACACAGCCGCCCCAATAGCCGGCGGCTCTTGAACTCTTTGAGCCAGTCCTCACCTATGTCCGCTAACTCCTTTGGTGTAGGATGATGCAAGAAGGGGGCCCGTAGCTCAGCGGTTAGAGCAGCGGACTCATAATCCGTTGGTCCCAGGTTCAAATCCTGGCGGGCCCACCATTTGTTTCCAGTAAGTTAGCGACCTCGCTCGCACCGCTGATGGCGTCACTGTGCCCGATTTTGTGCCCTCTCTGCCCCAAGAGTGACTCTCCTGCTCGCTCTTCAAGAGCCTGAATTGCCGTCTGCTTTGCCTTCGAGCGAATGTGGCTGTAGCGTTCGAGGTGCTCGCCTATGTAGCTGAGGGACCAAACACACATGGTTCGATCGTGGTCGTGCGGCGGGGGAAAAGCACGCTCAATAACGGCGCGGCTACATAGGGTTGCCCATCGGCACGGTTGACAACAGGGTGCCTTCGTTCTTAACATTGATATTTCAAGTTTGGACAGCAGCTGTAAGACAGCGGTTCAATGAAATAGAAAAATCAGGTACTGAAACTCAAAAAAAATCGATGATTACAGTTACAGAGCTTACGAAGAAGTATGCGCGGCACACCGCTGTGGACCACATTTCCTTTGAGGTGCACAAGGGAGAGATCGTTGGGTTCCTCGGCCCCAACGGGGCAGGGAAGACGACCACCATGCGGATGCTGACATGCTTTTTGCCGCCGACTTCGGGCGCCGCTCAGGTAGCCGGCTTCGATGTGTTGGAGCAGCCGCTGGAGGTGAAAAAGCGGATCGGCTACCTGCCGGAAACCCCGCCGCTGTATCCAGAAATGCGGACCCAGGAATATTTGGCGTTTGTGGGCAAACTCAAAGGGCTCTCTGGCGCCGAGCTGCGCAAAAGAGTGGATTATGTTTGCGAGCGCTGCGCCGTGGCGGACGTCAAGGAGAAGCTACTAGGGAAGTTGTCGAGGGGTTATAGACAGCGCGTGGGCTTGGCACAGGCCATCATTCACAATCCTGACGTCCTGATCCTCGACGAACCGACAGCCGGACTCGATCCGAAGCAAATCAATGAGACGCGCGACCTGATCAAGGGCCTGGCCGGAGATCACACCATCATCTTGAGTACGCACATCCTGCCGGAAGTGGAGCAAACCTGCCAGCAGGTGATCATCATCAACAAAGGGAAGCTGGTCGCGACGGATTCGGTGAGCAACTTGCAGAACCGGGCGCGCGGGGCGGAATCGTTGCTGCTGGAAATTGCAGGACGCAACAGCGAGCTCGACCCCGCGGCAGCGAAAGAGCGGCTTGAGAGGATTTCGGGCGTGAGCCGGGTTACGTTTAAGGGAAAGCGGCAAAATCGCACGGTGTTCGAGATTGAAAGCCGGAAGGACGGTTTCGTGCGAGGCGACCTGGCTCGCGCGATCGTTGAATCGGGCTGGGATTTGAATGAGCTGCGGCCGACCGCCGTAAGCCTGGAGGAGATTTTCTTGCAGCTTACAGGCGACAAGACCCTCCCTCCGATGGAGGAAGCAGTGGGAGCGAGCCGATGAGAAACGTCTGGATTATTTGCCGGAAGGAGCTCGGGAGCTATTTCGTTTCCCCGATTGCTTATTTACTGCTGACCATGTTTGCCGTGGTCTTTGGGTTCTTTTTCTGGAATGCGCTTGGCTATTTTGTGTTCATGGGAATGTCGTCGCAAATGCGCGGCAACATATTTCCGATGAACGTGAACGAACAGCTTATCCGCCCGCTGCTGTCGAACATCAGCGTAATCGGATTGTTCCTGATCCCGATGATTACCATGAGGCTGTTTGCGGAAGAGAAGCGCACTGGGACGATCGAATTGCTGACGACCTCGCCGGTGCGCGACGTGGAAGTTATTCTCGGAAAATGGCTGGCGGCGGTGCTCCTGTATGCCTGCATCCTGCTGCTGACCGCGCTAAACTTCGCGTTCCTATTCAAGTACGGAAACCCGGACTGGAAGCCGCTAGCGATCGGGTATTTGGGTCTCCTTCTGCAAGCAGGCGCGCTGCTGGCGATTGGCACGTTTATTTCGACGCTGACAAAAAACCAGATCATCGCCGCCGCGGCCACGTTTGGCGTGTGCCTGCTGCTGTGGGTTCTAGAATGGGTGAGCGGGTACGAGACCGCCACGTGGGCTCGGGTGCTCTCCTACATGTCGGTGATCACCCACTTTGAGTCCTTCTCGAAAGGACTGCTGGTATCAAAAGATGCCGTCTATTACGTGACGCTTATTTTTCTGGGATTGTTTTTGACGGCGCGCTCGATCGAGTCGCTGCGGTGGAGGTCATAAGTTGGCTACACATTTTCTGAAGGCCAGACAAACCAAGTACGCGGCTTATGCGGCCATTTATATCGTGGCCATCGTGGCTATCGTTTCGACGGCCAATATTCTGGCCGATCGTTACAATAAATCCTACGACGCGACGGCGAACAAGCGCTACAGCCTTTCTGATCAGACTGTGAAGATCGTGAAGCAGCTCAAGCAGGACGCTACGATTACGTATTTCGACCAGCCCCGCGGTTTTGCGCACGCCAAAGACCAGCTAGAGCTTTACTCCAACCTCTCACCCAAGGTGCACGTGAAGTATGTGGACGCCGACAAGGACGTGATGGTGACGCGCGCGGCCGGCGTCAAAAGGCCGGGTACCGCGATCGTGCAGATCGGGGACAAGAAAGAGGAAGCCAAGAGCGTCACCGAAGAAGGCATCACAGGCGCCTTCATTCGCGACTTGAAGACCACGACGCGCACCGTCTGTTTCACCACCGGCAGCGGCGAACACCAGATTGACGACGCTAACCGTGACGGCTATTCACAACTTAGAGATTTGCTGGGCAAAGATGAGTACAGCACCAGATCCATCAGCCTGTTGCAGAAAGCCGAAGTCCCCGGGGATTGCACCGTGCTGGTAGTCGGCGGGCCTAGCGGCGATTATCAGCAGCCGCAAGTCGAAGCCATCAAGAAATTCGTCGAGGACGGCGGGCGTGCCCTGTTCATGCTTGATCCGCCGCTGAAAGTAGGCCGGGAGGAAATTGCGGATAACGATGCCCTGACAGCCTTGCTGCAGAGCTGGGGCATAACTGCGGACAAAGATTTGATCCTGGACCTGAATCCGATTGGGCAGGTCATGGGTCTGGGTCCCCAAGTCGCGCTGGTCACCAGGTACGGCACGCATCCGATCGTGAGCGAGCTGAAGCGTACCGCAACCGGGTTCCCACTGGCCCGTTCGCTGCAGATCAAGAACGCGGACAAGACCAGCGTGGAGAAATTGTTTGATTCGTCCGACTCCAGTCTGGCGACGAACAAACTCGATTCGCCCCGAATCGATCCCAGCGATCCAAAGAACAAAAAAGGCCCGATGACCATCGGGGCGGCCGGAACTTACAGTACTGGAAAGCAGAATTCGCAGGGGCGCTTCGTGGTCATTGGCAGCTCCGGGTGGGCGGCCAATTCGTTTCTCCGCTTCAACGGCAATCGCGACCTGGCCTTGAATGCCATGAACTGGCTTTCGTCGGATGAGGATCTGATCTCCATCCGGCCGAAGGAACAAGACGATCGCCGGATCACCATGACGCGCGCCCAGATGAACTGGGTGCGCACGACGAGCCAGTTTATTTTCCCATTGGCGGTGATTTTTGCCGGCGTCTGGGTTTGGTGGCGCAGGCGCTAGCAGCGCTGTCGCTGAAACTGCAGGACACAGCGGGACGATACTCATGAAATTGCATGGATTGATGATTGCTGCGGTGGTCTTGGCAGCGCTCTCCGGAACGCTTTACTGGTCGAATCACCACAAAGAAGCGGATAGCGTCGCCAGCACCGCCTCAAGCGCTCCGCCGGCGCCGAAGATTCTCACCCTCAAAGAAGACGACATCTCCGGAATCGATCTGAAGAAAAATGGGCAACAAGAAGTTGCGCTGGCAAAGAACGACGCCGGCAAGTGGCGGATTACTGCGCCCGAGCCGCTTGGCGCGGATCAGGCGACAGTGTCGAGTTTCGTCTCAATCGTGGCGTCGCTGAGTTCGGACCGGCTGCTGGCAGACAAGGCTGACGATCTCAACCAGTACGGACTAGTCAAGCCGCCGCTGGAAGTGGTCGTGACCACAAAAGACCAGAAATCACACAGGCTCCTGGTAGGAGACGAGACGCCAACGGGTCATGGGGCGTTCGCCATGCTAGAGGGCGATCCGCGGGTCTTTATCATTACGAGCTACACCAAGTCGAGCCTGGACAAGAGTCCGAGCGATCTGCGAGACAAGCGCCTAATGACCTCCGACTTCGACAAGGTCAGCCAGATCGAGCTCAGCACAAAAAAGCAAAATCTTACGTTTGGCCGTAACAGGCAGGAGTGGCAGATACTCAAGCCCAAACCTTTGCGCGCTGACAATTATCAAGTGGAGGATCTGGTCCGCAGACTGAGAGAAGCAAAGATGGACCTCAGCGGATCAAAGCCCGGCGCGGACCAGAAGAAGGCCGCAGCCGCTTTCGCATCTGGCGCCGCGCTAGCCACCGTCAAGGTTGTCGACGCCTCGGGAGTGCAGGAGCTGCAGGTTCGCAAGAACAAGGACGACTATTACGCAAAATCCACCCTGGTCCCGGGCGTATATAAAGTATCTAGCGAACTGGGTCAGGGGCTGGACAAGAGTCTCGACGATTTTCGCAACAAGAAGTTGTTTGATTTCGGGTTTGATGAACCGTCCAAGCTGGAAATGCACGACGGGTCAAAGACTTACGTTTTCGCCAAGGGCGGGCAGGACTGGTGGGCTGGCGGCAAGAGAATGGATTCAACGAGCGTTCAGTCGCTGATCGATAAGGTGCGGGAACTTTCAGCCACCAAGTTCGTTGATTCCGGATTCACCACAGCCGTCCTTGATGTGGCTGTGTCCTCGAATGACGGCAAGCGCGTGGAGAAAGTGGAGATCTCCAAAGCCGGGGA
>Ga0209802_1000778_pt1 | contig 24561 bp, 25 predicted proteins | sample GraSoiAngelo_129_FD_185886 | JGI IMG/M metagenome (GOLD analysis project Ga0209802, IMG submission 185886) | Grasslands soil microbial communities from the Angelo Coastal Reserve, California, USA - 14_0927_12_40cm (SPAdes) (version 2) | ecosystem: Environmental > Terrestrial > Soil > Grasslands ... | reverse complement strand
GACAATCTGATCTCCGGCAAGGACCGAACGAACCGAATGTTCGGCTTAGGCTATGTCCACGAAAACTACCTGCCGCCAAACAAACGGAAATTCGGGTCCTATGTGCTGCCCATCCTATGGGGTGACCGGTTCATCGGCAGGGTTGACCCGCGGATGGACCGGGAGAACGAGCGCCTCCTGATCGATTCGGTCCACGCGGAGCCCGGCGCACCCGGCGGCAAGGAGATCTCCTTGGAGATTCGAGAGACGATCGGGCATCTGGCAGAATTTCTCCGGGCCAAGGAAGTCGTCTACACGGCCCGCGTTCCGAAGACCTGGAGGAATTCTCTTCGCTGAGTCACGTCAAGGCTTGCCCCGTGGAACCTTGCCGGACAACGCGGAAGCCGGCTCGGTTTCCGGGTTGTAATCTGCCTCCGCGAATTCGTCGTCCACCTTCTGCAAGAGCCAGTTTTCACGAATTCCCTTTCCCATTTTGGTTTTCAGGACGGTCCATTGACCCCGAAGCTTCGTGCCGTACAGAGCGAATCGCATGAGGCCGTCTCGGAGCGCCGCCGCCGCGTCGATTCCTGCCGGTCCAACCGTCTCAAATTCGCCGTAGTCCCACACGATGACTTCGCCCGCGCCATATTCGCCTTCAGGAAGAGTTTCCTCGAACAGAAGATAGTCGAGCGGGTGGTCCTCAACATGAATCGCGAGACGTTTTACCTTGGGATCTTTGCTTGGCCCCTTCGGAACCGCCCACGAGACCAGAGCCGTGCCAATTTCCAATCGGAAGTCGTAGTGGAGACTCCGAGCCCAGTGCTTCTGGACCACGAATCGGAGCCGTGGAGCTCCGGTCCCAGGAGCCCCTTCGGGGACGATTGTCTCGGCCATGGCGACGGCCCTGATGGGGCACTCAGGTTTCTGCGTTTACTAGACTCTTTGCATCGCAACCTCGCCCTCGTTGAGCGGACACCCTCGACCGTGTCTCTTAGCTTCGCATCCGGAGGGCTGCACAAGAGTCTTACCCGAGTGCGGTTCTCCCTTGGCCATGACCCAGAAGACTCCGGCCTATGGCGCCCGCGGAGCCAAGGCGCCGGTTGCGCCCATGACGATCGAGCGACGCGATCCGGGACCGCACGATGTCGAGATCGAAATTCTCTATTGTGGCATTTGCCACAGCGACGTGCACAAGGTGAACGACGACTGGGGGAACACGCAGTTCCCGATCGTGCCAGGCCACGAGATCGTCGGCCGGGTCGTATCCCAAGGGACTCGCGCATCCCGCCATCGCGAGGGCGACCTCGTCGGCGTGGGCTGCTTCGTCGATTCGTGCCGAGCCTGCGAGCAATGCCGCGCCGGCCACGAGATGTTCTGCACGAAGGGTGCCACGTTCACGTTTGACAGCCTCGAGCAGGACCAGAAGGCTCGGACGTATGGAGGGTACTCGGCGAACATGGTCGTCGACGAGCGCTACGTGTTGCGAGTGCCGAAGGGGCTGGAGGCCTCGCGCGCCGCCCCGCTCATGTGCGCGGGCATCACCACGTACTCGCCCCTGCGCCGATTCGGCTGCAAGCCAGGCGACCAGGTCGCCGTCATGGGCTTGGGCGGTGTTGGCCACATGGCCGTCAAACTGGCAAGATCGATGGGCGCCGACGTCACCGTGCTCAGCACGTCGCCCGGCAAGGCGGAAGCCGCCGCTCGGTTGGGCGCCAAGGCGTTCGTCGCCACGAGCCAGCCCGGCGCGCTCGACCCGCTTGGCGGAACGTTCGACCTCATCGTGGACACGGTCAGCGCGCCACACGATCTCGACAAGCCCTTGGCTCTCCTCCGGAACTTCGGCACCATGGTACTCCTGGGCTTACCTCCCGATGCAACGTCCGCCACCCCGATCAAGGCGAGCTCGCTCGTCTTCGGGAACAAGCGCCTCGCCGGCTCCAACATCGGCGGAATTCCGGAAACGCAAGAGATGCTCGACCATTGCGGAAAAAACGGAATTGTCGCCGACGTCGAGATCATCCGAGCTGAACAAATCAATGAGGCGTACAAGCGCATGCAGCGGGGCGATGTGCGCTACCGCTTCGTCATCGACTGCGCCAGCATCGGCGCCTGAGTTAACAAGTGAGTAGTGAAGGACATGGACATCAAGAGGAGCGGTTCTCGATCGTCGAGCGAGGGACCAACGGAGTGGTTCAACGGTACGGTGCGCATCGAGCCGCTGTTTCGAGCAAGCGCTCCGGGCCGCGTGCAAGGTGCGAGCGTCACGTTCGAGCCTGGCGCACGATCGGCCTGGCACACCCATCCGCTGGGTCAGACGCTCTTTGTGATGGCCGGTCGCGGCCTCGTGCAAAGCTGGGGAGGCCCCGTTGAAGAGATTCATCCCGGGGATGTGGTCTCGTGTTCTCCGGGAGAGAAGCATTGGCATGGCGCCACGCCAACCAGCGCGATGACGCACATCGCCGTCCAGGAGGAACTCGACGGCAAGGTCGTCCACTGGATGGAGAAAGTCAGCGACGAACTCTACCGGCGAATTCCGTCCGCGAGGGAGGTCGACCGCTCATGACGGTCATCGAGGGATGGGAGAACTTCTACGTCATCGTCGGCTCGTCGGCCGGCGCCCTGATCGGATTGCAATTCGTCGTCATTACGCTCATTGCCTCAAGGCCGATCAGCCAAGTTGAAGCGCAAGCCGGTAGCGCGTTCGCCACGCCGAGTGTGGTTCATTTCGGACTCGTGCTGTTGCTGTCGGCGATTGTTAGTGCGCCATGGGACGAAATCACCGTTGTCGCGGCGCTCTGGGGATTGTTGGGTCTCGGCGGGGTCGCGTACGTCGCCATCGCGGCCCGGCGGATGCGCAGGCAGAGCGCCTACCGGCCTGTGTTCGAGGACTGGTTGTTTCACGTCCTGCTTCCGTTTGCGGCATACGCGGTTCTGGCGATCTCGGCATCCGCGGCCCCGTACTACGTGCGCCCGGCCCTTTTCCTCGTCGGAGCGGCAACCCTGGTGCTGCTCTTGATTGGAATTCACAACGCCTGGGACGCCGTCACCTATCAAGTCTTTGTCCGATCAAGGAAGGAAGGGTAAGATGCGGGTTGGGATTTTGGGTTCAGGGTGGATGGGCGGGATTTGACCCGGAGCGATTTTCTCCAGGCGGGCGCCAATCCGGCGCTTTGAACGGCTTCGTTTTTTCGAGTGGAACTGGGCAATCCGCCTCGGCCCCGTAAATGGTCTTATAGCATGCGGACGTTCGCGCACTCAACGGGTGAGGGGAAGACCGTCAGCGACCAAATCACCATGCGGAAGTTCCGCGAGTCCGATGGCGTCGAGGATTGACGTGTGGTTGGTGAGGGAGCGTGCGCGTCCTTCCGCACCGGGTCGTTCGCGGCCGGCGCCCGCCTCGTAAACGCGATCAGCGAGCTGGCCGGTCTCGATGACCACCATCCGGACGTCGACCTCCGGCACGAAGGCGTGATCGTGCGGCTGATTACGGTTGCGCCCGACTATTACGGGCTAAGCGAGCGCGACCTCGAGCTGGCTCGGCAGATCTCCGCGATCGCGCGCAACCTCTCCGTCCCCGCCGACCCGGCCAACGTGCAGACGGTCCGAGTCACGATCGACGCGTTCGACATTCCCAAGGTGAAGCCGTTCTGGCGGGCCGTGCTCGGATACCAGGACCGCGACGAGAGCCCCGAGGACCTCGTCGACCCACGGGGTCGTGGAGCGTCAATCTGGTTCCAGAAGATCGACGCGCCAGACCCGCAGGTGAACCGGGTCCACCTGGACATCTGGGTGCCGCCCGACCGGGCCCAGGCGCGGATCGACGCCGCGATCGCCGCGGGCGGCCACCTCGTGACCGACAAGTACGCGCCCGCCTGGCGGACCCTGGCCGACGCCGAGGGCAACCTCGCCGACGTGGCCACGGCGATGAGCCGCGACTAAGCAGCCTCCGTACCGGACCGGTCCGTCTCGCTCGGTCTGGGCGTGAAGCATCGAACCCAGCGGTCCGAGCGCGAAGCAGTCGCCGGCGGATTCAAGCTCCCAGTGGATCCCAGAACTAGTCATGAACGATTGAGGCCCAGTCGTATGGAGGGAATCGAAAGATTCTCCGGACGGGCGGTCGAAGAATCCCGTTGAAGCGGCAAGTCGATGAACCGCAAGAAGGTCATTCTCTTCGGTCCTCTGGCCCCGCGGACGACGCTTCGTTCTCGGTCTCCTGTTCGGACCGGCGGCGCCGAGAACGCCAGACCGCAAGAATGAGGAAGAGCGCGATCGCGGACACGACGCCGACGATAAGGACTCCTGTACCGATCCCGAAGAGGGTCTCCGGCCACCAACCCGGCGTGGTCCCGGGCGATGAACCGGCGGTCGCATAGCACGCCTCGGGGTCGAAGATCCGCACGTTGCTGCTGCCAAACGCGGGATCGATCGCCGCATTCTCGTAGCAGAGACGAGCCGGGATCTGGTAGGCGTGCCCGTCGTAGCCGGGGATGTCCCCGCCCGCGACCTCCGGGCCGACAGCGGGCCAAGGCATCGTGCCCCACCAACTCGGTTTGACAGACAAATAGAGGGAGGACGGCAACACCTGGCTCGCCGGGACGGGATTCGCGAAGTTCGTCAATCCCGAAGGGACCTCCGCGGCGTCGAAGCGGGACCTCGCGCTGACGGTGTCGTAGTTCCCCCATCGCATCGCCGTTTCCCGCGTCCGCGGATCGCCGGACCCACCCGAGTCCGGTTGTCCAAACGAATAGATGTCGACGTTATCGGTGCCGAGGTCGGTCTCGTACGTCGTGTGATATCCGGGCCGCCCGAGCACGTTTCCGACGATGTTGAAGAACCGCGAGTACCGCCAGAGGTGCATGATCGCCGTGTTCGCCGTCTTGTTCGGGTCGCCGTAGAAGTGGTTGCGGAAAAAGGTCAGGAAGTGATGCGTGCCGTGGATGTTGTCGGTTCCCACCCCCAGCCCGTCGTTGCCTTCGATCAAGAGCATAGCGTCGCCGCCGTTGTGGCCGGCGTAGTTGGGCTGCATCCACCCGCCGCCGCCCGGGGTGTACAGGTCGTCGGTCGCGAAGTTGTAAGAGAGCACGTCGCCGCTCCCCGTGCCGACCAGCATCGGCGACGTCACGTGCTGGAACATGTTGTTCTCGACGAGGTCGTCCGAGCCCGGATACCATTCGATTCCGTAGCTCTGCGACTGGCCGCCGGATCCGTAGAAGTAGTTGCTCCGGATCTCGTTTCCGCGGGTCATCGTCAACCATACGTGGTTGCGACCTCCGCCGGGCCCGCCCGGAGGCGCAACCTTGACGGATCGCACGCCCGTGATCCAACATTCCATCGCGTTCTGGATGTTAATCCCGCCCCCGCCGTCGACGGGCTGAATCGTCATGTTCTCGATGCCGGCCCGTCGCAGGACCGTTGTCGGCCACCAAGCCTGTGGGCCTTGCGAGGCGCGCCAGTTCGGCATGTAAATCCCGGGCGTGATCGTGACCTGGTTGCCCGCGATCGCCGTGACCTTGACAATCTGCCGCTGATTCCGGTAGCCACCCGGTGCGGTCCGCATGCCGTCACTGCCTTGGCTGACGCAACCGTTCGCAATCCCGCAGTTGTAGATGTCCCCGCCGTCGGCTGCGTCATCGACCTGATCGAGAATGAGGAAGCTCTCCCCCGGCCGCAGGTTCGCCGTGTTGCTCAAGGTGATGACCGTGGTGCCCTTCGCATAGCCGGCGGTCCAGTCCGCGGAGTTCTCCACGCCTCCCGACCAGCTGAAGCTTCCTTTGAGGCAGATGACGGGGTAGGGCGGGGGACCGCGGTCACATGGCGTGGTGCCGGTGAACACCAGCTTCGTCCGGTTCGCCCCGGCACCGCGGAGGGTCACGTCGCTCTTCATGTTGAGTCCCGCGGAGAGGGTGAAGGTCCCCGCGGTGAGGAAGACGAGTTGGTCCGGAGGACACGCCCCGATCGCGGCGTCGATTTGCGCGGCGGTGCTGCCCGGGTCGAGGGATGCGCAAATCGTTGCGCGGTTCGGGATGCCGCCGGGGATGCCCGCATGGCCCCAGTCAATCGCTCGCGAGGGGTCCAGGATCCCGGACCACGGCTCCGCGGCGGCGGGGACGGTCAAACCCCCGCCGGCGGTCAGGCACATGCACAAGGTGAGTAAGATCCCGAGCAATCGCATCGCCCGAGCCGTTCCGACCTTGCGGGTCCTCACCGTCATCACCGCCGATTCGGCCGCGACCTTCGGGCTCCCGTGGTCCATCGAGGGCCTTCGCGAGAATCCCTTCGACTCATAGACTTGGCGGCTCGAATTCGCTGGGCGAAATACGTGTGTCCACTCGACGGGAACCGTAGCGGATTTCTTTCGCTGGACCAACTCAATCCAAATCCCGTCCCGGTCCTTTACGAAGGCCTCTCGCCAGCCCCCGATGGTTCCCGGCCGTACGACCACTTCGACACCCTTCTCCTCCAATCTGTTGACCGCTTCTTGAAGGTCGTCGACTTCAAAGCCAAGATGGTCCAGTTCTTCGCCATTCAAGTATGGGGTCCCGAACCGACTCCCGTCTTCGTACCAGTTCAGTTCCAAGAGTTGGGACGAACCAGGACTGCGAAGGGTGACAGCCTTTCCGCGGGTCGGCTCGTAGCTTTCAAGAGGGTCCACGACTTCCATGCCGAGAATCTCGGTGTAAAACCTCACGGAGCGCTCGATATCTCGGACCCGAAGCCCCGTGTACACAAGGCGGAACGCCATGCAACGGGGAGCCGCGAGCGCGACTTAATAGCAGGGGTACGACCCGTTCCGCGTGCGGCCGGCTAGGCGAGACACTAGCGCGACGATCGGATCGACTTCGATCGCGATTCATTTGAGTGGACGAGTGCTCCCGACTGGGAGTGGCCTCACGAGGGGTTACTTCCAGCTCTTCCTATCAAAATGAAGCTAACGCTCCTTCTCCGGTGGGCGGCTGAATCGACTCGGATACCGGGATTGCTCTGGGTGTAAACGTCACAAATATGTTGCGTTCGCAGGTTGTTGTGGTGTAGGGACGTAGCATGTCTGCAATGTGGTGATCCCATGACAGACGTTCCCTGGTGGGTGCTGGCTGGGCCCTATGTGGGGTTGGCCGGGTCCACCCTCTGGCTGGCTTTGTGGTTCTTCCGTTTGAGACACTGGCTAGCTGAAAAGGGTTGGAAGCACACCTCCAGAGTGTGGGTACTTTTCCCGATTTACGTTCTGACTGACTCGGTGCGTCGCCTACTGGTAGAGCTGCAAGTCATCCAAATCGGAGATCGGACCGAAACTGCGCTGCAATACACCTTTGCCGCACTGATTTGGATTATCCTGGCGATTATGGTTGCAGGAATGATGCTCGATGCATGGAGAAGGACGCCCCAATCAGCCTGATGTCGCTGCCCTCGATGGCCTCTCGGAGCGTGAAAGAGTTCTTCCATGACGACTTCCGGAGTTCCGCGGGGCTAGGGCGCGGATGTAACCCCGCGCGGGGATCCTCCCGACGGGGAACGAATGTGCACGCGATCCAAACCTGCTCCCGGCGGGGAGTCGGCCTATTGGCCAGCAAACCTCGCAAGCCCATCAAGAGATATGCCAGTGGAAAGTTTCTACGATTGGCCATAGAAGCCGTACTTACGGGCGGTTCCTGGGACGGAAATTAGCGCCTTATTGTCCCCGTCCAGCGACCCGTTCTCCGGAGTACGATGACTGTTCGTCCGGCGTCGTGTCTTGCGCGTCTCTTACTGGCCACGACAATAAATCCAACTCGCCCTCGCACTCGCGGCGGGTCGAATCGATACACGAACTACATGTCCCACGCGTCGTCTTGCCCTGCTGCCTCGACCGCCGCCTGTGGGTGTCGCCCACGGACTCGTTCCGTGCGGACGAGACGATGACGGATCGCCGCTACGCCGAATAGGAGGAAGACCAAGCCGAGCGCCGGGATGGTCAATGGGTTCCCCTCGAGCGGACCGAGGAAGCCAAACGAGGTCGGGGCGCCTGGGGTCCCGCCTCCTTGCGAGCCGATCACGATCACCGAGCGGGCGATGAAGTCCGAGAGCCCGCCCGCATCGCGAACACTCAAGCGAATGGAATAGGTGCCGGTTGCCGAAAAGGCGTGGCTCGCGCCCAACGTTGTCGACCAAGCGGTGTCCCACACGCCATCCTCCTCCCAGTCCCAGCGGGCTTCGAGGACGCCGTTCGACGAAGTCGAAGCGGAGGCATCGAACGTCACCATCGCGTCGACCTGGGGCGACGTCGGGGTGAAGGCGAACTGGGCCACGGGGCCGCCCGGCGGCGGGGGTGGAGCGGATGCGGTGGCGACGACCGATTTCGATTTCGTTGCCGTGTGAGCCGCGGAATCGGACGCTGTCACTTGGACGGTGTACGTGCCCGCAACCGGGTAGCCGTGCGTCGCGGCACTCCCGGCGGCGGTCGTTCCATCGCCGAAGTTCCAGGAGGAGGTGTAGGGAGCGGTGCCATCCACCGTCGTCGCGGTGAATGTGACGATTTGTCCAACGACAGGACTCGACGGCGCGAAGGTGAAGTCGACGGAGAAGGAAGCCGGAGGTGGCGGCACGGGGGTGAGCTGGATGGCCTGCGCGACGACGGGGCTCGTTGAGGCCAGGTAGTTGGCGGTCGCGGCGAACTGCGCCCGAATGTATTCCGTGTGATCTACGATGCCATGGAACACCATCGTGCCGGAGAACGCGCCGTCCGCGTCCGTCGGGGGGAACCGGCCGATCTGGGATTCGTTCGACCACGAACCCTGGTCCCACGACCACTCCAAGGCGACGGCCTGGCTCGGGATCCCGGCGCCGCTCCCGGTCAGCCGTCCGGAGACCGTGACAGACGTCTCGGCCTGCGAGGGATTCGGGCTCGTCGTGAGGGTGAGGGATGTCGCCACAGGGCCTGGTGGCGGTTGCGCGAGCACGACGACGGGCTTTGACTTCACGGCCGACGCACCGACGGAATCCGTCGTCGTCACTCCCACCGTGTAGGTGTTCGGCGTCGTGTACACGCGGGTCGCCGGATTTCCGTTCCCAGTGGCCCCGTCGCCGAAATTCCACGCGAACGTGTATGGTCCGGTGCCGGAGTTCGGCGTCGCGGTGAACGTGACGGTCTGCGTGATCGCCGGCTGCGCGGGCGCGTAGGAGAAGTCGACGGACAGGGGCGGGGGCGGTCCTGCGGGGGCGAAGAACTCGAGGGGAGACGCCGCGTTCACGTCGCCCTGACCGAGGCTGCCTCCGCCCCAGACGTCTTCCAAGAGCTTCGCGAGCGAATAGTGACTGTACGAGGCCGTCGACTTGTACGCCAGCTTCGTCGCCGGACCGCTGAAGGACATGTAGATGTACGGAGGACTGGTGTACGCTTCGTCGAACATGAGGATGAGCGCGGCCTTCTTGCCCGCCATCGCCGTGAGCAGGCCGGGCACCCAGCTCTGGATCCACGCGTCGCCCGACGACACGGAGTTGTCGTGCATGTTGTGGCCGTCGTTCGGGGTGAACCAGATGAAGTTCGTGCCCGCGTTCAGCGCCGTGACGACGTCCGCCGAGCTGCCGGAGTGCAGGTTCGCGCATCGCGCGGGATTGCCCGTGATCGTCGTGTACGACAGGAACGGGAAGTGATCCTCGCCTCGGTCCGGGTTGATGGAACAGCCGGAGCCGCTGCCTTCCGCGATCGCGTTCCACGTGTGACCCGAAGTCTCGATCAGGTCCACCAACGTGGGATGGTTCAGGTTCGGATGGTTCCCGTCGCCGCCCACCCCGAAGGTGCTCGCTCCGAGAATCGCGATGTAGTTGGGCTGCGACGGATTCGTGATGCTCGACCAACCCTGGGAGAACGAATACTGGTCGGCGAGTTGCGTCATGTACGGGGCCGGCCCGTAGACCTCGTTCAGGTTCTTGTTCTCCATGAGGACGACGACGAGTTGGTCGAAGTTCCCGGTGGCCTCGGAGGAAACGGGCGCCGTGCCAACCGGATGATTGGGAGCGCCCACGGGAAGGATCCCCGCGGCCAAGAGAACCGCGAGGACAAGAAGGGCGGACGCAAAGAAGGCGACGAACGCGCGGTATGGCCGTGAATCCATTTCCTTCCCCGGGAGTACGGCTGGATGTCAGGGGGCGTCGATGATGGTATTCTTGAAAATGTCCAGATGCGATAATCGGATGAGATAACACCTCATCGTCGAGAATTCCGCGGGAACTCTATGAGCCATCCCGCGCAACCCGCGCGTCCTGCTCGTACGTAGCACGATGCCAACGAGGCTTCGCGCTCACGAGAGAGAGTTCCCTCGAAATCGCCCATGAAGGGGAAAGCCAGCCATTTGCGTGGAAGAGCGATTCCGGCTGCTCGGCGCTTTCTGCCTTTCGTCTCCGCTTCGCGACGCGCCTAGAGGGTCGGTCGGCGCAGCCATCGGCGGGAATGCGTTGGCAACCAGCGCCAGGTAGCGCGAGCAGGGCGGTCCGTGCAAGACGATGATAGTATTATGCCACCGTGATACGCCAACAAATGCGACCGGCCTGCCGTGGCTTCCCCTCTGCTCCCAGGGAAACGTGGTTCAACGCTCACGTTGCGGCCGCCTACCAAATTTGCAACAGGCTCAACGGAATTTTGATGTTTGCGACGATAGAAGAAGCGCGGACATCCATGTGTCGCTCAGAGGTTCCGCGCCCAGTTTCTTGCAAGGGTCGCATTTCGATTCGAAGCAAGTCAAAACCGTCATTAGGCACAATTCGCAGGAACGAGAAGGCGACGTTCTACGCGCTGGCACGAAGTGACCGGGAGCGCGAGGCCAAGGGCCGCCGGTTCGCGAAATGGTTATATCGTGCAAGTTGTTGCAAACCCTCGAGGAGGATTCATGTGATGTCCCACAGAAAGGTCGTTCTAGTCACGGGCGCATCGTCCGGTTTTGGTAAGGCCATCGCAGGACTTCTCGCCAAGAGGGACTTGGAGGTGTTCGGAACTTCCCGACATCCGTCGGCAAACGGATCCATGCCCGGTGTCTCAATGGGTCCGTTGGATGTACGCATGGACGAGTCCGTACGTGCTTGCGTGGACACAATCCTAGACCGGACGGGCCACTTGGACATTCTCGTGAACAACGCGGGTTATGTTCAGGGAGGGGCTATCGAAGAGGTGACACTAGAGCAAGCGAAGGCGCAGTTCGAGACGAACTTCTTCGGCGCGGTTCGGATGGTCAAGGCCGTCCTTCCGACGATGCGGAAGCAGGGCAGCGGGCGGATCATCAACATCAGCTCGGTCGCCGGATTGATCGCCGCGCCGTTCCTCGGATTCTATAACGCGAGCAAGTTCGCTCTCGAAGGATACACGGAGTCGCTGCGGCATGAGCTGAGGCCCTTTAAAATCGGCGTCTCACTCGTCGAACCGGGATTCTTCAAAACGAATATCGGCCGCAATCGGCAATATGGAGCGGAACCGATCAACGACTACGACCCTTGGCGTCGTCGCGGCTTGAGTTCGATCCAACGATTGGAGAGCCAAGGTCCGGGACCTGCGGCCGTGGCCGAGTGCGTCCTGCGGATTGTCGAAAGCAGGTCACCCGCGTTGCGGTACCGAGTGGGCACGGACGCCCGCCGTTACATCCGCCTTCGCCGGATCCTACCCGCCTCCACGTTCGAGAGGGGCGTGAGACGGGCGTTCAAACTGGACGCGAAGAGTTAGTCAGCGCGGGATGAGCATGCTCTCCCGCCGCGAAACCATCTCCTACGGGAAACCAAACCGCCTGAAGACCTTCAGGCCAGACTTTCGCCCAGGAGGCGAAGGACCGCAACGTCTCCGTCGAGGCGGTGAGTCGGGCGCGCTAGGGCGTCGGACGACTCGGACGACTGAGCTCTACTACGGTCGAACCCGACCGGAGTCATCCCTTGCCGAGTTCGAGCAGGCGTTCGCGGAACTCGTCATGTGTGTCTCGAAGTAGGCCTAATTTGCACCAGTTCTACGGAGATAGTGTTCCCGACGGGGAGTCAATGTCTGGGGGTTGATGTGGTAGCTCTCGCAGGGCTACGGGACCAGGAGCTGGGGTGACCAGAGGCCTAGTCACGGCCCGAACGCCCCGTGTCGGGACGACCGTCTTAGGGAACGTGTACATCCACAAGCCCTTCCTACGTTCGCGGCCGCGGACCGGCAAGCTCAAAGTGGATGGCGAACACTCGGGGGGCGTCCGCGGTTGCGAATCTCGCTCACGAAGCCTGGCGGGAGGCCCAAATGACAGTTACAACCGTGATCGCGGCGTAGATCAGCATCGTGACCGGGGCGGCTCCGAGAAAGTACGTGATCAAGTCTTGGCCCGGCGATCCTTCCATTTCGACGAAAATCAGAGCGAAAGGCAGAAGACCGAGAAGGATAGCCCCGAGCACAAGCATTCCCTTCACTCGGAACCGCTCGCCTCGTGACTTTCGGTTCCACTTGTTCTGGCGCGCAAGGACGACCCTAAGGAATCGCGGTGTGAGTGAGGCGAGCGCTCCAATCAAGAAGATGGAAAACGCGATCACGTAGGCGATGTCCGCAAAGGCGATCGGAGACCTGTTCAACAGCCGCGGCACTACAACGAGTAGACGAACGACGAGACTCAACCCCCATGCCGCCACCAAGCAATAGGAACTCACCCTGAGCATCTTGAGATCGGATTCCTTGTAAGGGACTGCTGTTGCCGTGGGTTCCATCCATATTCACATCGCGTTTCGGAGCAAAGCTCTTTTGGGCCTGGTGGGCCTCGGCCTACCCGGCCGGAAGGTCGACTCCTATTCTAAGGGAGAGACGGGGACCGTAGGGATGTCAAATTCGGACCCCGAAGACCTACGGAACCTCATGTCTCAGGGAGGGTGGTCCGACCCGAAGACGATCCTCCTGCATTATCGTCGGGATGTGCGGGAGCGGCACATGCGCGAGGCGGAGAAGGCGATCGGTCAGGTCCGCGATTCCGACGAGTCCGATCCCGGCCTCCACGGATACGGCTGAACAGACGGCGAACCGTCTGTCGTTCTATAGAGAAACGGTCGATGCGCCCCTTCCGAGGGTAGACCGCCCGCAGCGACATACGCGCCGCCGCGAGGACGTTCTCTCCACGTCGAACGACAGACAGGGCCAGGTGGCCGCCGTACGTCCCCTTCTGTTCGGACTATGTCGTCAGAGCCCTCGTTCCCCACCTACGCCCGCCTCCGTGGGTGCTCGTCGGAGCACCGAGGCGGGCACCTTCCCACGTAGCAATCGTGGATCGTCGGATGTAGGGACGGTCTTCGCTACGGCGGAGGATGAGCTATGGTCCATTGTTCGAGGCGCTCCATCTTTTCATAGACCCCACCTTTGCCTACGATGCTTTCGACGGCACGCCGCCCCTCGGCCGTTAGCCCGTGTGAGCCTTCATGCTCGGAAAGCCACCCTCTCTTCCTGAGCCGCAAGAATGCCCAAGCAATCTCCTCGGGGCCGGGAATGTCATTGTTGAGCGCGTCCGCTGAAGCGATGACTTCCTCGAGGGAGAGCGGCGACTCGCGCCAGAAGAGCGCATGAGTCAACCAAGCCTCTGTGAATGGCCGTTGCACGGAAATGTCGCGTTCGCCCGTCAGCGCCGCCTGGACCTGCGGACCGATTTTCTTGGCCCATTGACGGTACGAATCGAAGGGCAACCACTCCGGCATTGATCGAAGAACCCCATACATTCAGGGAAGCATAGTCGTTTCGCGGCGGAGGACGGCCTTCAGAACCCACTCTCGTGCCCGCAAGGAGTTGGGAACTGGGTGTCCCAGCGAAAGGAGCAGAACGAGCTACTCCTCAAGCGGCGAACCGCAATGAGGACACCTCGTCGTTTCCTGGGAGACATCCCCGCCGCATTTCTCGCACACGAATTTCGACTTGCGGGGAGGCAACCTTCCAAGAAGTATCTCGGACTTGGTGTCAATTGCCGTGTCGCTCTTTGCGGATCCCAAAAGGGCGAGGTAGAGTCCGATTCCAGCGAGGATCCAACCCAAGCCCTGAACAATCCCCCAGTTTCGTGCGACTGCCTGCCACGCAAGTAGCCCTTCGGGTGTCGTAGGCAAAGGGGTCAGGTTTACATAGAGGACAGCAGAGCCTACCATGAGGAATCCGGCGAGCGTGACGGTCGCTCCAAACTTCACGGGGTCGAGCACTAATCGTCCGAATTAGGCACCGCGCTTCGCGGATACAAGGATGCCGCCTCGCCGAAAGACCTTCCGGCAACTGGATTAGATAAGTCGGCGAGCGCCTTACGACGACGGTGGAGCGGGCCGGAGCTCTTGCGGTTCCCATGTTATCTGTCCACGGATCCGCATGATCTCGTAAACGGCCGCGATGATTAAAGACGCCGAAATGAACAGGCTTCCTGCAGCTGCCCCTGGTGGTACGACGTTCCCGATTGTGAGTCCTGCGGCAAAGACGTTGACTGTTGCTCCGCTGGCGACGTAGATGATGACTCTTCGCTCAGTCGGGGGAGGTGGCGGAGGTGGTCCGCGATTCAGACGCAACAGGACCAACGCCAGGGCGAGATTGAGGAACATGCCGATCGCACGAGGCCGATCGCGAAGACATCTCCAACTGACTTCCCGAGCATTCCGACGGCGGAAACCCAGTTGATCGCGAGGCCGAGGAGCTTGGTGAGCGTATTTCTATCAGCCGCCGCGGTTTCCCTCCCACTTCCGGATAAGGCGCACCATTGGTAAGCCGGTTCCCATGCCGGGCCCGCGAGGCCCGGCCCTTTCCCGTCGTTGGGCTCGCTGGATCCACTAACGCCATAGTTACATGGCAGGCACGCAATCCGACATCATGAATGAAGACCTCTATGATCGCGTTCGGGCACGGTTACAGGAACTTGTCAAAGAACTCGCGGCATCTCCACGAGGAACGATGGATACCCGCCTGTTGGGTGATCACGTTACCGCGCTGGGTTCGCCTCTCCTCCTAACATCGTCTGAGAGGACCCTCGAGGAAATGCGGCACACGGCCCGGGCGACCCGGCTACTCGCCTATGCAACGGTCGTTCTCGCGATCGCGACAAGCGCATCAGTCATTGTGGCAGCGATTCGATGAACAGCCCGGCCTTATCGGCTCGGCCCTTTCCCTATTTCTTGAGAGTCTTGCTCCGGAGGTCCTCGAGCTTCTGGCCCAAGCGACGTCGAGCGTCATCAAGATGTTGACCGCGCTCCCAGTCAAAGGCATCCTGCCCAAACTCAACAACTCCATAAGGATCGTGGCGGCGGATTTCGAGAACCAGCTTTTCGATGTCTGCCGGAAACGGATGAAGACCGTAGACGATCAAGTCTGTGAACGGGTGATCATGTATCCTTCCATTCGGCATGGATCTTGGCAGGGGCATTGGGCGAATGCTGAAAAAAGGAATCGCGGTGGTAGGACGCCCCCTTCTGTTCGGATTATGTCGTCGGAGCCTTCGTTCCCCGCCGACGCCCGCCGCCCTCACGGGCGAGCACCTTCCGATTCTGGAATACGAGGTCGAAATCTCGACGCAACGGAAGCGTTAAGCGAGCTTCGTCGCATGGAGGGACGCGGGGGGCTTGTCCGTGTCGGACCGTGGAACAACCCGGAAGGAACGGATGCTCCTTGCAATCGGCATCGTGGTCGTGGCAGTCTGGTTCGGACTCTTCGCGTGGTTCGCCCAGTTCCCAGTGTTCACGTCGCCTGCGCCCTCGTTTTCGATCGGTTTTGGGACCGCGATGGCTCTCGTGCCCTCCGCGGTCATGATTCTCCTCGCGGGGTTCGCGATCCAGATCACACACAAGCGACCGCGCGTCCTGTTCGCTTCGTTCGTCGTCTTCCAAGTCGCGAGCCTCACCCTCAGCTTGGTGGTGCAGACGTTTTACATCAATAGCCTGAGTCCGACCACCAATTTCCAGAATTACATACAGGTGATCGGCTCCCTCTCCCTCGCATTGGTAATAACGTCTGCCGGGGCCACACTCCTGTTACTCCTGCTCGCCCTCCCAGCCCGGCGCCCGGTTGTGCCGCCCCCATCGACAGCGCCACCGATGAACGGAGGCGGATGGAGCTGGAAAGAGTGGGGCTTGACGCTGACGATCGGTCTGAGTCTCATCGTCTTTGTCTTGGGCGAGGCGGCGTCGTCTTACGTTGCGTGTGAAGTCCCTGCCTTTGCATTGTCCGTCTGTCTCGCTGGCTACCCATACCGCGAGATTGGCCTCCAGGCAGTGATCTTCGGCGGCATAATCTTCGTTGTGGGAATCGTCCTGTTGGCTGTGTGGGCACAAGTTCGGTCTGACCGTGCACCTGCGCCGATTTAAGCGATCGAGGAGGGCATTGCGTGCCCGGTTTGCGGCGCGACAATGGCCCTGATAGCCTCCCAACAACGATGGAATTGCCAACGGTGCGGCGGGCTTCGATAGTTTCGCGGCGGAGGAACGCCTCGAAATGAAGGCTCGTGACCAACCCAGTAGAGTAGAGCGCCCCGGTCGGGGAGCGGGCGCCGTATCGGAAGCGCCCCCGACGGGCGGTCGTTTGTTGGATTCGGTGCTGGGAAGGACGCTGAGGGGGATGAGCAGAGTACCCGACTAGCGAATCCTCGATCCCATGGGATTCTTGGAGAACAGCGCCTACTCGGACAGACTAGCGTCCGTCGTCGATCCGAGCTCGAAACGGTCCTGAGGCATTACGGGCGGATGAAACGTCAGGACAGCCTTCGCATTCTTCGTGAGGCTCATGAAGCCCGTGTCGTAGAGGTTCGGATTCAGCGATAACTTGGAAAAGTTGCACTGGTCCCTCCATAGGAACGCCAGGGCAGGATTCGTTCTCATGGAGGGGCGGTGTGCATTTCCTAGTTTCGAGATTCCGCAGGTTCTCGGCTCCTGTCCCGCATGCCGGGCCTCGACGGCCCGGCCCTTTACCTTTTATCCTCAGCGTCTGATGTGGACTCTCGGGGACGATGTATTCTTGGACTCTCGGGACGAGATCGGCCTTGAGATTCGTGAATCGGATGAGCGTATTAATTCATTGATTGTAGGGGCAACCCTGCTCGTCCTCGTGTTGGCAGGGGTTTTCGTGGCCGTCGTCATAGGCCGCGATCCTCGGAATTTCGGCAATCTGTTTGGGAGTCCGCCAGGGGTGTGGCTGATCTATGCCTCGCTTGCCGTGGCCATCCCCACGCAAGTCGCGGCCATCGTCTTGGTAGTGGTCTTGCACCGGAGTCGAATGCGCGGCGAGCTCGACCTGAAAAGGAAGAGGATTAGCGTTGGAAAAATTCTCGGCATCATAGGAGGGTTGATCATCCTCGTGAGCGTGTTCCTGCCGTGGGCGGCTTTATCTCAGTCTGGCCTAAGCGCGGGCACAATTGATCCTTTTGTTGCCACGCTCGGTTTTGTCGGGGTCTTCGTGCTGCTCTTTGGCATTATCGGGCTCGAATATGTGGCAATTCCGACCCGAGGCACTGCACTCACGGGTGCGGTTTTTGGAACCATAGCCTTCCTCCTTACTCTTGCTGTCCTCGGGGGCAGTCCAAGCGGCTACCAAATTTCGCCCGCAATCGGCATGTACCTCAGCCTCATCGGATCGCTCATCCTGGTCGGCGGTTCCGCCTTTGCGTATATGGAAATGAAGAAGGCCAGCCCAGGGGCACCGCGCCACACGCCCGGGTACCTCGTTCGATGACCAAGCGATCTGACTTCCCCCTTCTGCAACGGATGGCGCGCAAAATGAGCCATTTGCCGTCCAACTTCAAGGTGGTGCCTCTGCGAATTTCGACCGGTCTCGCGGCGGAGGACGCCCCCTGCTGTTCGGATTACGTTGCCGAAGCCCTCGTTCCCCCCAAGCCCGCCGCCAGGGCGGGCACTTTCCACGTCCAAGGCTCAAGGCAAACTCGGTCGCAACTTCACGCTGGCCCATGAATCCCGTTTTCCGGGCAAAAATCGAGTGCTCCCGACGGGATTTGAACCCGTGTCAGAAGCTCGAGAGGCTTCTATCCTTGGCCACTAGACTACGGGAGCGCGGAGACGCGCTAAGGGTGGGCCCGACATAAACGTTGCGTGGTCCCGATCCACCCAGGCTGACAACCGAAGGTTTTTCCCGGAGGCGGAGCGTTGCGGCCGCGTGAAGGTCGCCCTCGCCCAGCTGGATCCTGCTGTCGGCGACAAGGCGAGGAACCTGAAGAAACTCGAGCGCGCCATCGTCGGGGCCAAGGCAGACCTCCTCCTCGCGGGCGAACTGTTCCTCACGGGATACATGGCCCGCGACGCGTTCGCTCAACTCGCTGAACCACTCGACGGGCCGTCCGTTCGCGCCGTGCTGGCGATCGCAGCGGAGCACGGAACCCATGTCCTGTTCGGGATGCCGGAACGGGAGGCGGATACGCAGAGACTCTTCAACGCCGCGGTCCTCGTCGCCCCGGACGGCAAGGTCGCTGCCTACCGGAAGGTGTATCCCGCGAATTTCGGACCGTTCGAGGAGGGCCTCTACTTCGCGCGAGGGGAGGACCTCACGATCGTGGATACGAAGATCGGGCGGATCGCCCTGCTGATCTGTTACGACTCCTTCTTCCCCGAACTCGCGAAGGCGTATGCGATCGAAGGCGCGCAGTTGCTCGCGATCATCAGCGCCTCGCCGGCGACCTCGAAACCGTTCTTCGACAAGATCCTCCCGGCTCGCGCGATCGAGAATGCGATGCCCCTCGTGTACGCGAACCTCGTCGGGACGGAGCTGAACATCGTGTTCCAAGGCGGTACCCAAGCGATCGGACCTCGGGGAGAGAACCTCGGTCGCGCGGAGGATTTCGTCGAGTCAACCATCCTCGCCGACGTCGACCTGCGGGACGTTCCGACCGCACGGACGTTCCGACCGACGCTGCGCGATACGCGGAAAGAGTTCTGGGAACCGGTTGCACCGACGATCCCGGTGCGCCGTGCTTGAGTCAGAAATCCGACCCGCGCGGTCACGAAGCCTCAGGGGTTTCGGGCCTTCGGTGCGACCCATTCGCTGAGGACGGAGGGAAGCGACTTCCGGGTCTCGATCCCGGACCTCGCGCACCACGCGCCCAGGGTCGGCAGGACTTGCGGCTCAATTACGAGCCGATAGACGCAGACCGCGCCGAACACAGCGGGGAAGAGGCGCACGGCCCAGAGGCCCAGGAGGAAGAGCGCCGATTCGTACGAATACCCGGAGGTGTGCAACAGCGTCACGAAACCGACGAGGATCGCAACCGCGCCGACAGGCCCGAGGGTCCGCTCGAACCACTCCGCGGGCCGGATGACCTCGCCGCGTGTCGCATTGACGAGTCGCAGGTCGAGCGCGTCCAGCAGCCACGCACCGGGGAGCAGGGAGGTCAACAGACCGGCCAGGAGGAGGATCGGGAAGGCCACGAAGCCGACCACGAGCTGACGAAGGTCGGCAGTCCCCTGGAGGAACAGGATCTCGGCCATCACGAGGACATCGATCGCGAAGGGGCCGATGGACATCAGGAGGGTGTCCCGCAGCCGGATGGGCTCCGAACCCGGGAGGCGCACATAGACACCGCCTTTGCCGAAGAGCTTTCGGTGCGCTTCGAACGCGCCTCGAGCAAGCGCCCTGGAGAAAGCGGGGATGAGCCACAAGGCCACGGGAACCAGCGCGACCGCCAGGAAGTATGCGGGCGTCTCCCGAATCCCGGCGCGTCGTCCCAAGGCCGGGAGGAGCCCGTAGTGCAGGAGGAGCGCGACGCCGAGCACGACGGCGAATCCGAGAATGTGCGCCTTGCCCGCGCGGTCCACGGGCCGCCCGCACAGCCGGAACACCATTTGGTCCTTCCGGAGGCAGGCCCCTACCGCGAACCCGAACGACGAATGTGATCTTCGATCGTTCGGGCGAGGGCCTCACCCATGGCCCGATACCCGCCGACGTCCGGATGGAGACCATCCGGGGTTCCCCGCAAGCGGTTCGTATCCCCGGGATCCGCGACGGCGGCGTGGGTATCGCAAAACAGGATCCCGAGGACCTTCGTCAGGTTCTCGATCCACGCATTGAGGCTGAGGATGTCCCCCGACGCGCGAGCCGAAGCCATGTTGTATGGGAGGACGGTAGCTGCGACGGGCACGATGCCGGCGTCGAGGACGTCCGAATACATCGCGGCGAGGTGACGCTCGACGGTCTCCGGTGTCTGCCCCCCGAAGATGTCGTTCACTCCCGCCAGGATGATCGCGTACGCCGGACGGATTTGGAGGACGTCTCGCCCGAGCCGATTGCGAATCTCCTCCGAGGTCTCGCCGTTGATCCCCCGGTTCAAGACGGTCCATTCCGGATGGGATCGCGTCATCCAGTATTCGTACTGGCTCTCTGGATTCCCATCGCCTCGCGGCGGCGCTTCGAGGGGAGAGCGAAAACCGGGGGTGCCCGCGGTCGTGGAGTCGCCGAGGCCGACGATAGTCAGGGGCCGAGGGGGCATGGACAGACCCCCGGATTCACCGAGAAGATGTTAACCATCGCCTTCGTCGAAAGCCTCGGCGCGATGACCCAAATGGTCGCACCGGGGATTCGGACCCCTCTCCACCGGGAGATCGCTCGAACCTTTATCCGAGGCCACCCCCTTCGACCAGCGATGGTCCGCGCCGTGAAGCCGACCCGGAAACGAGACGGCCGCCTCGTCCCGCCCCAAGGCTATCCCAAGAATCCGGAGAAGTACGCCGATCCCGCGAACTGGAAGTATCCGGTGCACACGCCGTTCCACGCGCGGGCCGCCCGCCGGTACTTCAACGAACCTCGAAACCGTGCGAAGTACACGCCGGAGGAGCAAGCGTACATCGACAAGAAAATCAACGAGGCTCTCGAACGGTTCGGCGTCGCAGTCAAGATCAAAGGCGGCCAGATCGAGGACGAGGCGGGCACGATCCAGGCAGACGTGCCAATGAACAAAGACATCGACAAGATGACCTTCGAAGAACTCCTGCAGGTCTTCCTGGGGACGAACCGGCTCGCCTCCGCGAAGGCCATCGATCCATCCGTGGTCTCAGTTGATAAGGAGACCGACACGCTCCTGGGGGGGCGAGTCAAAGAGTACTCCGTGCGAATCGACCGGCAGGAGAAACGGTTTGAGCACGACTGCGTCGACTTCAAGACGAACCGCGCGACCGGTCGGCTCATGTGCAAGCACTTGGGGGCATTCCTCATGCAAGTCGACCGCGGGAAGGCGACCCACCTGCTGCGTGACCTGTTGCGGGAACGGGACCGCTGGACGTTCGAGTGACGACTCAAATGTTCGTCCTCCCCGGCCAAGGTTTATGGCGTTTTCCAACCATCCGCATCCGGGGGAGTCGAGGTGGTGGCGGTCGGGGTCGTAAATCGGCGTGTCTTCCAGGTCTGTGGCGTTCTCGCGGTGATTGGGCTGATGGCGTTGGGAGCTCCCGCTTCCGCCATCACATGGGGAACGATCGATACGACCCGTCCGAACGTCGGCGCGATCCTCATCGTTCATCTGGATGGAAGCGTGGGGGAATTCTGTTCGGGGACGCTCGTATCCGCGCGTGTCTTCTTGACCGCGGGCCACTGCACCGACGCGCTCACGGCGGCCGCATTCCCCGCGAGTCGGCTCCGGATCAGCTTCGCGCCAAACGTGTTCGCGGACGGCGCTGTGCGTCTCGCGGTGAGCGGATACCACAACCATCCCGATTACAACTGGGGCCCCACGTCGAATCCGCACGACCTCGGCGTGATTATCCTCGAGAACGCGGTGGAGGGAGTCACCTTCGGCGTGCCGGCGTCCGTGGGCTATCTCGACGGCCTTGCCGCAGCGGGTGATCTCAAGAGCGCGACCTTCGTCAACGTCGGATATGGGCTCAATCAAGACTTCGTGCTCACCGGAGACCGTCAGATTTCGACCTCAAGCTTCCGAAACCTGCACGATGCATGGCTCTACATGTCGCAGAACATCCATCATGGAGACGGCGGCACGTGCTTCGGGGACTCCGGCGGTCCGACGTTCTTCGTGGATCCTTCGTCCCACGTCGAATACATCGTCGCGGTGACGAGCTGGGGCGACAGCGTCTGCAAGTCGACGAACAACAATTACCGCGTGGACCTGGAGAGTTCTCGGTCGTTCATCGAGGACATGATCGCGCTGAACCCGTAGCCGATCGCCGGCCGCCTACAGGCGGCTGAAGTCCGCCTCGCGGTCTTTCTTCCTCGCCTCGCGCTCCTCCGCCTTCGGGAGCGGCGCGTCACAGCCGGGGCACGTGGCTCCGGCGTCCACGCAGGCCTTGCACAGCCACGCTCCGCACGCATGGCGTTCCACTCCGGGGGCGTGATGCGATTCACACTTCGCCGGGGGGCCGTCGTCCGGAGGCTTCGCGACGGACTTCGGCGGTGCCGGCCTCTTCGTCACCACGACGGGCTCCTCGTCGGCTTCGATGTCCGCTTCCCGTGTCACCTGCGGCTTCGCCTTCTTCCGCTTGATCTCCGGCACCCCGCGGGTCGAGATCTTGTAGCCGCCGCCCTCGAAGATCTTCAGGGAGACTTCGAGCTTCTTCGCTTCGAACGGCCCGAGGTGCAACTCCTTCGCCAGGTCCACGAGATTCCATTCCTCTTTCGGGAGGTCCATCGCTTGCCGGATCAGGTCGTCGTTGTGCCACTCCGGCGTCGGCTCGAGGGGCGCATCACGGACCCAGTCGATGTAGCCCCAGATCGTCCGGGCTTCTTCCAGATCCACGTGAGGCAGGACCGCGCTGACGTCCGTGAGGCGCAAGGCGTTCAGGTTCTGGGCATTCTCCACCGTCCGGAGGACGGCGGCTCCCACCGCCTCGTACTTCCGCAGGTCGTCGGCCTCGATCCGGTCGGGCGCCAGAGGAGCGGGCTCGTTGACGTACGCGATGACCTCGTCGAGCTGCTCGAGCGGGACCGAGCAATACCGGAACACCTCGTCTCGGGTCGCGGGCCGCGACAGGTGTTTCTCGAACCGGACGACGGCCTCCGCGAAGCCCTCGATCTTCGCCACGTGGATGCGGTCCTCCGCGACCTTCTTGCCGGACTGCGCGGGCTCATACCCGGGATCGAGGGCCAGCGCCGCATCGAAGGAACGGAGCGCGTCGTCGAATCGCTTCAGGTGAACGAGGGCGAGACCTTTGCTGTTCCAGGTGACCTTGTCGCGGGCGTCGAGGCGCAGCGCCTCATCGTACGACTGGACCGCGGCGTCGAATTCGCCGGCCCGCTCCTCCGAAAAGCCTCGCATGTACCAGAGGGCCTTGTCGGTCGGGCGGGCGACCGTCGCGTGGGCGAGGGCGTCTGCGGCGGCAGGGAACTGTTCACTTTTCACATGGAGAAGACCTTTGTCCCGCCACGCCTCGCCGAACTCCGGATTGGACTCGATCGCCGAGTCGAAGGCGGCGAACGCCTCGGCGTTCCGGCCGAGCGCTTCGTTCGCTTCGCCCTTCCACGTCAGCATGCGCGCATCCTTCGGGCTCGCCTTCAGGACGAAGTCGAAACACGGCAGTGCGTCCGCGGCATGGCCGGTCCGTAGGAGGCACAACCCCTTCGTCCGGTAGGCGTCGTAGTGGTTCGGGTCTTTCTGGAAGACGACTGCCAGGAGCGAGAGGGCGTCGTCGAAATGGGCCTCTTGGGCGAGGCACATCGCCTTCCCGCTCAGGAAGTCGAGGTGATTGGGCTCGAGGATCAATCCGTCCTCGAACGCCTTGCGGGCCTCGGGGACGCGGCCGAGGTCGAACAGGATTCGGCCCTTCGCGGCGAGAGCGCCACGGTCTCCGGGATTCAGGTTCAAGGATTGATCGTAGGCGGTCAGCGCCTCTTCCGTCCGGCCGAGCCGCCCCAGGAGCGCGCCTTTCGCGTTCCAGGTCCGACGGTCCATCGGGTCCACTCGGCTCGCCCGGTCGAGCGCCTCCAGCGCGGCATCCGCCTTTCCGGTGCCTTCGAGGGCGCCCGCCAGCTCCCGCAGCGCTTCGGTGTCCCGGGCATCGATCTCGAGGAGCCGCTCGCCGACGTCGGCGGCGGCCTTGAACGAATGTTGGGCCAGCAACAGGTCGCGCTTGGTCCGGAGATAGTCTGCGTGGTCCGGCGCGATCGAGGACGCCTTCGTGATGGCCGCCAAGGCGTCCTTCGCATCGGCGTTGGCCTTTGCAAGGCGCGCGCGCCGCGCCCATCCGTTCGCGTCCTTGGGCTCGGCGGTGGTCAGACGAATGGCGGTTTCGAACGCGTCCTTCGTTCGTCCGAGTGCCTCGAGGGCGGCACTCAGCCCCCCGAGCGCCGTGATCTCCTTCGGGTTCTTGGCCAGTACCGTCTCGAACACCGGGATCGCCTCCTCATACCGATGCAATTCGGTGAGGCACGCCCCTTGTTTCAGGAGCGCCGGCACCATCGTCGGGTCGAGGATCGCCGCTTTCCCGTACGTCGCCGCGGCCTCCTCGTATCGCTTCAGCCAGTGCAGCGCGGTCCCTTTGCCGAGCCACGCTTTTGCGTGATTCCCGTCGAGTGCGAGGGTCCGATCGAACGCCGCGACCGCCTGTTCGTAGCGCTTCTCGCCTTCCAAGGCAAGGCCGAAGAGATACCAAGCTTTGACGTCGCCCGGCGCGTACCGCGTTGCTCGATCAAGGCAGTCGATCGCCTCCGCGAATGCGTTG
>Ga0209802_1000777_pt1 | contig 24588 bp, 26 predicted proteins | sample GraSoiAngelo_129_FD_185886 | JGI IMG/M metagenome (GOLD analysis project Ga0209802, IMG submission 185886) | Grasslands soil microbial communities from the Angelo Coastal Reserve, California, USA - 14_0927_12_40cm (SPAdes) (version 2) | ecosystem: Environmental > Terrestrial > Soil > Grasslands ... | reverse complement strand
CAGGTGTAAGCTACTCCGCTCGTAGTAAGCGTGGCTCCGCATTTTTCGCAGATTCCTTTGAGCTCTAGCGCCATTTGTTTCGTCCTTGACCGGAATTGTCGCAAAAGCTGCTGTTTCGATAACGAAAACTCTCCATTGGCGCTATTTCGGCAAGTGATAGCGCTGGAAGTAATAAACGACGGCTATGCCGACCTGAAATTTCTTTCCGCTGCCAGCGAGCGGCTTCTCCAAGCTGGCGCTGAGGACAACCGGAACCTTTGAAAGACGCTTGGCAACGCCTGCGCTGATTGTTTGGCTCCAGCGGTCGCCATTTTCAAAATCGACTGTCGCTCTGTATCTTCCGTTCACCGACCAATGATCGGGAAGAATTAACGTGACTGGTAGCGCCAGTTCCAAGTAAGTCTGCGGCCGAACATCATGTTTTTCGACAATGGAATGGTTGTAGTTGATATCGGGTGACAACGTTAGCCAGTGCGTGAGGTCGTGCGAAATTCCCCAACCGACCTTCAAACGCCACACGCTTTCAGCCAGGGCGCGATCTGAAGCGGTATCGCCGTGCAACTCGATGCCGCCACCAGTGCGCCATGTGTCATTCAAACGAAAAGCCGTACCTGCCCCGAGCTCGGCATCGCTGAAACCGCCGACCTCAGCGTGACCTGATGCTTCATCACTTCGGCGATAAGCAAAAGGCAACCTGAAACGTACGCCCCAATCTTGGCAGTCGCTGATACGCCAACCCCATAATCCCGCTATCGTCCAAGTCGCCTTTTCGGCGCCATATTTGAATTGACTCCAATCTGAGCCTAGCGACAGGCGGTCGCTAATGATGGTTTGATCGTTGAGCTGTTTTAATTGCTCTGCCGCTGTGGGAACGGTAACGGGTTCAACCGCAAGTGAACTACCGTATGCAAGTAACACCAAAGCAACAAGCGATGCTGTTCTTAACGAACGCAAAAACACGCGTAACGACACACAAAATCCTAAGGTTCGTAGCAGGCAGAGGCCATAACAACAATGAGAACTACACTGCCGCTGCCTTAGCTCGTGTCCTTGGCCAGATGGGCTAACGTGTTGATCATCGGCTCGCTGGGAATTCGAATCATGCCGGCAAATGGGAAGTCCAGTTCGAGGATTATCAAAACCGCGCAGGCCACCGAGAACGCGCCGGCGACCAGGGCAAGAGTGGTGGTAGCGTTCGCCGGTGCCAGCAAACTAAATCCAAAGAAGATCACCACAAGCCATATTACGAGCGCGATCAGCAACGGCTTTGAAACCGATGAAACCGCCTGCGCTTGTACCAGCGCGCGAACCTCGGCGAGTTGCACCATGAGAGTCGCCGCTTGTGTCTTGAGGGCGCGTTGCGCTTCATCGCGCGGAGCGAGATGGCTAATAGCCACGTAAATCGCGTCACCAATCGCCTGGTTGGGATCTAATCGGGCCGAAGCACTTCGCTCGCCTGACCACGCGCGCCGGACTCCATCGGCAACAGCGTCACGAAGGGCACGGCGCGCGTCCATTGTCTCGGGTCCGTAAAGCTTTAGCACTCGATCAAGCAAAGCGGTTTTCGCCGCCATCTGCATTACTTCGGTGCGCGTAGTGTCGAAGGAGCTTTTGGCTGAACTTATGAGCAGCCCCAGGAGTATAGCCGTCATCGTCGCGACAAGACCAAGCGCGAGTTTCACCGCGTCTTTTGACTCATCGTTCAGCTGCTCAGCGGGAAGGAGCCGACGCAGACGTCCGCCCAGCAACGTGACGCTCACGAGGCCTATGAACAAAATCAGGGCGATGACACTAATAATCATTGTGGCATTTCAAAATGAATAGCCCGGGATATTCTTTGAACTGGTCTCTAGCCGCTATTGTTTCCTAAATGCAGACGCAGCCCGCGAACAATCCGAACCATATCCCAACTGCGACCAATCGAATCAGATCAATCCTCCTAAAGCGCGACAGATCGCCAAGTCTGCAGCCGACGAACGGATCAATTCCGGCCATTCCTTACCAATTTCCCAGCGCCTGCACTCCCATCGGGCCAAAGCTATCGAATTGCTCAACTTCGACATGGTGGGGTCCCGCTGTTTCCTCGGTGATATCCGGAGTTCCAGCCATTTGTTGTCGACCTTGCTGAGCCATTTGCCTGGACTTCAGCGCCTGCTTATACGCATTGAACTGCGCCTGGTTGCCCACGTAGATCTTTTCCTTCTTCGCGGTCGGATAGACGTAGTAGACTTTTCCGTTGTACTTCACGGCTGAGACCCTGCCTCCAGCGAGTTGACTGACATGCTGCTGCTGCCTTTGAGTCGTGACCGCCTTCGTCTGAAACCCCGATTGGGCCAGCAGGACTTCCTTGTGGGACGTGGCGGGCGCAGTCTGACTTGTGGTTGCAGTCTGGCACCCGACCACTAATGCCGTTGTTCCAACGGCGCCTACGATAACTGTCAAGGTTAAAAGTTTTTTTATTGTTTTCATTTGATGTCTCGTTTGTGTACTTGCTTCTACAAAAAAATTTGAGGCTGGTTCAAGACAATATTTCTGAGTCTCGCTCGTGAACCGGCGCGCTGATTCGATTCGGCTTGACTTCCTCAGACACGATCACCACGATTTCGCGATCCAAAAAAGGAGAAACCAATATGAATAATTACGTTAGACTAATCGTAACGACTTTGTGCTTCGGTGCGTTCGCGCTGTTGACATCGACGTCCTCTGCTCAAAACCGAGCTGCAAAGGTTGAAGCGATATCGCAACAACTCAATCTCACGCCTGAACAAAAGGCCAAAGTTCTGCCCATTCTTCGCGAGGAAGGTCCAAAGGTGCAGGCAATTAAGAATGATAACTCGCTATCGAGAATGCAGAAAATGCAGCGCGTCAAGGCGATTCATCAGCAGACCGATCCACAGATGAAGGCAATTCTTTCGCCTGAACAATACCAGAAGCTGCAGGCTATTCGCCGCCAGGCGCTCAGCGACGCCATCCACTGAGACATACCGCTGACCGGATGTTCTCAGATGAAGATCATCTGGATTGCTCTATCGAACGCGTGCTGATTGTTAGTTACGCACCGCGCTGGCAAAGCGCTCCAGGTATGTTCTCTGCAAATCCTCTGCGCTAATCTTGGCCGGACCAACGTTGAACTCGACTTTTCCGATCGTGCCTTGGAAGTGCTTCGGTAATAATTTTGCGTATCCGAGCTTTGGAACTACTGGAAGACCATTGTCAGTGCCGATGTCCATGCCCTCGTAAGCGGTGAACCGGAGCGGCACAGTGTGCTCGAGTTTGCCCTCGGCTTGCTGTTTGCCGTTAATGAAAAGCCGGCCTGTCCCGCTGGTAGCAAACTCGCCAGGCTTATCGGCGGTGAACTCATACCGCACGTTGACTTTTCCCTTGGGCAACTCATCACGCGAGCTGATCGTGTCCAGTTTCAAACCAAGGAAACTATAGGTGTGCTTTAATCGGCCGTCTTCGACATAAAGCGAAAAACCGCCGAGGAAACTGCCTTCCGCGACAATCACGCCAGCTATTCCGGGACGCAGCCCAAGGCCCGATCGGCCCGGATTATCCAAATCTGCGCTGATGCTGTACGAACGGTTGTAAACTGGGGGAATCATGCCGGACGAGATGTTCTCCGTCCCGTTGTAATAAGTAAATTTCGTCTGACCAGTCGAGTATCTCGGAAATCCCCACAGAAAGGCAATCTCGCCGAATAGCGGTAGCACCTGGTATTTCTCGGCCTCGGCCCAAAACAGCTCCGTTAGTTCACGCACTTTGTCCGGATACTTGTTCGCAACGTCATCAGCCTCCGAGAAATCTTCGTTGAGATTATACAGCTCGCACCTGTCGTTGTCCGGGTTCCATTTGTCTGGTGCAAACCGCGCAAGCGTTTCGGGATCTAACTTCCATGGAATTCGATCCGGACGCCAGCACGCAATCCAGCCGTCCTTGTACATGGCGCGATTTCCCAGAATCTCGAAATACTGTTGCGCGTGCCGTGCCGGCGCATTGGCATCATCGAATGTTGATAGAAAACTTACGCCGTGCATCGGCATCTGTGCGACGCCGTTGACGACCTTTGGCTCCGGCAGCCCAGCGGCTTCCAAGATAGTTGGGGCGATGTCGGTACAATGCGTGAACTGATTGCGCAAACCGCCTTTGTCCTTAATGCGTTTCGGCCAGGTAACGACCATTGGGTTACGAGTGCCGCCGAGATGTGAGGCGACCTGCTTACCCCATTGAAACGGCGCATTACCAGCCCATGCCCATGCCGCCGCGTAATGCGGAGCCATGCGAGGGCCGCCCCATTTATCGAGTCCGCCGTAGGCTTTGATCGCTTTCATTTGCTGTTCGCTTGTGAGCGGAATGCCGTTCAGGGTTGTCATTTCGTTGAACGTCCCATTCTCCGTCCCTTCCATGCTAGCGCCGTTGTCACCGAAGATGTAAATAACGAGGGTGTTGTCGGCGAGGCCCATCTCCGCGATGGCTTGCACTACGCGGCCCACAGCATGATCGGTGTTTTCCTGGTAACCGGCATAAACTTCCATTTGACGCGCATACACTTTCTTCACTTCGGGCGGGACGCTCGCCCACGCGGGGAACGCTGGATCACGCGGAGTAAGTTTGCTGTTGGCTGGAATAACACCGAGCTGCTTCTGTCTTGCGAACGTCTCCTCACGTAACTTGTCCCAGCCCTGATCGAACTTGCCTTTGTATTTGTCGCACCATTCCTTCGGCACTTGGTGTGGCGCATGTGTTGCACCCGTCGAGAAATAGAGAAAAAAGGGTTTGCCGGGTGCCTGCGCTTTTTGATTGCGGATCCACGCAATCGAATGGTCTGCCATTGCATCATTGAGATAGAAGTTCTTCTCCTTCGGGACGCCAACGATTTGATTACTCTCAACGAGAACCGGATCGAACTGACTGGTTTCTCCGCCGAGAAATCCCCAGAAATAGTCGAAGCCAAGCGCGTTCGGCCAGCGGTCAAAAGGGCCCGCAGGCCCCTGCTGCGCGTCGGGTGTGAGATGCCATTTTCCAATTGCAGCAGTGTTGTAACCGTTCGCCTGGAGAATCTGCGCGATGGAAGCCGCGCTCGTTGGCCAGTTCGTGCTGTAGCCGGGCCAACCACCGATCAATTCAGAGATGGAGCCGAATCCCACCGCGTGATGGTTTCGCCCCGACAGCAAGGCAGCGCGCGTCGGAGAACAAAGCGCCGTCACGTGAAACCGATTGTAGCGGAGTCCCTCCGCCGCGAGTTTGTCGAGCGTCGGCGTAGCGACCGGTCCGCCGAAGGTAGACGGATTGCCGAAGCCAGCATCATCAATTAGCATGAGCAGAATGTTCGGCGCATCCGGTGGAGCTTTCACGGGTTCTGTAAACGACCCTTTAGATCCCTCGAGTGTCTGATTGCTTATGCCTTCAAACGGCTGAGGTGGACGCGGCAGCACCGTTCTATCCCACTCCGCATCCGCAGCGAGGCACCGAGGTATCTGCGTCGCTACTGCAAGCGCAGCCACAATCACGCATAACTTTGGCTTGGGCATAAGGTCTCGCGTCACGCTGTGTATCTGTCGGCCACGACGACGGTCAAGAAAAGGAATACGTCCAGTCGTGCGACAAGGCCTTGGCAGTGTCAATGAGGAAAGCAACTAACGAGCGACAATCGAGATCTTGGAGCGATTGGCGAGATCGAGAATCGCGTTGCGCTCGAGCAACAATGTCTTTCCAGCTTCAACTGCGATTACGCGCAGTCGTGTTTCCGCAGCGATGCGAATTGTTTCGACACCAATCACCGGCACGTCGAAACGCATATCCTGGTTGGGCTTTGCGACCTTAACCATGACTGCGCTGCTGCCGGCAAGTTCGCCACCGCGTCTCATTGCCTCGTTCGTTCCTTCCAATGCTTCAACCGCAACGACGGTTCCATTCCTGACGATAATGGTCTGCCCGATGTCGAGGCGCCCGATTTCCTTCGCAATTTTCCAGCCGAGTTCGACGTCGTCCTGTTCCTGCTGCGACAACTTCGGCCCAGCAAGCAGTCCTGACGATGCCAAAGAGTCCTCAAGAAACGTCGTCGCGGGCAAAAGCATCACATCGATCGCGGCGAGTTCATTGGCTATTGCCGCGAAGATGGATTCCGCATTGCGCTGCTTAAGTTTGCCCAACAACATTAACGCTTTCCAATCCGGACGCAGATCGAAAAGATTTTTCGGCGCGATTTGTCCGGCCATCATTGCGTGATGAACGTTTTGCGCACGGAGAAACTTTAGGAGCCGATTCAGTTGTCCGACGCGCATCCATTCGATTACATCGACATGTTGCTCGAGCGTGGGATCGGTTTCCTCGGTGAACGCCGCCGCAATTATTTTTTTCACGCCGGCTTTTCGCGCTGAATCGGCTAACAGTCGCGGGTATACGCCGTTGCCGGCAACCATTCCTAGGACGTGTAGCGGTGCTTGTGCCAAGCAGCGAATGTGAAATAAACAGGCGCTCGATACAAGCGCCGCTACAATTGTGCTACCCGTGGCGACGGCGTTTGACGTGCAATTGGGCAAGCGCTTTTTGCAGCGACGCTTGAATAGCTGCTACCTGTTCAGGCGTTTGATCTTCTTTCATCGCCGCTTTAGCGCGCTCGACCGCAGCCTCCGCGGCAGCGACGTCGATTTTTTCGGATTCCAGTGCCATGTCGGTCAAGACCGACACTGCGTCGGTCCTGATCTCTACAAAACCCTCACCGATGGCCAGCGCAGTTTCACGTCCATTTTTTATGACGCGCAGCTCGCCCGGTACCAAGGTAGTTAGTAGCGGTACGTGTTTGGGGTAAACCCCCAGCTCTCCCTCCGAACCCGGTAACGTGACCATCTCCACGTCTTCGGAGTAAATTTTTTCCTCCGGTGTAACAATCTCGAGTCGGAGCGTCGCCATAACTAGCTCTCTTTGACCATCTCAATTCCACCCTTCATATAGAAATTCTGTTCAGGGACATCGTCATGTTTGCCTTCAAGAATTTCTTTGAAGCCGCGGACTGTTTCCGCAACCGGAACATATTGGCCCTTAAAGCCGGTGAAAACTTCTGCCACATGAAAAGGCTGGCTAAGGAACCGCTGAATCTTGCGTGCGCGATGAACCGTGATCTTGTCCTCCGGGCTTAGTTCATCCATTCCGAGAATCGCGATGATGTCCTGCAGATCTTTGTAACGCTGCAGCACTCGCTGCACACCTCGGGCAACGTTGTAATGCTCTTCACCAACGATTTCCGGGGCGAGTGATTTCGATGTTGACGCCAGCGGATCGACGGCCGGATAAATTCCGAGCTCAGCGATGGCGCGCTCAAGCACGATGGTCGAATCCAAGTGCGCGAAAGTGTTTGCCGGCGCGGGATCAGTGAGATCGTCCGCTGGAACATAGACGGCCTGGAACGACGTGATTGATCCTTTATTTGTGGATGTAATTCGCTCCTGCAAATCACCCATCTCAGCAGCAAGAGTCGGCTGATAGCCAACCGCGCTTGGCGTTCGGCCCAGCAACGCAGACACTTCCGAGCCTGCTTGCGAGAATCGAAAGATGTTGTCGATAAAAAGAAGGACGTCCTGGTTGCGCTCGTCACGAAAATATTCGGTCATTGCGAGGGCAGAAAGAGCAACCCGTAAACGCGCGCCCGGTGGTTCGTTCATCTGACCGAAAACCATCCCTACTTTCGACTTCGACAAATCTTTTTGATCGATCACGCCCGCCTCGCTCATTTCCTTGTAGAGATCATTGCCTTCCCGGCTTCGTTCGCCCACTCCCGCAAACATGGAAACACCGCCGTGTTTAATCGCGATATTGTTAATGAGCTCCTGGATAATCACCGTTTTGCCGACGCCAGCTCCACCAAATGCGCCTACTTTGCCGCCTTTTGTAAATGGGCAAACAAGATCGATGACCTTGATCCCTGTTTCCAGGATCTTTGCCGTCGTGTCCTGCTCCGTGAGCGATGGTGCGGGCCGATGGATTGGGTAACGCTTCGTGTAGTTCACCGGGCCACGGTTATCAATCGCGTCGCCAGTGACGTTAAAAAGCCGACCAAGCACAGCCTCGCCTACTGGTACGCTGATCGGACCGCCGGTGTCGGTTACGCTCATTCCGCGCTTCAACCCTTCCGTCGATGACATTGCGATGGAGCGAACCCAGCTTTCGCCAAGATGCTGTTGCACTTCGAGCGTCAGCTTGGTCGGGTTGCCATTGACCTCGTACTCAATTTCGAGGGCGTTGTAGATTTTCGGCAGCGTCTTTTCGTCCGGGAATTCCACGTCCACTACGGGACCAATTACTTGAACTATGTTTCCTTTATTCATGAATCTTGACTAAGCACCGAGTGCCATCTGTGCAGTGGCGATCTCGAGCAACTCGGTTGTGATGCCGGCCTGCCGCATTTTGTTGTATTCCAGAGTGAGGTCCTTGATGAACTGATTTGCGTTATCAGTGGCATTCTTCATCGCCACCATGCGGGCGCTGTGCTCAGACGCGCGCGCGTCGAGAATCATCTGAAAAACCTGGTAGGAGACGTAATACGGAAGCATCGAATCGAGAACGACCTCCGCATTGGGCTCGAACACGTAGCCTATCATTGGATCGTGACCTTCACTTTCAGCCTGGGCTGTTTCGCTTTTCGGCAAATCAAAACTACTGATCGGCAGCAGCGTCTGTACCACCGTACGTTGGCTGATTGTATTGATAAAATGTGTGTAGAGCACCGAGACTTTGTCGACCTCGCGCCTCAGGAATTTCTCCATGCAAAACTTCGAGATCGGTTTTGCTTCAACGAAGGTCGGTGAGTCTTTCAGTTCAAAATCAGCCAATAATTCGCGCTTTGTACGGGCGATGAATTGTCGCGCCTTCTTTCCTGTTACCACGAACGCTGTTTTAGCCGAATCAAAGTTGCTGGCCTCCCGAAACAGGTTCGTGTTCAACGCTCCGCAGAGTCCCTTGTCAGTGCTGATGATTAAGACCAACTCTTTTTTGAGTGGGCGGACAGCAAGAAGTGGATGAAATCTCGGGTCTGTCCGCTTTTGCAACGAAACGAGAACCTTATTCATCAAAGCGGCATAAGGGCGTCCCGCCAGCGCGTGCTGCTGCGCTTTGCGCATCTTGGAGGCAGCCACCATTTGCATTGCTTTGGTGATCTGCGCGGTGTTGCGGATCGATCTTATCCGGCGCCGTATATCCTGCGTATTCGCCATTACAAACTACAAATTGCAAACTGCGGGTGGCGGAGCGGCGGTATCATCGCCAAGTCGTCTTGAATTCATCCAGTGCCGCTTTCAATTGCGACTCGAGGTCCTTGTCGAGCTCCTTTTTCTCGCGGATCGCTCCAAGCAATCCTCCTTTCCGCGTTTCCAACCAATCCTGAAGTTTTAGTTGGTACTCCTTGACGCGCTCGACGGGAACAGGATCGACATATCCGTTTTGCATGGCCCACATCACGGCGACCTGCCCTTCTACTGGGATCGGGGTGTACTGTTTTTGCTTAAAAAGCTCGACAATGCGTTGACCCCGATCGAGTCGCGCCCGCGTCGCTGCGTCCAGATCGGAACCAAATTGCGCAAACGCAGCCAACTCGCGGAATTGCGCCAGATCAAGCTTCACTTTGCCAGCGACCTGTTTGATGGCTTTAATCTGTGCCGCCGAACCAACGCGGCTAACGGATAATCCGACTGAAATTGCTGGCCGAACGCCCTGATAAAATAGATCTGTCTCGAGATAAATTTGACCGTCCGTGATCGAGATCACGTTTGTCGGAATGTAGGCCGAAACGTCGCCAGCTTGCGTCTCAATAATCGGCAACGCAGTGAGCGATCCGCCACCGAATTCCTCGGCCATGCGTGCGCTGCGTTCAAGCAAACGTGAATGCAAATAAAACACGTCGCCTGGATAAGCTTCACGCCCGGAGGGCCGCTTCAGCACAAGCGAAACCTGCCGATACGCGACCGCATGCTTCGACAGATCGTCGAAAACAATGAGCGCATCCATTCCATTGTCCATGAACCATTCGCCCAGAGCCGCGCCGGCGAATGGTGCCAGGTACTGATTGGTAGCGGTGTCCGACGCCGGTGCTGAAATGATCGTCGTGTATGGCATCGCGCCCTCTTTTTCGAGCACCGCAAGAGCGCGCGCCACATTGGAATTTTTCTGACCGATCGCGACGTAGATGCAGTAGAGCGGCCGATAATTCTTGTCGCCTTGGTCCTCGGCCGCCTTGTTCAAACGCGCCTGGCTGATGATCGTGTCGATGGCGATCGTACTTTTGCCAGTCGCGCGGTCGCCGATAATCAGCTCGCGCTGGCCACGGCCGATCGGAATCATCGCGTCGATTGCCATGATCCCGGTTTGCACCGGCTGATTCACGCTGCGGCGCTTGATCACACCCGGTGCAATTTTCTCCAACGGATAAAATGTCTCGGTTTTGATCGCTCCCTTGTCATCGAGTGGCTGGCCTAGCGTGTTCACCACGCGGCCCAGGAGCGCTTTGCCCACGGGAACGGACAGGAGTCGGCCAGTTGTTTTAGCTTCGTCGCCTTCGGAAACCTTCGCCGTCTCGCCCATCAGAATTGCGCCGACCTCAGTTTCTTCGAGATTTAGCGCGAGACCGAATACGCCATTGGGAAATTCGATCATCTCGTTGAGCATCACGTCGCTTAGCCCCTCAATACGCGCGACGCCATCGCCTGTTTCCCGAACAACGCCCACGTTGCTTTTAGTTGTCGATGTTTTTAGCTCTTCAATTTTCGTTTCGATCTCTTCGAGTATGCTGCTCATGATTTTGTCTTGATTAAAGTTCTTGTTGGAGACGTTCGAGCCGGTTGCGCACAGTTCCGTCCCAGACATCGTTCCCCACGCGAATGCGCAGCCCCCCAAGAAGCTGAGGGTTAACGACGAACTCAGTCGTCAGATCGCCGCCATATTTCCTTTTCAGATTCGCAACAAGCTCCGAACTAATCGTGGATTCCACGTCGCTCGCCGTCTCGATCCGCGCCCGGCGCTTGTCTAGTTCGAGCCGGAGCAGACGCCTGTAATTTTTAAGGATGTCGACGTAATTGCGCCGTCTTCTAGCAATGAGCGAATCGACCAACGATGCGATTCTTCCCGGATCGAGCTGACCATCTGTAAAACTTGCTCGAAGCATTTCACGCGAGAGCTTGCGAATTTCCTTGTTGATCTTCATCAGGCCACTTCCCGCGCTGCTTCCTCCTGCAAGCGGCGCTGGTCGTCCGGCGTTAACACTTTGCCGGTGACCTTCGCCGTTGTATCGACTACGAGCCGCCCCAGTTCGCGCTTCAACGATTCCATCGTGCGGTCGTGTTCGATCGCTGCGGCCTCACGCGCTTTGGCGATGATCTGCTCCGCAGCCGCAATCGCCTCCTGCTGCTTGCGCTCGGATAAATGCGCAGCGCTCTCGCGCGCTTCGTCGATCATTCTCTGTGCATCGGCGTTGGCTTTTGCCAGGATCTCCTGGTAACGCTTCTCTGCTTGCGCGAGTTCCTTGTTAATTTTCTCAGCATTGAGCTGCCCCTCCTCGATTGTGCGCCGGCGTTCCTCCAGCACCGCAAGAATCGGTTTGTAAGCGAATCGTTGCAAAAGGTATGCAACAATGCAGAAACTGATCACCTGCGACAGAAACAACTTCCAATTCCAGCCGAACGTCTCGGCTGTATCGCGCAAGATATCGGTGATACCTCCGCTACTCGCGGCGATTAGCACATTCATAAGAGAATTTGCGGACGCAAAATCGTTCTCGCTCCCCCGCCGCAATTAGTGAACGAGGTAGAGCGCGTAGAACACGATCGCCTCGGTCAACGCAATCGCGAGAATTCCGTGCACGAGCACCTGCGTGAATGCACCGGGATTGCGACCGACCGCGCTGGTCATGCCTAAGCCGGTGAGGCCGATTCCGATTCCGACGCCCATCGCGGCAAGCCCGACGTGAATGCTTCCGCCCAGTTCTGCTAGTATTGGTAGTATCATATTTTTGTTAGTTAGTTTTGGGACCTCGTTGTGAGATCACCGAAAATCAGGTATGCGCGTGTTCCTTTCCTTCTTCATGTTCCGCAATTAACATCGTGAAAACCGCCGTCAAGAGCATGAAAACCAGCGCCTGGACGAATCCGACAAGCACCTCCAGGAAGTAAAATGGAATCGGCAGGATGGGAGAGAGCCATGGATTCATGGTCGACATTGCTTCCAGAATGCTTTCGCCGGCATAAATATTACCGAACAATCGGAAACTTAGCGCGATTGGCCGGAACAGAATCGAGATCACTTCAAGCCATCCCACAGCGAAGAAAATGACAACCATAAGGATCTTAACTATTCCGGAGGTCTCCCCTTTGGGTCCGAACAGATGCTTTAGAAATCCTCCGACTCCGTTCGCCTGGATCGCCCAAACAAACCACATGACGAAAAATATGGCCGACATCGCGGTCGTCATGTTTAGATCCGCGTTGCCACCGCGTAGCAATGGCCGATCGACCTGAAAATTTCCCGAGAGACCGTAATGGCCCCAGCCGACAGTCCCGATTCCGGGAATCAGTCCGAACCAGTTCACGAAAAGAATAAAAATGAACACTGTGGCATAAAACCAAAATCCCTTCCGCACCAACTCGCGACCGATGATGTTTTCCAGAAAGTTGTACAACCCCCCGACCAACCATTCCCAAAAATTTTGTATACCGCTGGGAATCCGCCTGATGTTTCGTGTGGCAATCTGGGCAAGAATGATGATGCCAGCCGCGACTATCCATGTCACAAGCATAGAGTTTGTGATTCCGAAACCGCCGATCTCAACCAGCGTCTGCGGTTTTAACGAGACGCCTTGATGCTCAGTAGAAGCAGCCGTTTCGGCGGCAAGGGCCGACGTCGCAAGCATCACACTGCAGACCACCACCAGGATCGACATCAGTAAACAACGGTTGCGCATTTTCGTTAGCAGCCAAGGAACACAGGCAACCCTGCCCGCGATCAATCGTGCCCGGAGATCGGGCGACGAGTCTTGGCGGGCATACCAAAGCCCGTTTTGCCCGAATGACAAACAAAATTGTCCGACGCGATCTTATTTGGCGGGCAAGCTCTCCGCAAACTGTGGAGCAAGCCGGGCTACCGGCCTTGATTTCACCGGTTCGGAGGTGCCATTCATTGTGATCGCTTCTTCGTAGAACGATTCTAATTGATCGATTTGAGCGTCCTGCCCAAACCGTTCGATAACAGTGCTGTGGGCACGTTCTCCCATTTGCTTCAGCAGGGCGGGCGAACTTGTGATTAGTTGCATGGCATTCGCCAGTCCGACGTGATCCTCTTCCGCGACCAAGAACCCGGTGCGTCCATGATCAACCGCTTCCGGAATTCCACCGTGCCGCGTCGCCGCCACTGGCAACCCGGTCGCCATCGCTTCCAAAACCGAGTTCGGCACGCCTTCCTGGTCTTGGTTTGGCGATATTTCGCTCGGATGCAAAAACAGATGCGAACTGGCATAAAGCTGCTGGAGCTTCGGTTGCGAGAGAAATCCGAGAAAGTGCACATCCCTGAGAATCCCCAGTCCGCCAGCGAGCATTTCCAGTTCCGGCTGTAATGGGCCTTTGCCAGCGATAAGAAATTCCGCCCGCGGGTTGTCCTTCTTAAAAATCGCAAAGGCGCGGAGGCTAGTGGCAACGCCTTTCTTCGGAATCAACCGGCACGCCTGGACGATTCGCCATTTACCATTTGCGGGCGGTTGTCTATCGACAAATGGAAATTCATTCAGGGGGATGCCAGTGCGATTGATGCGCAATTTTTGCGGCGGACAGCCCAGGTGGATCAACCGTTCAATCAACGATTGGGAACGCGCGAACACGAGCGGCACTGCGTTGAAAAGGCGGCGCAGTTTCGCTGGATAATCCTTGATCTCGGGTTTGTGCGCGACGTCGGCACCATGGAAAGATACCACGCACGGTTTGTCCCATTGCTCGATGAAGGGAAGCAAGTGCACGCCTGTATGGCCAAAGTAAATGTGCATGAGATCGGCGCCATGCCGCTCTAACAATGAGTCGAGCGTCTGGTACTCGCCCCGATAAACGATGGGAGGCCGCCTCTCCACGAATTTTAGCCAGCCGTGCAGCAGCAGGTTTGTGCGCCGCTTTGGAATAATTTCGATCCGGTCAAATGGAAACCGCTCTGCATTCTGGACTTCTTTCGTCACGACAAAGGTATCGACGCCGCGCAGCGCTTTTACCTGGCGGTAGATGTGCAACATCTCCGACTTAAGAAAGCTGGAGCAATAGCTGGCTACAACCCGTCTGCCCATAAACCGCGGCCAGTTTCGCTAGGGATTCTGTTCTTGTCCATCTTAAATTGGCGGCGAAACGACATCTTTGTCGTTGGTCATTATCGCTGCGAGCGCTTCCTTTAAAGCGTCAACGCCCTCTCCTTTCACGGGTGACGTGGGAACGATCTTGATTCTGGGAAGTCTCTCTTGCATTGCTTTGAGATTCTCCTTCGCACCGGGCAAATCCATTTTATTGGCAACCACAATCCAGGGACGCGACGACAGGGTCGGATTGTACAGATCGATTTCCCGCCGAAGACTCTTCAAATCTTCTACAGGATTGCGTCCCTCGCTTCCGGCAACATCAATCACAAATACCAGAACGCGGCAGCGCGTGATATGGCGCAAAAATTGGTGGCCCAAGCCGAGCCCCCTGTGCGCTCCTTCAATCAAACCGGGAATATCTGCAATGGTCGCACGCCGGTAGCCTGGAAATTCAATCACGCCGACGATCGGATGCAGCGTGGTAAACGGATACGCCGCGACCTTCGGGCGCGCAGCAGAGATTTTGCGCAATAGTGTCGATTTGCCCGCGTTCGGATAACCAACGAGCCCTGCATCGGCGATCGTTCGCAGCTCGAGCAGAAAATATCCCTGCTCACCTTCTTTCCCTTCGGTGTATTCGCGAGGCGCGCGATTGCGGGAACTCTTGAAATGCACGTTACCCTTACCCCCTGCTCCGCCCTGGCAAAGCACAAAGTCCTGTCCATCGCGGGTAAGATCGACAATGGGAATTGACGATTGCCAATTGCCAATTGCCAATTGCTCCACATTAGATTTTGCCCGTTCCTGCTTTTCGCCTCTCCAAACGATTGAACCGACCGGGACTCTGACAATCTTGTTCGCGCCTGCGCGGCCCGCCATTTTCTTTCCCATCCCGTTCCCGCCATTTTTTGCTTTAATGAGCGGCTCGTAAAAAAGATTCGCGAGATTATCCACATGCCGATCCGCCCGCAAAATCACGTCGCCACCGCGTCCGCCATCGCCACCGTCCGGGCCACCCTTCGGTACAAATTTCTCACGCCGAAAACTGACGCACCCGCGCCCGCCCTTTCCGGCTTGTACAAAAACTTTGACTCGATCGACGAACATGGCTTCGCGGCGTTACACCGTTAAAAGCGTTGAAGGGTTGAAGCGGTATCCCACCAGATCTCAATGTTCTAAAGCGTCAACGTTTCGTACAATGCCTTTGTTTTCCGCGCAATTGCAAACCAACTGAACTTTTCTTCTGCCCGTCTGCGTCCGGCCTTACCAAATCGTTCGCGTAATTGTGGATTTCTCATCAATTCGTTGACGCGTGCTGCGAGATCTCGCGCGAACCTCTCGGGGTTTGTTGCTTCGAATGGGCTTTCGTTCGTTTGGTCCAGCGGAACGAGAAAGCCAGTTTCACCGTCAACGACAACTTCTTTGATTCCTCCCACGGCACTGGCCACAACCGCAGTTTCGCAGGCCATCGCTTCAAGATTGATGATGCCGAACGGTTCGTAGATCGACGGACAAATGAATACAGCTGCATGCGAATAAAGCTCGCAGGCCGTCTTTTGGTCGACCATTTCGTCGATCCAGATGATTCCCGACCGTTGCGCTTGTGCCCGTTCGACCGCGTTTTTCATTTCTTCCGCTAGGCCCGGTGTGTCCGGCGCGGCGGCGCAAAATACGATCTGGAAGCCGCGATCCATGAATTGGATTGCGCGTATCAGATGCTGGAATCCTTTTTGGCGAGTAATCCGGCCGACAAAAAGCAAATACGGCTTGTTCGGATCGATGCCGTGCCGCTTAACTGCAGCGATTGAATCAACTTTGCAATATTGGTCCAGATCAATCCCGTTGTGGATCACGTGCACACGTGCAGGATCAACATTGAACAATCGCTCGATGTCACGTTTTGTTTCGGCCGAGACAGCAATAATCGCGTCCGCCATTTCGAGCGCGGTTTTCTCTACCCAAAGGGAAAAGTCGTAGCCGCCCGCGAGCTGTTCGCGTTTCCAAGGCCGAAGTGGCTCGAGTGAATGGACAGTAATGACAAGCGGAATTCCATAGTTCTTTTTGGCGAGAATCCCGCCAAAGTGAGTGTACCAAGTGTGACAATGGACGAGGTCGGCGTTGATGTTTATCGTATTGAAATCGACACACCGCCGCACGGCGCCGAAAGCGGAACGCAACGGTTTTGGACACGTGAAATTACTCGTGTCCAGTTCAAAGCCGATTACTTTGAGGTTGCCTTCATCAAGATGTTGGTCGCCAAAGCATCGCACTTCCACCGGCATCATCTTGGCCAGTTCACGCGAGAGATAGCCCACATGCACACCCGCGCCGCCGTAGATGTGCGGCGGATACTCGTTCGTAAGGAAAAGAACTTTCACGGAGGATGAAGCGCTAGTAACGAATGCAACAACGTTAAATCGTTACTTTGTTACACGGTTCCATCGGATTTAGCTATGTAACGCTTCAACGATTTAGCGACTTCATCCAGCCAAGCCATTCGTCGGTTCCCGTGAGTTTTTCACCTTCAACAAGAGCACTGGCACATCGACTGCGTGCCGCACCTTGTCTGCAGTTGCACCGTAGAGAATGTCACTAATAAGCCGGTGACCATGCGTAGTCATTGCGATAAGATCGATATTTTTCTCCAGCGCCAGCTTAATGATCTCATCCGAAGGTTCGCCAAGTGCGAGCACAGCAGCGCAGGTAAAACCCTCTGCGGCCAATTCACTCCTGCGTCTTTCCAGATACGCCCGGTCCTGCTTCATCTCTTCGCTCTCAGCAAGCTGGAGTTGATTAAAGTTCCGCGCCACCCAGCCGTCAGCGACATGGACGAGAAGTAGTTGCGCGTCGGTCATGCGCGCCAGAGGCTTGATGTGAGTAAGAATCGTCTCGTCGGCCGGACTATTCTCAAGCGGAATGAGAATGTGTTTATACATGGCAAAAATGACGAAATCCAAATGACGAGCATCGAAGGAATGACAACGCCAAAAGCCCGGAACGGAAGAGCCAAATTTGCTTCGTCATTCGGGTTTTCATTTTTCTCTTGTCATTTGCCTGCACACGCAATAGCGCAGCGAAAGGGCCATAGCTCATTTTTTAATGTGTTGGCGGGGCAATGTGGAGAAACCCGTAGAGCGCTTTCAACATGGCGTCCGGTAAGAAAGTGTCCAAGAGCAGCTTCACATTGAGCACAATAATAATACCGGCCACCGCCCACCCTAGGATTTTTATCCAAAGACCGTTTGCGAACTCACCCATCTTGGCCTTTTCGCTCGTGAACCGCATCAGCGGCCACACAGCGAAACCAAGTTGCATGCTGAGTACGACCTGACTGGCCACAAGCAGTTCGGTGGTTTTGCTTTCGCCGAAAAATCCGATCACCAAAAGCGCAGGCACGATAGCAATAAGCCGCGTGATCAAACGCCGCAGCCACGGCGTAATCCGGATGTTAAGAAAACCTTCCATCACAATTTGACCGGCAAGTGTGCCGGTAAGGGTCGAGTTTTGCCCCGAAGCAAGGAGCGCCACGGCAAAGAAAATGCTCGCCACGCCGACGCCCAACAGCGGGCTGAGCAATTGGTAGGCTTCCTGAATCTCCGCGACGTCTTGATGGCCAGACCAATGGAAGGCAGCGGCGGACAGAATCAGGATCGCGGCATTAATGAACAAGGCAAACATGAGTGCGAACGTCGAATCGATGGTTGCGAATTTGATCGCCTCCCCTCTGCCGGCAGGCGTTTGTTCGAACTTTCGCGTCTGCACGATGGACGAGTGCAGATAAAGATTGTGCGGCATTACGGTCGCACCAAGGATGCCCATGGCGACGTAAAGCATTCCCTGATTGGTGACGATCTGTCCCCTTGGCACGAAACCGGATAAAACCTTTGTCAGCTCTGGTTTCGAAAAGATCAGTTCGGCGGTGAAACAACCGCCTATAGTGGCGATGAGGGTAATGACCAGGGCCTCGATGTAACGGAAGCCTTTGTTTTGCAAGTAGAGCACCGCCAGCACATCGGTTGCGGTAATCAAGCAGCCCCAGAACAGCGGGATGCCGAAGAGAAGTTGTAACCCGATGGCCGAGCCGATTACCTCGGCAAGATCACACGCCGCGATAGCGATTTCGCAAAGAATCCAGAGAGACCACACCGTTAGTGTTGAGTAGTGATCCCGACAGGCCTGTGCCAAGTCGCGGCCCGTGGCAACGCCGAGCTTGATGCACAGGTGCTGAAGCAAAATTGCCATCAAATTCGAGATCATAATGACAGCCAGGAGCGAGTAACCGAACCGTGCGCCGCCGGCCAGGTCGGTTGCCCAATTACCCGGATCCATGTAGCCGACCGCCACAAGAAAACCGGGCCCAGAAAACGCGAGGAGTTTCCGCCAAAACGACGCGGTCACCGGAACGACGACGCTCCGGTGAACTTCCGCTAACGAGACGCGCGGTGTCGTTCTGCGCCATCCGCGTCCAAGCTCGATCGCCGTTCGCTGGTTTGATTGATTCATTGCACTTTCCTTTTCACTCGAGGATTAGGGTTATCTAATTTAGTTAATCGGTCAAATCATTCTGTGAGTTGACTTATTTTGTCTCCTTCCTATCTTCCGCGTTGATGCCGCAGAAGAAACAGCGATCCGCTCTCGGTAGCTCCACCACCGTGGAGGATTATCTCGAGCGCATTCTCGAGCTCATTAACGTCAAGGGCTACGCCCGCGTAGTCGATATCGCGGCTGCGTTGAAAATTTCACAGGCCAGCGTAACCAACATGGTACAGCGGCTCGATGGCGAAGGCTTGCTCAAGTACGAGAAGTATCGCGGACTGGTCCTGACAACCGCGGGCGAAACACTGGCCAGAAACATTGCGCGTCGCCATGAACTGCTCACTGATTTTCTTACTCTTCTCGGCCTCGACGATCGGGTGATCTATCACGACGTCGAAGGGATGGAACATCACATCAGTCCATCCACGCTCCACGCTATCGCAGCATTGACCGCACAATTGCGACGGCGTCCGGCGCTCCGTGCCGAGCTGGCGCGGGCGGTCGTCTAGCAGTCCGAGGTCACGGCTCGCGAATGCGTGCTTCCTCAGGCGCGGACGTATTCGCCGCACCGTCGTTCAACTTCTTAAAGTGAAGTTGCTTCACGCGGCGGTTGTCGGCTTGTGAAACCGTGACCAGATAATCATCGATGTTAACTTGTTCGCCTGTCTTTGGCAGATGGCCGAGAAGATGGGTGACGTAACCGCCGATCGTGCTTACATCGGCGCTTTCCAAGTCAAGCTTCGCGAGGTCGTTCAGCTCATAAAGGCCGAGCGATCCGTCCACGCTGAATTCATTCGCGTTGATCTTGCGAAACTCTTCTTTTTCGAAATCAAACTCGTCCTGAATATCGCCGACTAGCTCCTCAAGAACGTTCTCCATTGTCACCATGCCAACAGTTCCGCCAAACTCGTCCACCACGAGTGCAAGATGCGCATGCTTGCTCAGGAATAGTTTGAGCAATTTTTCAAGGGGCATCATCTCCGGCACGGGAATTAAATCGCGTTTGATCTTCAATAGATCAGGATGCGGCTCGCGCATCATAGGAAGCAGTTCCTTGATATGTATGAGGCCAACTGTGTTATCGAGATTTTCGCGGCACAGGGGAAACCGAGTGTGTCGAGATTCGATCGCTTTTTTCACATTGCTGTCGAAATCATCCTCTAAGTCGAGGTAAACGATTTCACCGCGCGGGGTCATGATATCGCGCACGACACGGTCGCGCAGATCTAAAACGTTAAAAACTAGCTCGCGCCCGAGCGGAGTGACGTCCGCGGATTTTTCGCTTTGCTCGAGGATTAATCGCAATTCTTCTTCGCTGTGTGCAAGTTCGCTCGCGGGAATCGGTTGAAGCCGAAGCACCCTGTGCAAAAGGAAATTCGAAGATTTGTTCAGGAGCCAGATGGCTGGTTTAAACAAAACGTAAAAAGCACCGAGCAACCGCATCAGGCGAAGTGCCACCGGCAACGGATTGGAAATCGCGATGTATTTCGGTGCGAGTTCTCCAAACACAATGTGCAGAAACGTGATCCCGGCGAATGCGAGCGCGATGGCAATCGAAGTGGCTACAGCGTAGGAGTAGATGTGCACGACAGCCAGGGCCGGTTGCAGAATCGACACCAGCGATTGCTCACCAATCCAGCCGAGGGCGAGGCTCGCCAGCGTTATACCTAATTGCGTCGCCGAAAGGTAAGCATCGAGGTGCCCGCGAACGTGTTTGACGAAACGGGCGCGCAGATTGCCCTCTTCCAAAAGTGCATCGAGCTGAGTGGTGCGCACTTTCACAACCGAAAATTCGCAGGCGACGAAGAACGCGTTCAGAGCGACGAGTGCGGCAATGGCTGCCAGTTTTCCGAGGATCACCATCGGCGGATCCCAATGGGGCGTGACACTTGTTGCCATCAAGGTCGCTGGCAATAAAAACAGTGGGGAGATGTTCATTGCTCGGACGCGCAGTGTGGCATCCGAAATCAGGTATCGATCCTAATTTACCAGCTGGACTTGGTCACGCCAGGGATGAGCCCTTGCGAAGCCAATTCACGAAACGTCAGACGCGACATTTTGAACCGGCGAATAAAAGCGCGCCGGCGCCCGGTGACTTCGCACCGATTTACCACACGCGTGGGGCTGGCGTCACGCGGTAATTGCGCGAGCGCAGCATAGTTTTTTTTCGCCTTTAGCTCCGCGCGCTGCGCGGCGTATTTTTTCACCGTTGCGCGCTTTCGCTCATTGCGATTAATCCAGGCAGTCTTGGCCATAAAGAAGTGCTGACTATAATGCCAGCCTTACAATTTGCAACGGGCGTGCAGCCGGTGTTATCCCAGAGCGCCTGCTCGTCGCCTTTGTTTGACGAGAGCGCTGGTGGATCGGCGACCAGTAGGTCGGGCAGCGCTGCGTTTTTGCCTGAGAGATTCTGTCCGGTTCAGACTCTCCTGCAACACCTTAACAAGATCGACTACATTAGTGGGCGCCGGCGTGGCAGGCGCCTTCGTAGCGATCTCTTTGTGCTGCGCTTTTTGTTCAATGATCTCCATTAACGCCGTGCGGTATTCGTCCCGATATTTTTCCGGCTCCCACGAGTCACTCATGCTTTCGATAAGAGCTTGAGCCATCTTTAACTCTTTATCGGTTACTGCTGTCACCGAGCCATTCTTTAACACCTCAGCGCTCAAAATCTCACTGGCGAAGTGCATCAGCTCCAGAATCAGGAACAAGCCGTCGGGTTTCACGGCAGCAAGATGCTCGCGATTACTGATCACAACTTTCGCAATACCAATCTTTCCTGTGCCGCTCAGCGCCTTGTGCAAAACTGCATAGGCTTTCTCCCCACCTTTTTGCGGCTCCAGGAAATATGGCCTGTAGAAAAACTTCGGATCCACTTGTTCCAAACCCACGAAATCGGTGATGTCGATCGAATGCGTGGATTCGATCCGCACCTTCTCGAAATCCTCATCCTTCAGGACAACATACCGGCCGCGCTCATACTCGAAGCCTTTTACGATTTGGTCGGCTGGAACTTCCTTGGAGTCCGCCTCGGCAACCTTTTTGTATCTGATTGGGCTGAGGTCGCTCGAACGCAGCTGCCGAAAGCTGATCTTTTCCTCGCGTGTGGCCGGATAAACGGCCACGGGGATATAAACCAGCCCAAAGCTGATGCTGCCTTTCCAGATGGGGCGCATATGGGTTTCGAGCCCCTCTTTCACACAGCAACAAGGGTGTGTCAACCTTCCGGGCGGCTTGCCTGGGCTGCGGTGAAGGAGGCCGCGCACCAAATTGCCTTGCAACTTCTTGAAACCGCCTGATGTTCGAGAGCAGCATATGAGCCTCCTCGCCAGCTTCATGAACTTGGCAGGACCAGACTTAATCGTCATCCTGCTCATCATTCTGGTCTTATTCGGAGCAAAGAAACTACCGGAACTCGCCCGCGGAATGGGACAAGCGGTAAAAGAGTTCCAAAAAGCAAAGGACGAATTCAGCGACGAACTGCACAAGGCTGGAAAGTCTGATACGGAAACTGCCAAATCCGAAGTGAAACCGGCGCAATCGACCGTGGCCAGAACCGAGAACCAAACTGTAACTACCGTCCCGCCGCCGCAGTCAGGCGAAGCAGTTACACCCGGCGACAAAGCCGACCAAGTCTAATTCTCAAGAAGCGAGGCGAGGACGCCCGCACACAGTCGGGCAAGCAGGCGCACTCCCAAATCCGCCAGTTGGACGGACTTGTCCCGCGGCGAGCTTGCGCGAACGGAGCAGAGCCTTCCATGAATTTCGCACGACGTGTTTTCGGAGTGCGAGGCGTCCTCGCATCGCTTTTCGGCAAGAAAATTATTTGGTCACGCGTTTATGCGCGTTTGACCTCACATGCCATTTACGGCAAAATCGCGGCTCGTTTATGTCTGAGCCTGATCTGCGCGCCCAAATTAAGCAAATGCTTGTCAAAAACCTGATGCTGCAAGTTACTCCTGAGCAGATCGGCGATGACCTGCCACTTTTCGGTCCAGATGGACTCGGCCTGGATTCCATCGATGCCCTCGAGCTTGCGGTAAGCATGGAAAAAACGTTCGGAGTCGGCGTGCCCAGCTCGGATGTAGCTGGGAAAGCGCTTCGGAGCGTAAACACAATTCACGATTACATTCTCGAAAAACGCGCGCCCGCCGCATAAGTCTTGTTCGAGGCGCACCAGCGCGATCGATCCGACGTGAACATTCTGTACGTAGAGAGTAGCCGCAGTTGGGGCGGCCAGGAGTATCGAACTTGTCTGGAGATTAACTGGCTGAATGCGCACGGGCATCAGGCCTGGCTCGTCTGCAATCCAGGCAGTCAGGTGCACTACAAAGCATCTGAACTCGGAACGCGGCTGGTGACAATGCCGCTCCGACGCCGCATTGACCCGCTCTGTTCATGGCGGCTCTGGAGATTTTGCCGGCAAAACCAGGTTGATCTGCTGAAAGCTTACAGCTCGAAGGATCACTGGATTTGTCTGCCGCTCTATCTCTGCGGGATTCCTCTCAGCAGGGCACGCTGCATCACTGACCCCATCGGCAGCAAAGGTCGCGCATTTGTTTTCAAGCACGGCTGCTCACAAATCGTCGCTGACGCGTCGGTGATTAGACGTCATCTTGTCGCAGAACATGGAGTCGATCCTGCAAAAATTGAGGTCATCGGTTCAGCTGTCGATTTGGAAAAATTTAAGCCGCCGCGGAACCGCGCGAAGTTCCGGCGTGAGATCGGCCTCGGCGACAACACTCCGTTGATCGGAAATGTCGGAATGATTCGCCCCGACAAAGGCCAGCTCGTTTTAGTTGAAGCGGCGCCTCTAGTCTTACAAAAGCGTCCCGATGCCCGCTTCGTCATCGTAGGCCAGGGCACGGGGATTCTGAAACGCGGCATCAACGTAAGGAACGCAATCGATCGGGCCGGATTGGCCGATAAAATCATTATGGTTGGATATCGCTGGGACACACCCAACGTTTATGCAGCGTGCGACATGATCGTTATTGCTTCCCTTCGAACCGAAGCGTCTCCGATCGTCTTGCGTGAAGCTTTCGCCAGTGGGCGTCCAGTCATCGCGACGAAAGTCGGTGATATTCCGGAGATTCTTCGCGATCGCGAGAACGGTCTGCTTATCGAACCGGGTGACACTCAGGCGCTGGCGAACGCTATCATGGAATTCATTACCGATCCAAACCTGGCTGCGTACTGCGCAGCGAATGGTCTTCGCTACGCAACCGAACACTTTTCCTTCGACACAATGATGGAGAAAAAACTTCAGGCCGACGCTTTGATACTTCGCTCGGCGTGACGTGACCAGCTATCCGTGCTGTACATCGCGAAAGGCTTGCGACTAAACCGATACGAGGTCCTCGAGGATTTCGCGCATGTGGCGGATAGGCAGCGAATAATGCCCTGCATCGTTCACGAAACGCGTTTTGCAGTTGGGTAAGCGGTTCGCGATTTGTTGCACCAGCTGCAGAGAGAAAGCGCGGTCTTGCTTTCCGTGCCACAATCGGACGGGAACGCGCACGTCTTCGATCGCAAAGCCCCACGGGTGTGCGTGAATCTCCGCGTCGGCCATCACGCCTTCGGCTGAAGCTCGCCACGCGAGTCGCTGGCTTTCGAAAATGGCTTCGAACGCTGCTGCGTCGCGCAAGCTCTCTGTATCGCACGGCCTCAGCAAAAGCATTTTTAAAAGCAATGGGCGAAAACGAACAGGCGACCGTACCGAAAGAAATGGCCGCACCAGATGA
>Ga0209802_1000776_pt1 | contig 24609 bp, 22 predicted proteins | sample GraSoiAngelo_129_FD_185886 | JGI IMG/M metagenome (GOLD analysis project Ga0209802, IMG submission 185886) | Grasslands soil microbial communities from the Angelo Coastal Reserve, California, USA - 14_0927_12_40cm (SPAdes) (version 2) | ecosystem: Environmental > Terrestrial > Soil > Grasslands ... | reverse complement strand
CGAACAATTCGGAAGCGAAGTTGATGCCCGTAGCCAAGACTTTGAAGGAAACGACCAGTGTACTTCGAGATGTTCCGCCCCAGAATGCGTTCTATTTCTACAGGTCGATAGGAGCCCCGACGGGAGCGGCGGCTCGAAACTTGTCCGATTTCGTCGGAGTGTTGAGCAGCATTGATATTGCCTCCATCCAGTTCCATACTAGCCGTGGAGATTTCGAGAACTGGCTCAGGATGCTAGGGGACGATTCGCTTGCTCAACAAATCACCGGTTTGAAGGAGAAGAAGCTTTCCGGAGAACACTTGCGCATGCGTCTTGTGGACGTGGTTAAGACGAGAATCAATCAGATCCAGAAGAGAACAACTTAGGCCCACATGCTAAAGCAAGATCATGTAGCTATTCTTCCTTGAAGTTTAGAAGGCTAAGGATGAACATAGCGTGGGACCATGCCAAGGGCGACGCGGAGACGGGCTCTCCGTTCTCTCTGTTTACTTGTTCTGCGAAAAGCTGGAGCTCATCAACGTGCCTTGCTGACCAGTCGATGAGGGTCTTGGCCTTCTGGTAGTTGCCGAGCTGGCAATGGTACAACGCCATCCAGAGTGTCGTAATGAACCAAGGGTTGCCTCCATGGTAAACGTCGCTCGGATATCTTCCGATTCCTTCGGCGGTGTAGCGGAAGGCGTTTTCGATCTGATGAGCCGTGCTCAGCATTCGAGGGTCATCAGGCTGTAATACACAAAATGGGAAAGTTAGCCCTATGATCGCCGTGTCAATGTCAGTGTCCACGGGCTTGACTGATTTCAGGAAACGATTATTCTGCTCACTCCAGAGATGCTTCAGAATGGCACCCTGCAGAATGCCATTCTCTTTCTTCCAAGACTCTGCTAGCGCGTCATGTCCGAGGACTGACGCTACCAGAGCGCTCTCTCTCAGCGCCCCGCATGCCGCTGAGTTCGTGTAAGTATGCAGTGCGCTCTTCTCTTCCCAGAGGTCCAGCGACGGCCCGACGAGACCGGTCTCAGGGTCTCTTCCGAACAAGAGATGTTCAACGCCTCTCTTTATGGTGGGCCAAACGTCCTCCAGAAAATCTCGATTCTTAGTCAGCTCGTAGTGCTGTCCGAAGCCCCACAAGATGGTGGCGCACTGGTCTTCCTGCTCTCCCCAGGAAGGCGCGGGAGTTCTTTCAATATGGTATCTTTGATTCCATCCACCATTGGGCTCCTGCGCTTCTTTGCACCAACGATAGAAGGCCTCTGCATCTTTGTGATAGCCGCAGCAGTCTAGCGCATATGCGACATATGTCCCGTCTCGGGACCAGACGTATCTGTAATCTGGCTCTAGCGTCGGGGCCGCGACAATTCCTCCGAAATCTGGAGATACAAGTGTTCTCAGAGTTAGAAGAGACCTTCTGAGCAGGTCCTCCCAAGCCTCTGGAACTCTAGCAACCTTGGCATTTCTGAGCCAGTCTTGACAGTATTTGTTGACGTCATTAACCATCTCCGGAAGCGAACTCTTCCTTGCAGTATCGATTAGAGACAACGCGTTTTGCTTGTTGTGTGCGAAGCACATCAAGAGAACAAGTTGTTCCTTTACACCTGGATTCAGACTTCCAAGGTCCCACTTGAGACAGGAATTCACTCCTCTGGTGCCTGAATATAGGGCGAGAGAGTTTCCGGACAGTTTGCCATCTTTTGCGTCAACGAAGGCATCTGATGCTTCTTCGTGGACCCCGCATTGGTGGGCGGATGAGCGTCTCTGACCTCCAAAGGCGAACCAATAGTTTCGCTTGTAGGAGACAATCGTGTCAGATCTCTGGTCGTAGTAGCAGGCATCGCCGATAGGGGTTTCCGCTATGTCGAAGTCGTTGTAGTAGAGGAAACTTGTGTCAATGGGGACCAAGTTCGTGCTGGCTATCTCGAAAACTCTGACGAGGGCATCCTTGCTGGGCAAGACGAAATCCGTGGCCCTTACTTCGAGACCATTACGATTATCAGTGAAAGTTGTTTCAAGAATAGTGCTATCGGGAAGATATCTCTGTCTTCTAGTCCAAGGATCGTCTGTTAGCCAGCTGAAGGATTCGTTCTGACCCTTCCCGCATATGATTCCCGGTAGGGATCCCCGAACATGCTGAGGATAGTTGTGCGTAGGCCAGAATAGGTGCCTGAGTTCGCCGTTCTTCCCGATGGTGATTAGGGTAGAACGATTGCCCATCGGGGCTTGCTGGCTTGTCGAGAGCATCTGCAGTGCCTTTCTTCGAGAGGGTCCAGTCTACGAAACTTAAAGGGGTTAGGTATCGCAACCCTTCCTAGCGAAGGAACAGGGGCAATCAGCATTCTTTAGCATTTTCCTGCAAATACCAACAACGACGGGTCTTCGGTCGGCGTCACCGTTACTAGGTGTCGATCCCAATGACGCGTTTCACTTATCTCATAGGCTTAGCGGCTCTCTTCTCTTTGGTTGAGATTGTATTGTCATGGTGGGCTACTCTCCAAATAACCCCGGGATCACAATTGTCGGAATTGCAATATCAAGGCTGGCCCTAGGAGCCGAAGAGAATTGCGGTCAGTGACTCCCTCTTTTCACCTTCTAGGCACTTTATACGTGACTGGCTCTAGTCACTTGTGGGGGCTGGACGCGGGTATCATTGACCTAGAACTCGCGTGAACCTTGAAGGCTGTTGTTCTAGCCGGGGGCGAAGGAACCCGTCTAAGACCTCTCACCTTTACCCGGCCTAAGCCAATGCTTCCACTCGGTCCTAACCCAATAATCCACTACGTACTCTCCCATCTGTCCTCGAACGGATTTAACGACGTTATCATCATCGTTGGCTATCTCAAGGATCAACTGATGGGCTATCTAGGAGACGGCTCCCAGTTCGGAGTCAGAATCACATACCTTGTCGAACCGGAAGGAGTCGCATTCGGAACCGCTGGAAGCCTGAAACTGGCCGCTCATCTCCTGGACGAAACATTTCTGGTCGTTCAATCTGACACAATCAGCGAAATCTCCCTGACCGAAATGGTTCAATTTCATTTGGACAGGGGAGGAGAAGTCTCCATCGCTCTGACTGAAGTAGAAGACCCGTCCCTCTATGGAGTCGCGGTTCTGGGGAAGAGGGAGGAAATCATCAAGTTTCTAGAAAAACCGGCACAAGGCACAGCGCTTAGTAACCTTGCGAGCACTGGCTTCTACATTCTCGAACCCGATGTCGTCGATTACATAGAGGATGAAAAGTGGGACTTTGCTCGCGACCTGTTCCCCTACCTAATGCGAGTAGGTGAACATCTCTTTGGGTTCGCTTCCAAGTCATTTTGGGTGGACGTGGGGGAACTCAAGGGCTACTTGAGAGGAGCTAGCTGGGTCCTAGGCAAGCTAGATCAAGATGCTCCTATGGACGCAAGGACACTAGGCAATTCTAAACCGCGGGTTTTCGTGAGGGGGAACATCAGGATGGGTCAACGCGTTCAGATTTCTGGTCCATCATGGTTCGACAATGATGCCAAGATTGAAGATGATGTTAAGATCCAGCCTGGAACGGTCTTGGAAGAAGATTCCCAGATACGCTCAGGGACATGCTTGGACCAAACGGTAACGTTTCGTCATACGGAAATCGGACGTAATTGTTCGGTAAAATCAACGATAATCGGTGAGCGAGCGATCGTGGGCGACAACGTAACCATTGATAGAGCCATAATCGGGCAGGGTTGCACGCTCGGAGACCGAGCGAGAATTCTGCCCGGGAGTCGATTGTGGCCTAATACCAGGGTTGAAGCGGACACTACCGTAGATGGGATCATGGCGGTTCCAAGGGACAAGTCATTCTACTTTGACACTGGTCTCGGACAATATTCGGGAATACTCGCCTCCTCAATTGGAGAATTCCTGGAAGCCCTCAAAATCGTGCCATTAGAATCTCTGGAGTACCATATTGGACGGAGGGATCTTGAGAAATGGACGAAGGATGTGTTGGGTTCGATTCAACTCGCCGATAATATCAGGACCCTTAGACGGTCTCAGTCTAAGGGCGAAGATCTCCGCCATCAGCTAATTGACTTTGTCGTAGAGTGGGCTGAGACAGTCTCTTCTCCGAAGGAAACCTCTGACCAGCAGAAACGACCTACCTGGCCACTAACTACTGTGTAGCCGTTAACCCGGGAGAATCCATAGAAGACTTCCAACTCAGAACCCAGTAAAATTAGGCGCTCGCTTGCTGTGACTATGTACGTTTAGGCGACGGACGAGATCTCAACAATTGAGACAGCTCAAATCATGAATCAAGCCCGAGGACGGGGGACTTAGAAGGGAACTGGGCATGAGATGCGTTTCCCATAACCGGCTTGATTGAGAGAATCAAATGTTGCAGTTACGACAATGAGGGCCCTCGAAAGGTCCATTATTACTCCACTCAAAGGAGATGTCTACGGCGTCTAGCTTCCAAAGGCGACGCTCTTCACATGATGGTCGGCGAGGAAACGGGGCCAATTCATTTCTGTTCCTCGACTATATGCAGGAAGTTCTTGAACAATTCCACGCCTTTCAGTGTGTGAGATACTTCCGGGTGGAATTGGACCCCGAAGACGTCTCTATTGTCATGTCGCATGGCTTCAATTGCACAGTTGTTTGACTTGGCTAGAACATGAAACCCGTCGGGCGCCTTGACCACCTCATCGTTGTGGGACTCCCAGGCGGTGAAACTTGGCTTCAATCCCTCAAGAATTCGTCCTTCGTCGATGACCGAAATTTCCACCGGACCAAACTCTGGTTTCCGGGCAGCTTCGGTCACTCCACCAAACGCTGTGGCTAGAAGCTGGTGAGTGACGCAGATACAAAGCATAGGCAATTTGACTTGTCTTATGAGTCGGGCTGCGTTCGCTAACTCGCCAGTCAGTTGGTTGGGAGATCTTACGCTTTGCGGACCGCCCCCCATTACCAAGGCGTCAGCGTTCATTGATTCGAACTGTTCGAGGGGGACAGATGGTGGGAGTAGTTTGGATTCTACACCCAACTCCTTGAGGTTTCGGACGATCAGGTGATTGTACTGACCTTTGACGTATATGACTGGTATTGTCGTCATGTCTTATTCGAACTCGATTGTCCCGGGGGGTTTGGGCGTGATGTCGTAGTAGACCCGGCTCACGTTCTCCTTTTTCAAAATCTGTTGGCTGATGTCTTTGAGGATTTTCCAGGGCACGGGGGATACTGCGGCCGTCATGAAATCTCTGGTTGAAACCGCCCTTACGAGAATGGATAAAGGTCCTCCACCTCTTCGTTCCTTGACGAGCAATGCCACCCTAGTGATATCCGGGAATTTTTCCACGATTCCCGTTTGTAGCTCGCGAAGTCTATCTTCGAGCCAGCCATAGGTCTCGCGGGACTCCTCCGAGAGCTTGACACCGGCAAGAAGCCCATAGCATCTCTGGTCCCCTTTCACCCCTGTCACCCTGTCTTCAAAGACCTCCACATGGACCTCGGACCTCGGAAGGCCAAGTGCTCCACTTGCAGATTCCGAGATTGTCTTGAGCGAGGGGTCCCTAGCGAAGCTGTTCTCTATCACCGCTGCAAAGTACTGCTCGTAGTTGAAAGGAGAAAGGCTCTTCTCAACAATCTTTGTCGCCTCTTTGAGCACACGGATCTTCTCCTTAGTCACGTTCCCGACGCATCGAACGAGGAGTCCTGGTCCGGGGAAGGGTTGTCTCTCAGACAGTTCGCTTGGCAGGTTGAGGTGGCGTCCGAGTGTTCGTACTTGGTCCTTGTAGAGGTCAGCTAGAGGCTCGATGATCTTGAACCCATAGGTTGTCGCAGGGTCTATTCCGACCTGTTCTAGAATGTTGTGCTGGGTCTTGATACCACCCTGCGTCTCAATCCAGTCAGGAGCAATTGTCCCCTGGAGGATGAACTCGCAACCTTCCTTCTGCGCCTCCTCTTTGAGAACCTGGTAGAAGGTCTCTCGGAACTTTTTCCGTTTTTCCTCGGCTGTTTTCTTCTCTTTCACCGAGGCGAGGAATCGGCCGCTTGCGTGGACCAGACGCACCTTCAGAGAAGTCGGAGACATAGCCAGCCTTTCTTTGACGCGTTCAGGCTCGCCAACTCGGAGAAAGCCTGTGTCGATCATTATGGGGAGTAGGTTGTCCCCTAGGGCTTCTCTCGCAACCAGACTCGCGACAGTACTATCCACGCCGCCGGATACTGCTGAGATAACTTTCTTGCCTTGAGCGAGTTCGCGGAGTCTTGCGGTCTCTTCGGCGAGGAAGCTTGAAGGGTGGAATCCCTGAACCGCCACCGACAACCGTTCGCCCATCTTAGCCAGACCGGGCCGCGCCAATTTATTCCTTCTTTCGCCGCTTTACCAGCCAGCAAGTAAAACGTTGGCTCCAATGCCAAAGGAAACCCCTCCGACAATGGTTAAGAAAGGCAATAGTCAAACCTGCGACCCCCAAGCAGGCCACAAACCACTTTCCTTTTCGGTTTCACGTAAACCGGCGTTCAATTACGGGTCTTGAGGCCCGAGCCTCTAAACAAGAGTTAGAACCGAAATCGCCCATTATCCGCCCTGATACCGAATATCGGAGCCCTTCCCTACACTCCCCGAGAAATCGTTCTTGAAAAGGGGGGGTGCCTGTCAAGCATTCTACGCCGCATGAGCGGTCAGTCCGTCACTCCACGGACAAACGTCGAACAGACTAGGTCTACACTTTCGAGATCAGAATCTCAGCAATCTTGCTGAACGCGCTGAACGAATCAGCCTCCACAAGGGTGAACTTCTGCCCCGAGAGACCGCGAGCACCTCTACCATAGGCGATGATCCTCAGCTTCCCGCCTGTGTCCTGAATGTGCGTGTTCGCGTCAACGAGCTTCCTAGCAGCAACCTCCGTTATCAGTGGAACGGCCAAAATATCTGGCTTGTAGTGTGTGACCTTCCCCGCGACCTGTTCCGGCGAGAGGTCTGTTCCCCCGTCAATGGCTGTGAACCCTCCGACTTCGAGCATTGTTAGGAGAAGTGTCTTGTCGAAACTGTGAGGATCCTCCAACAAGGAGCCAACCATGACACGTCCCTTAATCTTCCTCTGATCAATCTTGATCCTTGGTCTAACAGCCGCCAGCGCCTTCTCCGCTGCATCTTCGCATTTCTCCACTTCCGCAACAGAATAGCGCTCTACCTCGTGAAGATCCGAGACGATGTTCATCGCATCCGCAATCGTGTCAACAACATCGTTTGCACTCCCGCTCTTCGCAACGATCTCCACCGCAACCCTCGCAGCATTCTCATGATCACCTTTCAGAATCAGATCGGTGAGCTGTTTCGACCCGTCGTCTGGGATCGGGGCTTGTTCTTCAGTAGTCATAGAAGCCCCTCTTCGTCTTCCTTCCCAGCTTTCCCTCCTTCACCATCTTCTCAAGGAGAGGCGTAGGCGCAAACATCCCGCCAAATTCTCCTTCTAGAACTTTCAAAGTCGATAACACAACGTCTACTCCGATAAAGTCCGCAAGCTGCAGTGGCCCCATTGGATGATTCGTTCCCAACAGAAACGCCTTATCAATATCATCGCGAGTGGCCACATTCTCCTCTAAGAGCTTGACACTTTCGTTGAGGAACGGCATCAGAGCCCTGTTCACAATGAAACCCGTCTTATCAGCGGACTGAACCACAGTCTTCCCCAACGTCTCCACGAAAGACGTCGCAGCCTTGACTGCGTCCGGAGATGTGCGTTCTCCCTTGATCAGCTCCACAAGCTTCATCGTCGGAACAGGATTAAAAAAGTGTAATCCCAGGACTTTGTCAGGCCGTTTCGTGGCCGACGCAATCTTGCTAATACTTATTGACGAAGTGTTTGAGGCTAGAATCGTGTTCTTGGGACAAACCTTGTCGAGAGTGGAGAACACCTTTTCCTTGATACTAGGATCTTCAAAGACCGCTTCCACCACCAGGTCAGCGTTGCTACACGCTTTCGCGAAGTCTACGCTTCCCCGCACCTTCGCATGGATCTGAGACGCCTGCTCCTTGTTGATATGCCCTCGACTCAGGTTCCTCTGGACATAGTCGTCAACGCGACGCATTCCCTGGTCCAGGAGCTTCTGGTCCTGCTCGATAACCATCACAGTGTGTCCTGAGGCTGCAGAAGAGTAAGCTATACCTGAGCCCATTGTGCCCGCGCCAACGACGACGATGTTCATCTGTCTCTTAACCAAGGTTAGTTCGATTGGCTCATAGGGTTTTCCACAAAAGAAAGAGATGAGGATATGAACGGAAGATTCTCGTCGTAAGGCGTGACACCAATAAGAAAGCTTGGAAGCTTCTCAACCGAGACGAGCACGACGCCTTCCGAGAGTTGGCCTCGTGGTTCGGACAGGGTCAAAATTACAGGAAGCGCCTGCCGCTCTTTGTCTCCTTGAACCATTCTTTCCACCGGCCTGGCAAGGAGGTGCAGAGTAGCGTTTCGTTGGTGCTCTGCAGCTAGCCTGAATTTCGAGAGATAGCCAGGGGTATTCCAGTGTTTGCAGTCCATCGTAACAACCAGATTGCCTCGGGTCCCGACGACGTCTATCTGCCAAGCGCGACCGTCTCCTTTTACTCTCACGTTCTTCTCGGTTTGAAACCCAGCCTCTCGAAGACATTCCTCCGCGAATTTCTCGAACTCCTGCCAGGTGAGAGCCCGAGCAGATTCTCGTAACCGTCCAGCCCGAGCGATATCCAGAGCAAGTCTAACTCGAAATCCTGGACTTAGAGAGATAGAATTACTGTCGTGCTCAACCCGAGCATTTGTGAGAATCTTTCTTGCGAGAGACTCGGTCGTCCTCGCGCTCGAGGCGATATCCGCTATCTGAACGATATTCCTATCCTTGCTCAGTCTCAGAGTCTCGACCAAGACTCTAACAGTCCCTTCACTGATAGGAGGAGGCATACCCGATTCTTCTTAGAAGGGAGAGAAGGCGAAAGTAAGCACCAACATGGCAAGAGCGAGGACATAGAGCAGTTTCCTATAGTTGCTGACGGGGCTGATGTCATCCAACGGCTCAACGCCTGCGAACCCTCGACGCGAAAAGAACATGAAAGCCAGGATCAGGATCCCGAAAGTCAAATACCCAGAGACAAAGAGTAACAAGAGTCCAACCACACTCGCAACCCGATGACCATTAGCACCGAACACCGCTCGAGAAATGTGCCCACCGTCAAGCTGCCAAGCAGGAACTATATTGAGGAATGTCAAGAGCGCACCTATCTGAGCCGCAAAGAAAAGCTGACCATCCAAGAAAACACCAGGCCTCACGGAACTCGTAAGTCCGGAAACAATTATCAAAATGAGTGGTTGACCCGGCCACGCGCTGAAGTCAATGTTGGAAAGACACCCCGAGACTCCGAGCTGCGCCCCACAAGTCGAACTCCACTGAGTCAACTGGGTCGTTTGGCTGGCATTCGGCAGAAATCCGATAAGCACGCTTAGAGCCGCAACGGCTATCGTCACAACGAAGCCTACGACAGGCCCGCTCAGCCCAAGATCGAACAGCTGATCCCGATTGGCTGGAGGCGACTTGAGAGAGATGAGGGCACCAAAGGTCCCGATTGGAGGAGGACCTGGAACGAAATACGGAAGAGTTGCGTCCATCTTGTGATGTCGAGCCGCAGCCTTGTGCCCAAACTCGTGAAGCCCTATTATCGAGAGAAGACCCCCAGCGAACAGCCCCGCTTTGAGATACGGGTTCGCCGTAGGGTCAATTATCACGATAAGTTGTTGTTGAAGGACTTGGCTACCGAGCAGACCTGTGGTCCAAAGGTAGTATCCCGCGACGAAGACCGTAGTCACAGTCGCGAGGAAGAGCCCCAGATTGATAATCTTGCGAGACGGCTTAACCTGGGGTTTCTGGAAGACTTTGATAGTAAGAGTGTCTGTCGTTCCTCTTATCGCCGCTATGAGCCCCTGTTGACGCAGTTGGTCCAGCAGCCTCTGGAATTTCTCCTTAGCCGGTTCTCGAGTTACTTGAACAGTTGGAATCCCGTACGGATCTAAAAACGCGTCTTTGACCTGGAACTCTGACGCTACCATCGTCTTAATGGAGTCCAGCGGAGGCCCAGAATAGACCGCAAAAGTAGTTTGAGCCGCCGGTAAAGGAGTCGGCGTTTGGGCCGCATCACTCACGCAAGAGTCGCCTGTCTTTCGCGGCTCGCTCCGTTCTGAGCGATTTAAACGTGTTGTCAAACTGAGAGAAATTATCGAATTCGACGACAAGATATTATACATAGTTATTCCCAACTATCTTAGAAAGAGAGTTGCTCGAAGCACCGTACCTGTTGCGTCCGTTCCGCCCGGACGATCTCTCATCAGTCATCGAGATCAACAGGGTCTGCCTTCCCGAAAACTACAGCCCGTACTTCTTCATGGAAGTCTACAAGAGCTGCCCCGAGGCCTTCATCATCGCAGAGAAGGAACGAAAGGTCGCAGGGTACATCATGTGCAGGCTTGAGTTCGGATTCTCGGATGTTCGCAGGTTCAGAATGGTGCGAAAGGGACACGTGGTTTCAGTCGCGGTCATGCCAGATTATAGGCGACAGGGCATCGGAAAAGAACTAGTTCTCGCCGCGATGAAAGCCTTGGAGTTACACGGAGCGGAAGAGTGCTTCCTCGAAGTTCGAACTGCCAACGAGGACGCGGTCAGGCTCTACAAGAACATGGGATTTGATACTGCTAGAGTAGCGACCCACTATTATCATGATGGAGCTGATGCTTACGTTATGAGCATCAAGCTGCCTCATAACCCGCCCGTCAACTAGCTGAACTATTTGCTTTCCCTCTAGCTCTCGTCACAAAATGCCCTATGACCAGGACCACTGTTGGCAGGTAAACGAGCGAGATATTGAAACTAATCGCGAAAGGGTTCACGTTCAAGATGTAGGCCAGGCTCGCCACCGCAGACAGTATTAGCATCACAGCCAGAGCAACCCTCCAAGAGAATCGCTCGTCCTCAGCGTTTACCCCCGCTAAGAGGACCGGCTCTGGGGATGGCTGAATGGTTACTCGTCTTCCTTCTTCGACCGAGGCTTCTTCTCTTCTCCCACTGGATGCAGAAGCCATTTCAACGGGATATTCTGGCTAGTCCCATCAGGCAAGGAACGTCGTATACTGATCGGAAGAACGCCTTCATCCAGCTCCATTAAGGCGACGTCAATCGGTGATAGTCGTTCTTGTTTGAGGTCAAGGAGCACCGGTGCTCCCATGGATATCTGGAGGGCCCTAGCTCCTACTACTCTCGCTTTCTCGAAGCGTGTGAGTTTTGGGGGTCCGATCTCTATGCTGTCGGGCTCTCTAGAAATCGCTACTTCCCTCGTCGTCACCCTCGTCCTTTCCTTTCGGGCCGCCTTGACCGCTGGGACTAGACTTTGCAGCGGCTATTACATCATCGATCTTTAGTATCATTCCTGCAGCCTCAGCCGCCGATTTTATCACCTGTACTTTCACTCCTAGGGGTTCAAGAATGCCTCTTTCCTTGAGGTCAGCGACTTTAGACTCGTTCACGTCAACCCCGGCCCAGAGTTGTCCTTTCTCATGGGCGACTCGGAGCTGGACGAGGATGTCGATCGGGTCGAGCCCCGCGTTTTCCGCCAGGGCAGTCGGAAGCGTTTCGAGGGCTTCGCCGAAGGCTATAACTGCCAGTTGTTCTTTTCCGGAGAGTTTCTGCGCATGTTCTCTAAGTCGCCTTGCGACTTCAGCCTCAGGGGCACCTCCACCTCCAACGACCCTTGGGTCCAGCACAACGTCGCGCACGACACACAGTGCATCGTGGATTGCTCTTTCGGCTTCGTCAACAAGTCTCTCGCTTCCACCACGGACGAGGATCGTAACAGCCTTGGGGTTCTTGCTTCCCTCGACGAACGTCATTTTATCGTCTGCAACTTTCCGTTCTTCGACTAGCTTTGCGAATCCCAGATCTTCAGCCCTTAGATCGTTTACGTTGCTGACGACTTTTCCGCCGGTTGCCTTGACGAGTTTCTCCATGTCAGATTGCTTTACCCGTCTGACCGCGAGTATCCCCTTCTTCGCGAGATAGTGTTGGGCGACATCGTCTATTCCTTTCTCGCAGAGTAGAACGTTGGCTCCCGAGCCCGAGATCTTGTCGGTCATATCCTTGAGCATTTTCTCCTCCTCGTCTAGGAACGCTTTCATCTGTTCCGGATTCTCAATGTTGATCTTGGCATCGAACTCTGTCTTTTCCACCTCTAACGGCGCGTCGACCAGCGCGATCTTCGCATCCTCTACTCTCTTGGGCATGCCCGGATGGACGATTTCTTTGTCGAGAACTATTCCTTTGATGAGAGCGGTATCGGTCAATGATTCGCCGGGCTTCTTCTCCACCTTCACGTCATCGATGTCGACCTTGTATCCATCGGGAGTCTTCTCGGCAACTTGGAGAATTGCGTTCACTGCGAGTTCTGCCATTGCCTCTTTGTCTTCGGCGAGAATCTTGCTCGCCAGTGAGACCTCAGCCACTTTCCTAAGAGTCGCCTTGTCAATTGGATCGATCTTGATTGCGATTTGATCGAGCACTTCTAGTGCTCGGTTCGAAGCCTGCCTGTAACCATCGACTATTACAGTTGGATGGATTCCCTGGTCGATCAGTTCCTCCGCCTTCTTGAGAAGCTCTCCAGCCACAACAACTGATGTGGTCGTCCCGTCCCCAACTTCGTCGTCTTGGGTCTTTGCAACTTCCACCATCATCTTCGCCGCCGGATGTTGCACTTCCATCTCATCGAGTATCGTGGCTCCATCGTTAGTGATGGTTACGTCTCCGAATCCGTCCACCAGCATTTTGTCCATGCCTTTAGGTCCTAGTGAGGATCGGACAGATTCTGCGATGATTTTTGCAGCCATGATGTTCGCTTTCAATGCATCTTGGCCGCGGCTTCTCGAAGTTCCTTCTCTTAGAATAATTACTTGCTGACCGGCTAATTCTGATGACAATTCTTTCTTATCCCCAAGTCTCAACCGGCGAGAGATTTCGCGTGCAATATAAAATTTATCAAGCGCTAGGGCTCCGAAACCGGAGGCAAACTTGGCCTAGGTGGGTTATGCGGCTCTAATTCCTTGTTATCGGCTCATTTCCGACGATTTGCTCTTTTCCAATGTGCAAATCTACACATAAGAGGTCGGGCTGTGGTACGTTCGCGATCCTATCTGTTCTCGCGAGATTTGTCTTTCTATTTTGCAATTTGAGCTTGAGAGAATCTTGGTCTGGCAATTGTTTTGGGCCAACTCTTTTAGGCACCAGAGCCCATGATGCTGAAAACCGGGGCTAAGCTGAACGATTGCGGGAACTGATCAGGATCAACCAACCGTTTCTTGGAAAAGAAGAGATCGATGCAGCTGTCGAAGTCTTACGCAGTGGAATCCTGACCGATAAGAGCGGGATGGGGCCTCGGGTTCTCGAGTTTGAAAGGAGCTTCGCCAAGTTTGTCGGCGCAAAGCATGCCGTAGCAGTGGTGAACGGAACAGCGGCGTTACACGCCTCGTTACTTGCTGCAGATGTTGGTCCCGGTGACGAGGTAATTCTTCCCTCGTTCACGTTCGTCGGCGCCGCCAACGCTGTCGTACTCACCGGTGCAACGCCCGTTTTCGCTGATATCGATAAAGACACGTATTGTCTCAGGGTTGAAAGTATCGAGGAGTGTGTATCACGAAAGACGAAGGCAATAATTCCCACGGACCTCTACGGCCTCCCCTCCGACATTTCCGGCGTAGCGAACTTGGCCCGTGGAAAAGATATTGTTGTAATTGAGGATGCAGCCCAGGCTCACGGCGCCCAGCTCGACGGGAAGAAAATCGGCTCGATCGCCGACATGACCTGTTTCAGTTTCTACGCTGGCAAGAATATTACAACCGGCGAAGGAGGGATGGTTACCACGAACGATGATGGGTATGCCCAGGCTCTGAGAATGATTCGTTCCCACGGGGAACAACGTCCCTACTGGACCGTCAGACCGGGTCACAATTATCATATGACTGAGATTGCCGCGGCAATCGGTTATGCGCAACTGAAGAAGCTACCCTCTTTCCTAGAAAAGAGAAGGAAGAACGCCGAGCTGACCACCGAGAAGCTGAACATGACCGGCAAACTATTCTTGCCCAAGGAACCCGATGGTCGGAAACACAGCTGGTACCTGTATACTGTTCGGTTGAGAGGTGTGAACGCCGCGAAACGAAACAAGATTGTGGATAAGCTGTGGAACAAGAACATCGAAGCTGGGGTCTACTATTCATCCCCCGTACACTCCACGCCGTTGTATCGGGACTCGAACATTGCTCGGAGGGGGCGATTGCCTGAGACCGAGAAGGCGTCGAGGCAGGTCTTCTCACTCCCTGTTCATCCTAGGCTCGGGGAGACTGAGATAGAGTACGTGGCTGAGACTCTGCGGAAGACGATTGCCTAGCTGGATGGTAAGTTCTAGATTATACCCTTGGTGTGGAGGACGTCCTTGATTCCTGGTTTGGTCTGCTCCGTCAGCTCGTAGCCTACTCTAACGGTAGGCTTCGGGAACTTGATTATTCGCCTGATGTCAGCCGGGGTAGCTATCATGATAGTGTCGCAATCGACTTTGGCTATGGTCGCTTCCATGTCACGTATCTGCTGGTTACCATACCCGACCGTAGGGAGAACCTCGGTGACATGAGTGTACTTCTTGAAGATGTCTTTCACGATTCCTACGGCGTACTTGCGGGGGTCTACGATTTCTTTGGCGTTGAAGGACTTCGCGGCAACGTATCCGACTCCATAGGCCATGTCGCCGTGGGTGACGGTTGGACCGTCTTCTATGATCAGAACTCGCTTTCCTCTGACTAGCTCAGGCTTGTCTACCGAAGCTTCTGACGCTGCCTTGATCACTATGGCGGTGGGGTTCAGTGTTTTCAGATTCAATTCTACCAGTTGTATGTTTTTCGGTTCTGCGACATTGACCTTGTTGATAATTCCGACATCGGCGAGTCGGACGTTGACTTCGCTTGGATAATGTGTGAGCTCGTCTCCAGGGCGCAATGGATCTAGGACTGCGAAGTGGACGTTGGGCTGGATGAAGGGTATGTCGTTGTTTCCTCCGTCCCAGAGGATGATGTCTGCTTCCTTCTCGGCAGATCGTAGAATCTGTTCATAATCTATGCCCGCGTAGACTACGAATCCGTGTTCAATGTGCGGTTCGTACTCCTCTCTCTCTTCGATCGAGCAATCCGCTTTGTCCAGGTCCTCGAAAGAAGCGAACCTCTGAACCCCTTCCTTGGTGAGGTCGCCGTATGGCATGGGATGGCGAATTACCACGACTTTCTTGCCAGCATCTCGAAGAGTTAGCGAGATTTTTCTCGAGACGGTACTCTTGCCCGCCCCAGTCCGCACTGCGCCAACCGAGACCACTGGCAGTCTTGAGCGAAGCATGGTGTTCCTCGGCCCAAGCAACTGAAAATCCGCCCCTGCTGCGAGTGCCGAGGACCCAATGTGCATCACATCTGCGTAGGACAGGTCGCTATAGGACAGTATCGTTAGGTCAGCTTTCAGTTCTTTGATAAGACGAGGAAGCTCTTTCTCCGCGAATATGGGTATTCCATTCGGGTATCTAGGTCCAGCAAGCTCGGGTGGGTAGGTTCTTCCTTCTATTCCCGGGATCTGGGCCGCTGTGAACGCGACTACTTGGTCGGGCGAGTTCCGGAAGACCATGTTGAAGTTGTGGAAATCCCGGCCCGCTGCCCCGATTATGATCACTCGCTTCAATTGAACTCGCTTTGTCGGCGGTCCGCGGTGAGCGAGCTATATAACTTGGTTCACAGGAGAGCTGAGAGTCTTGTCACAAGGACCCGCATCAGAGGTTTCCAGGCCCAAAGTCGCTTTTTCGATCGAAGGAGTAGGGGAGGCTCAAGGAGAGTTCTTCAGGTTCGCCGCCCCTCGAACATCCGACGCCCTGTTACGCAATCTTCCCGTCAACGGTCGGGCGGTAAGGTACGGGGAGGAGATCTATTTCCAAGTCACGGTGAAGGCCCCCGGAGAGAAACCTCGCAGCAATATGGAGGTAGGATCAATAGGCTACTGGCCACAGGGTGACGCGGTTTGTGTCTTCTACGGGCCAACTAGGCCCTATAGTCCTGTCAACCTTTTGGGTCGCATAACACTTGGGCTAGAACTCTTCAAGCAGCTGAAGGAGGGCACAGTGATAACGATAAGAAAGGTCTAGGCAGCGGCAGGCTGATAGATTCTGATTCTCGCATTTCCGCCGACCAGCCTTACGAGCCTTCTCTTTTCGAGGTCTTCCAGCAGGTCCTTGGCCACGCTTAGTCTGAGGTTGAACTGCGACGCGATTGAGAATGGTGTGATCGCTCCCATCTTCTGGACCTCAGCCAGGAACTTGGGGTCAGAGATGTCGGGGCTCTGCAATCCCCTTGGTCTCTTCTCCACAACAGTCTTTGCCTTTCCCTTCTTCGATCCAGGCTCATCCTTCTTGTCCGTCTGGTCCTGGGTCCTTTCCATCTGTGCCATGCTTTTCTTCTTGGCGCCGCCCATAATTCGTCAATGCTTCCCTACGGTTTTGCTGGATAAATAGGTTACCGGAAAAACTGGGGAAACCCTTATTCCTCTTATGGGCTGGAGAGGCATTGCTGTTGCTTTGAGGCTCGTAACCGTTAAGCTTCCTGAAAAGCTCATAGACGATGTTGACCAGCTAGTCAAGGCCGGAATCTATCACAGCAGAAGCGATGCCATTAGGGCTGCGGTCCGTGATCTCCTGCGACGTGAGCTCTGGCAGCCGGGCCAATCTTAATCGTGTGGACTAACAGACACTCTTGCGAATTCTCGGGCAATCTTTCCGGGGTTCTGGGCTTCTGTAATTGATCTTCCGATTATGAAATAGTCTGTCCCCGCCTTCAAAGAGCGGGCTATTTCTCCCCCCTGTGTCCCAACTCCTGGCGAGAATATCGGTACGCTGGTACCCAGAATTTCTTTGGCTCTCCGAACTATGTTGGGCCGGGTCGCACCTACTACGGCGCCGTCGGCCTTCCACTCGACTGCTTTCTCGGCGAAGATTTCGAACTCGGGTCTGGTCTTCTTGGATCCGGCTCCCAGCAAGATTTTCTGTCCGTATCCTTCAGAGGCTCCTGCATGGCTCATGTAGACGAGCGCTAGGAGCCCCATTCCGTGCTCATGGGCGAACTTGAACGTGGTCTCGAGGCCTCCTTTCCATCCCACGAACGGGTTGACTGTTATGGCATCGAATCCAATATTGATGTAAGCTCTTGTGATCGCTGCATTCGTTTCGTCGATATCATTGAGCTTGTCGTCTATTACCGTCGTAAACCCATAACGGCGTATTTTGCCTAGCAGTTCAGAAGTTCTCTCGGGGCCGATGCTTAGAATCGTCTGGCGTCCGAATTTCACCGAGCATATTGACTGGCGGGTTTGTTCGAACAGATCGATTGCCCGGTCGGTCAGTTCTCTAGGTCGGCCATCGTGGACATCGATAGCGAGAACTATCCGGCTTTGGTTGGACCGTGAGGATTGTAGGATTCGTTCTTTGAATGGTTTCTGGCTGTTCTGCCTCAATTCGGCCTCGGACCCTTCGGCATCCAGCCTAGTTCTTGGTTAAGGTTTTCTAGAGGTACGCGTTTCGGCGGGGCTTTGAACCCATAGGATGAGACGGCGTTCAGTGCTCCGCGCTGGTCTTTTTCGGCTGCGAGCTTCACCATTCGTATGACGTCGGTTAGAATGCCTGCGCATGCGGGTCCGTCTTCGAGGGAGATGCGCATGTCGAGGGTGAAGTCTGTCCCGGCGAAGTATTCTCCTTTGATCCAGAAGTAGCTTGTCCGTCGGTTCTCCATGAAATCCACGAAATCGGATGATCCTGCGACTATTGGGAACTTGTAAGGCACTGCAGCAGCGACAGCGGCGGTCTTTATACCTCGCTTGATCTCGTATCTTTTCTTATCAAGGGCTAGTTGTGATTCCGTTCCACCTCCAATGTCGAGTTGGTATGTTTCTCCAATCTGTATGCCCCTGTCGACTAGCAAGGATAGGAGATTCTTGTGGAGGACTGTTGAGCCGATCTGGTCCATAATATCATCACCGACGACGAGGGCCCCTTTTTTCTTGTACTTGCTTTGCCACACTTTGTTCGAAGCTATCCTTGCGGGCGTAGCATTGATGAATGCGCTCCCGGCTTGCAATGCTGCTTGGGCGTACATTTCGCTGGCCTTTGAGGCGCCTGTTGGAGTCAGGTTGACCAGCACATCGGTTTTCGCGTCCTCGAGAACCTTTGTAATGTTGGAGGGTTTCGCCTTGCTTGGCTGTATCTTGTCGCCGGCGATAGGTGATATTCCGTCTAGAGGATGTGCCATCTGGACCTTGACCCCTATGGGGCGCGCTTGAACGATTTTTCTTGTGTTGTTAGGTTCTGCGTAGACTGCTTCTGACAGGTCTTTCCCAACCTTTCTCTCGTCAATGTCAAACGCGGCGACGAACCGAATATCTGATACTTTGAAGGGTCCAACTTTGTCGTTCATCACTCCGATTTTTTTCTGGGCTGTACGGTAAAATTCTGTTCCTTGGACGAGGCTAGAGGCGCAGTTTCCAATTCCGGCGATGGCGACCCTGATTTCTCTTGGCAAGACGATACCAACGGTGCTTGAAAGAATGCTACTGCTGAAAAGTCTTTGGCCCGGGTTTACTTCGGAAAGATAGGAAAGTCTAGGACGTCAATGACCTTTGTGTAGAAGTATTTTGCATCTGTGGCGGCGTTTGTGAATTCCAGCCTCTCGCCGTGCGGTTTTGCTGCCAGGTACTTGAGAAACGGTCCGGAAGGTGCACTCATGGTTGAGGTGTAGAAGAAGACCGGAAGAGCGTCGGAGTCGTAGTAGTGTTCGAATGGTATGCAGTTGCCCAGTATGTGTTTGTCTCCTCTGCGGAAGTGCCAAAGAGGAAAGACGTTGCCGTCTCGCATCGAGAGTGTAAGTAGAACCCTTGCCAAGGACTTCGTATCTTGAAGCTCGGTTAGAACGGGATCAGGGGCATCCGGAAAATCGCCTTCGATACTCTTTGTGAAAGCGTCTGGCAGGCTTTTCACGTCAATTACCGAAGCGTACTTGAACCGAGTATCGTCTGCTTCGTCGCAGAACTGCCATTCCTCTCCTTTAGGAGAATCGCTCTTGTATGCAAGGAACGGTTTGCTCCTATCGAAGTCGGCCTCGGTATACGCTAGTATAGGGATGTCTCCATCCCAGTACATGTACGCGGAGAAGAATGCTAGGATGTTGCTGGACTTGTGTTTGAAGCTCCAGATCATCTGGGACCCTTCTGTCAAGCCCAACGCTAGCCGCGCGAAATTCTGAATATCCCGGACGTGAACAGGCATTGGGGGCTTGATTGTCTCCATTGTCATCTCGCGGCCTTCGTCCTCTCGACCAGTTCCCGGTCTCATTAAGACTTAGCCCGCGTAAGAACTATGGTGTTTCTTACCTGAAAAGATCCATTTCTTCCGGTCTTAGAAGGTCCTTGCCTGTGCCCCTGCCCCGTTTGATCTTATATCCTCTGACTAGAGCGGCGGGGATCTTGTCGGCCTTGTTCATTACTAGTTCTCCGGCCGAAGCTAGTTCGTCTGCGACAGCGATTTCGGTCACATGAAGAGTGTGCTGGTACATGTCTCTCGTTCCCTTGTAGTCGTGGATTGGCTTCATTCCCGATATCCCTATGGCGAAGTTGACCTGGCCCATCCTCCAAGCCCGGCCGAAGGTGTCAGTTATGATAACAGGTATCGCTTTTCCCGTGAGTTTTCGGATGGTATTGCCGATACGATCGGCGGAGGCATCAGGGTCCAAGGGTAACAGTGTGACGATATTGTTTCCCTTTGCGACGTTCGAGGCGTCAACGCCAGCGTTCGCGCAGATGAATCCGTGCCTTGTTTCAGTGATCAAATGCCCGGCCTTCATCCTAACGATCTTTCGCGTTTCTCGGAGGATTACTTCGACCTGGCGCGGGTCCTTGCCTGCTTCCTTAGCAACAAAAGATGCGAAAGGTGAAGGCGTTACTTTCGACAGGTTTATGACTCGGCCTTCTGCCTTTGAGACAACCTTCTGAGACACTACCGTCACATCACCTTCTTGAAATTCCTCCCCCTGATCCTTCAATCTGGCGACAATGATCTCACCCAGATTGTCGCCTAATTCAATGTCTGGGATCCCTTTCACGGGAATTATCGTAAGCAAGACGACGCTAAGCTCCAGAGAAGAAGGATGTCAGCTTCCTTGCTCCGGTGAGCTCTTCGTAGTCGAGGCCTACTGAGTCGAGGACCTGTTCAAAGGTTGACCGGATGTATTCGTTGTATTTTTCGACATCAATCTCATGAATGCTTGCCAGTTGAACAGGTTTCACTCCGCTTCCCGTGGTAACTTTGACAAAGCTGACCAGGTCACCGGCTCTGACGTCACCTCCCTTGTCACTCAATTGCTGGGCAGCTTTGACATGTTGCGGAGTTGTTTTCGTATAACTGGAGACAGATTTTCCGATCATCATGTTAAACGCTAGGTCGTCCAATGAATACTTCCTGTTTCGCAGTTTGCTGTACGAATCTTGTACAAGGTCCTTGATCTTGACCCTCGCCACGTCGAAGTCAGTTGGCGTCTTGACCTGACCTAGAATCTCCACTAGTTGGTTGAAAGTGTTCTTGAGAAACTCGGGGATGTGTCTCTTTTTGCCAGTGAGTCCTTTGATGTCGACCTTGTTGTCAGGATGAACCCCAAGGTAGTTTTTCTTCCTGAGACTCAGAGCAACATACCGGTAATTCTTGTCAACTTCCAGTTCCATCCCAAGCTCCTTCTTGGACCAGTGGATTAGCTCGTCCAGCTTCTCCCTTGCCGGCGTGCCGAGAAAGAGTGAGTCAGTGTCTCCGTAGAACACCTCAATCCCTAGTCGTTTTGCTTCTTTAATCGTGTTTGTTATCGCGTATCTTCCAACAGCCGCCGTCGACTCTGCGAGAGGGGGACAGTAGAGCGAGAATCTATCTGAGCCGAAGACCCCGTAGCTCGCATTCAGTACTACCTTGAGAGCGTTCTGGACTACCTGATACCATGTGAGCTTCTCCGGCGAGAGTCCCTTGTCTTTGGATCTGGGTTTGTACCAGTGTATTCTGAGATCTCGAAGCGACCCTACTAGTTGACTTTCCATTGCCTTTCGGTGCCTGCAGACCCAGTGGTCCGTGTCCGGGATCTTATTGGTTCGACAGTCGGTGTGCCCACATAAGATTGTCTCGTAGCCCAAGTTCCAGGTTTTGATTATAGATGGATATAGCGAGGCGAAGTCGAGCACGGCGACACCAAAGTGGACGCCTGGAACCGGATCAACAACCATCCCACCTTTGTACTTCTTTCCTTTGATAACCGCGGTCGTACTAGTCGACCCTTTCTTGGCGGTGATCTCTTCCGACCGCGGAATGATGAACCCTCGTGCTCGATGTTCGCGGAACAGCATGCTTCTGATCCAGCCCGAGACACCCTGACGGGCCATGTCCTCCATGGGGAGGAAGCTTATCCGAGAGAGGGCAGTGATCAGTTTCATTACAACCTCTCCGTCGAATGTTGTCAGATTCATCACAAGCTCGGCGTCTTGGTAGCAATATGCCGCTAGTTCTGTGGGGCTTAATCTGGAGACTGACGCCGAAATATCCAGCTTACCAGTTTCGAGCAGGGCCTCAGAAACAGCATCTAGTGTGACCTCTCTGTATCTATTGCTGAAGGCGTAAACTTGGATGGACCGGTTAAAGAAGAACTTGTAGAGGTCTAAGTGCACACCGTATTTCACAGTAGCGGATTCTCTTCCGAGCTCGATGGGTATCTGGTCCCGGTAGAAACCGAGATGGTTTAGGGCTCTGTGGAAGAGATATGGGAGGTCGAAACCGTCTCCGTTGAAGGTTAGGACGAACGGGTAGTCGTTCAAAGCCCTGAAAATAGCGGAAACGAGTTCGGGTTCAGAATCGTACACTTCGACTTTAATCCCAGGAAGCTCGACACTTTCTGTGCCGGTTTGTTTGAGGAGCAGAACTCTCTTTGAGCTATCTGATCCGCAGAGGCTGGCGCATATGACCTTGTACTCTGCCGCAGTCGGGTCCGGAACTCTCGTCTCAACTGGCTGGTAAACTTCGATGTCTAGCGCGAGGCGCCTATAGTTTGGAACGGGATATTCGAGGAGCCGTAGCCATCGTTCCATCAGCTTTCGGTACTCTTCGTCCTTTTCTTCAATTGCCTGTTTCACAGCTGGGACTTGGGCTGAGGCTCCGGGTTTGAGATCGCCTTGATGGATGTTGTAGGACATTCCGGGCTCAAGGTGTCTATCGTAAATGTAGTTCTCGACGTATCGGATGTCGGCCTCCCAAGCAGTGATTATGTCTCTGATGCATCCACTTGGTCTTCCACCGATGGAAAGAGGATCTTTCGCCAGAAGAACAGTCACGGGGATATCTTTGCCTTCCAGAGCATCGAATCGTCTCGCTGGCTCAAGTCCTAAAAGTCCCGGATGACTCATCAATTCCTTGTTTTTCTGTAGAGTTTCGGGTTTGTCCTTGGAGAGGCAATAGGGCGTGTGGCCCGTGTTATCGTACCAGAATTGTATCTTCTCGGTTCGAGGATCATAGAGTTTGAGGAATACCGCTCTTCTCTCGCCATCATACCCAGCCCCGACAAAATACGACTGGGCCATCTCCTTTGGTGTCTCAGGCTTGAACCCGAGCTCCTGCTTCGTCAGAGCCCTGGGCTTCGAAGTCTCGGGTTGAGGCTTTGTTAGGTAGTGGTCAAGGCTGGACATCATATGGAGCCAAAGCCGGAAGGGCTTATCGGTAAAAAGGTTCCCCGTAAGGATACAAGAAAATGCGCGAATCGAACTTGTTGAACAAGCTGCGACTGGCCCGAGAGGCTCTGCTTCTTGTGTCACAGGGAAGGAGTGAAAGATCCGCGGTCTCAAGAATCGCTTCTGCTAATCCTCAACTCCGACGCGAGAAATCTTCAGCGCTTACACTAGTCATTGATACCGTTTCTAGACTTGACATGCTGAACAGAGAAGTCCAGACGGCATTTCCAGGCGAGAAATTTGACAGAAAGAGCCTAGCTCTCTTCCATCTCACCGCCCACCTCATGCTCGCGGACAATACCGATCCAAAGGCTGATCTTGTTCGCGCGTTGAGAAGAATATCGTCTGAGCTTGAAGGTCCGGGTCTGGAACAGATACTAGGATACCTAGTAGCGCACGGACCTCCCGACGCCTCGAGTGTTATGAGCGAGAGCGAGCGGGTAGGCCTTCGTACCCACAATCCCCCATGGTGGGTCTTGTACTGCTTCTACCACTTCGGTAGAGAAACCGGTCTCAAGATCCTTTCCCCACCCCTGCGTCCTCGATACGTTCGGGTCAATCCGCTGCGAAATCGTGGACGAGTTGGCCTTCCCCTTGAATTGAGAAAGTACTCGGGTCAACTAGTAGAAGCCGATTCTGGTATTCATATACTGACCGAGTCACCCTCAATCCTAGCGAAATACTTCGAGACAGGGGTCTTTCAGATGCAAGACTTAGCATCCTTCCTAGCGGTCAAGGCGGCCAATCCTGCTCCCGGAGAGGCCGTCTTAGATCTCTGCGCCGCCCCTGGTGGTAAGACAGCGACGCTTGCTCAGTTTATGAAAAATCGGGGAAGAATCCTCTCGGTCGACTATTCCAAGAATAGAATGGCATCGTGGAGTAGCGAAACGGAAAGACTTGGGGTAAAGATCGCCTCGCCTCTAATTGAGGACGCCTCAAATCTAGGCCTTAAGGGAGAATTTGATCTTGTGGTTGTCGACCCACCCTGCACTGGAACCGGCATTCTTGACCGAAACCCTCGAATGAAATGGCATCTCTCTCCCAAGCTCGTCCACAAGTTCTCCGTCCTGCAATCCATGATGCTCGAAGAGTCTTCAAGGTACACACGTCCAGGAGGCCACATCCTGTACTGCACGTGCAGCTTGACTCTTGAAGAGAACGAACTTGTATTGTCAAAGTTTCTGTCTGCAAATACTGACTTCGAAACCCGTCCAATCTTGCAAGATTATGGCTCGCCAGGCCTCCTGGGCCAAAGCAATTGTCGACGGTTCTATCCTCACAGAGACAGAACTGCAGGCTATTTCATCGCGAGGCTCGAACGCGTCGTTCATCCTTAGAAGAATTCTCGACTAGACTTTCAGTAAGCCGAGGAGAGCTTGGCAGATGCCGTTGTCTAGGAACCGTAGAGTCGGCTCCGACCAACGAGGTCTGTAATTATCGGCATCAGGTCAAGCCCTCGAATCCTTCCGAGGTTCCCTCTAGCAGCTGAGGCCTCGCTGAGTTTGAGAACTCGACTTGCAGGGACGTCTGGACCGCCGATTATGACCGGGACCGGGTCACCGGTATGAGCGCCATATCCTACAGGAGTAGCGTGGTCAGCTGTTAGCGCAACATAGTTGAGTCCAATGTCGACTTCGTCGATGATATGGCCTACAAGCGTATCTACTTCTTCCAAGGTTCTAACTTTGCCTTTGAAATCGCCGTCATGACCTGCTATGTCGGGTGCTTTTACGTGGACGAGAACGAAGTTCTTGTCTTTGCTTCCTT
>Ga0209802_1000774_pt1 | contig 24628 bp, 22 predicted proteins | sample GraSoiAngelo_129_FD_185886 | JGI IMG/M metagenome (GOLD analysis project Ga0209802, IMG submission 185886) | Grasslands soil microbial communities from the Angelo Coastal Reserve, California, USA - 14_0927_12_40cm (SPAdes) (version 2) | ecosystem: Environmental > Terrestrial > Soil > Grasslands ... | reverse complement strand
TCGGCCGCGCCGACACCCGATTGGTCGCAGTACACCCAGGACGCGTCCACCATTCCATCGCAGTGCGCCGACACCGCCGCCGCCGTGACCGTCACACCCCACCCGAACGTCACGGCCTTTGCTCCCGACTTCACCGCGCCGCGCGCCCGGCGCGCGACGCTCGCGCTGGTGCAACGCTTCGGGCGCAGCAACTACTGGGTGACGCTCGAGGGAAGCTACGCCCGCGGCCTAAGCCAATACGGCTTCCGCGACCTGAACTTGGTCACGACGCCGCGTTTCACGCTCTCCGACGAAGCTGGCCGCCCCGTCTATGTGCCGGCCGACTCGATCGTGCCGACCACCGGCGCCATCAGCGCCGCCGGCTCGCGCCTCCATCCCGAGTTCGGCAGCGTGCTGCTCGTGGGCTCCGATCTCGAGTCGGACACGAAGCAGCTCACCCTCACCGTTACGGGGGCGACCTCCTGGGGCGCGGCGTTCCGCCTCGGGTACACGCTCACGCGCGCCCGTGACCAGTCGTCCTTCTCGTGCTGCTCGGCTGCGTCCGGGTTCGCCTCGGCGACAACCGGTGGTAACCCGGACGCGCGCGAGTGGAGTCGAAGCAGTCTCGAGCGGCGTCACGCGTTTGTGGGGACCGCCACGCTTCCCATCACGCGGGCGCTCGACCTCAGCGCGATCGGCAGCTTCACCTCGGGAGCCCCATTCACGCCCATCGTCGGGTCCGACATCAACGGGGACGGCGCCAAGAACGATCGCGCCTTCATCTTCAATCCAGGGCTGACGGCGGACACCGCGATCGCGCGCGGCATGCAGGCGCTGCTTGCGACGGCGCCCTCCGCCATCCGCGGCTGTCTGGGCCGCCAGCTGGGCGGGATCGCCGCGCGCAATTCCTGCACCGGCCCGTGGCAGGCCGCGCTCGATCTGCAGCTCAACTGGCGACCAACCTGGTTCGGGCTCGACCGGCGGCTCACGCTGTCGCTCCTGACCGTGAACTTGCTGGGGGGCCTCGACGAATGGCTCCACGGCGCCGCGAACCTGCGCGGCTGGGGCTACGCCGCCGCCCCCGATCCCGTGCTGTTGTACGTGCGCGGCTTCGACCCAACGACCGCTCAGTTCCACTATGCCGTGAACGGCCGGTTCGGCGCGACCGCCAGCGCGAGCGGCGGCGTCACCGTCCCGTTCCAGATCGCCCTCCAGGGACGTCTCGCGATCGGCCCGGGCACGACCCGCCGCAGCCTGCGCGGCGCCCGGCAGTCGGCTCTGGATCCGCCCGCTCCCACGCTGCCCGGCAACCCGATCACCGCGATCCTCGGGCTGCGGGATTCGCTCGGCTGCACGCTCGACCAAGCCGCCCAGCTGCGGGCGATCGCCGACTCGCTCGACGCGCGCAACCGCCTGCTCCCGGCGTCACTCGATGCCGGCGCGCAGCTCGCCGCGACGCGGGACAACGCGCGCTGGGCGCTCGAGCGCGCCCGCGCCGTGCTCACCCTCGCACAATGGAGCAAGCTCGCCGACGCGCTCAAATCGCGCGAAGCGGCGTTGCCCAACTAGCCCGCGTCATCACTCACAGCATCGCCAGCCGAAGAGCGCCGCATTGGGCCGTTCCCTACCCCCTGTTCACCGCTGCGCGTCTGTGCGTCTAGTCTTTGCACCTCCTATTTCCTCATCACCGCAGCCTGTTCACTCGCAGTGGCCCGCCGAAATCGAGCTCGATCAGACTGAGCGGATCGACCGTGACTGCTCCGTAGGCGGCGAGCCAGTGGAGATGCGGGCCCGTTACCCGCCCCGACGCCCCCACGTGGCCGATCAGTTGGCCGCGGGCGACGGTGTCTCCGGGAGTGACGAGAGCGCGGCTGAGATGCAGATAGCCGGTGACCAGGCCGGCCCCGTGGTCGATCATCACGGTGGTACCGCTCAAGTACAAGTCGGCCACGAGGACAACGACGCCGCGATTCGCCGACCGTATCGCGGCGCCCGTCCGCCCCGCGAAGTCGACGCCGAGGTGCCGGCTCGCGAGGACGCCGTTGAACACCCGCGCGTCGCCGAAGTGGCCGGTCACCGCTCCGGGCCGGGGGCGCAGGAACGGCTCGCGCCACAGCCGCGGCGTGTCGTGCGAGCGGCGCCTCACATCCTGCACCAGGTCGCGCTCCGTCCGGATCCGCTCGCCGAGCGAGTCCGGCGGCTGCACCAGGTCGGGCGCCGCGCGCAGCCGTTCACGCAGCACCCGGCGTCGCCTCACGGGCACGGACACGGCCACCGTGTCGCTCGCGCCGCCGGCGCGCTCGAGCATCACGTGCACCGTCACGCTGTCCCGCGCGTCCAGCGGTACGGCGGCGATGGCGCGGAACTCGTCGGCCACGCGCTCGAAATGGAGCGGCTCGCCCGCCAGCTCACCGCGTACCGCGACGACGCTGTCGTCAGCCGGGCTCCTCAACCCCAGTAGCAGCACCGAGCCCTCGAGCGGCACACGCGGACGCCACGTCAGCGGGAGCGGTGCCGCAGCGTCGTGCGCCGGCGCCCGAGGCGGCCCCAGGCACACGATGAGCGCGAGCAGCGATCGCCAGGCCATCGGCATACGCGGCATACCCGAAGCCCGCTCGCCTCGTTCCGTCATTCCGTGGGGCCGGCCCGCCGGGCGCCGAGCAAGTAGACCGGCACGCCGAGCGCCAGCAGGCCGGCTCCGATCAGCGCGTTGCGCGGGTTCGCGAGGATCGAGCTCGCCACGACGTACAGCGCCGCGAGCACGAACAGCCCGGGCGTCCACGGGTACCCGGGCACGCGGAACGCGCCGGGGGGCGGTGCGGCACCGGCACCGGCCGCCCGGTCGCGCGCTCTATAGATGAAGAGGCCCCCCACAGTGAGGCCGAAGAAGATCCAGTCGCCGAAGGCGACGTAATCCACCAGCTGGGCGAACGTGCCCGAGAGCGTGAGGAGGATCGCCCAGCCGGCCTGGACCAGGATCGCCAAGGCCGGGGTGCGATGCACCGGGTGCAGCGTGGCGAGCGGCGCGAGGAAGACCCCGTCCGCGGCCATCGCCTGCAGCACCCGCGGCGTCACCAGAATCACGAGGTTCAGGAAACCGAACGTCGAGACCGCGATCCCCGCGGCGATGAGCGTGCCTCCCGCGGGACCGAGCAATGCGCGCATCACGTCGGCGGCGGGTGCGGTGCTGCGCGCCAGGCCCGCGGGGCCGAGCACGCGCAGATACGCGACATTGCCGAGCAGGTAGACCACCACGACCACCGCCACACCGAGCACGAGTGCGCGCGGCAGGTTCTGCTCCGGCTCGATGATCTCTTCGGCGATGAAGTTGGTCTGCTGCCAGCCTCCATACGTAAAGAGGATTGGCACCAGTGCGGCACCGAGGGCGACTGCCACCCCGACCGCTCCGGCCGGGGCGGCAACGGGCGGCAACGGGCGGTAAAGGGCGGCAGAGGTTACGGTGGACAAACCGGCGACGATCAGGGCGGCCAGCGCGGCGAGCTTGAGGATCGTGAAGACGTTCTGTGTGACGGCGGCGGGTCTCACCCCCAGGTAGTTGATGCCGGAGAGCAGCGCGATCGCGCCGATCGCGACGGGAACCGTGAGCCGGGGGGAGAGGCCGGCCAGCGCCAGCGTGTAGTTGGCGAACGTCACCGCGACCGCCGCGATCGCCCCCGTGGCGATGACGAGCAACAGCGCCCAGCCGTACAGGAAAGCTGGAAGCGGTCCCCACGTCTCGCGCAGGTACACGTAGCCACCCCCCGCCCGCGGCCGCCGCTGCCCCAGCTCGCCGAAACAGAAGGCACCGATGAGCGCGATGACGCCCCCCAGGACCCACGCCGCGAGCGCGAGCTGGGGCGACCCGACGCGCTCCGCCACCGCGGCGGGCGTCCGGAAGATCCCCCCGCCGATGATGCCGCCGATCACCGCCATGGTGCCGGAGAAGAGACCGAGTCGCCGCGCATAGGTGGTCATGGCGCGGAAAAATGGCACGACCGATGCAGTTGGGACAACGCCCGCCGCCCGCGCCGCCGTGCCTCACCGCAACAGGACCCGGCCCTTCCGTCTCTCGGGACGCCGCGCCAGTATTCCTGCGCACGCACTTCTCGAGGAGCCTCTCCGATGTCTCCGATCACGTTCACGGTCAACGGCAAGTCCCGCTCGGTCACCGACAGCCCCGACACCCCGCTGCTCTGGGTGCTGCGTGACACCCTCGGCCTCACCGGCACGAAGTTCGGCTGCGGCATCGCGCAATGCGGCGCGTGTACCGTGCACCTGGACGGGGTCGCGACCCGCACCTGCGTGCTGCCGGTCGCGGCGGTCGCAGGTAAACGCGTGACGACGATCGAGGGGCTGTCGCCCAACCGGAGCCACGCGGTGCAGAAGGCGTGGATCGCCGAGGACGTGCCGCAGTGCGGCTACTGTCAATCGGGCCAGATCATGGCCGCGGCGGCACTGCTGGCGAAAAACCCCCACCCGAGCGACGCGGACATCGACGCGGCGATGACGAACATCTGCCGCTGCGGGACCTATCAGCGGATCCGCTCCGCCATTCACCGCGCCGCGCAGGGGGCGTGACCATGAGCGCGCGCACCGACGTCACCCGGCGTGAATTCCTCGAGACGGCAGGCGCGGCGGGCGCGGGGCTCGTCGTGAGCTTCCATCTCCCGCTGGGGCCCCGCTTCCGCCCCACGACCGCGGACCCCTTCGCCCCCAACGCATGGATCCGCATCAACCCCGACGACAGCGTGTTGATCGTGGTCGATCGGTCCGAGATGGGTCAGGGCGTCACCACCTCGCTCCCGATGCTGCTCGCCGAGGAGCTCGAGGCCGATTGGTCGAAGATCAAGATCGAGTTCGCCCCCGCCGACAAGGCGTACATCAACCCCATGTTCGGGATGCAGGGGACGGGAGGCAGCACCAGCGTGCGCGCCGCGTATACCCCGCTCCGTAAGGCGGGCGCGGCGGCGCGCGAGATGCTCGTCACCGCGGCCGCGGAAACGTGGGGCGTGGACAAGACCCAATGCCGCGCCGAGCTGGGCGCGGTGATCCATACGCCCAGCAAGCGACGCTTGACGTTCGGGAAGCTCGCCGCCAAAGCGGCGACCGTGCCGCTGCCGCACGATGTGCCGCTCAAGGAGCCGAAGGACTGGAAGATCCTGGGGACGCGCGTGCGCCGGCTCGACACGCCGCCCAAGGTGGACGGGAGCGCGCAGTTCGGCATCGACGTCAAGGTCCCCGGGATGCTCGTCGCCGTGATCGCCCGCAGCCCCGTGTTCGGGGGAAAAGTCGCGAGCTTCGATGCCACCAAGGCCAAGGCGGTGCCGGGCGTGCGCCACGTCGTGCAGGTTTCGTCGGGCGTCGCGGTCGTGGCGGACGGCTACTGGCCAGCCAAGAAGGGCCGGGACGCGCTCGCCGTCACATGGGACGAGGGCGCGAACGCGACCGTCTCGAGCGCGAGCATCGCGCAGTTGTTCGCGCAACGGGCCCAGCAGGCGGGTGCCGTGGCGCGCCACGACGGGGACCCCGACGCGGGGCTCTCGGCCGCTGCGGCGAAGCTCGAGGCGGTGTACGAGCTGCCGTTCCTCGCCCACGCCACCATGGAGCCGATGAACTGCGCCGCCCACGTCCGCGCGGACGGCGTGGATATCTGGGCGCCGACCCAGTTTCAGACGGGGGCGCAGGGGTTCGGGGCCAAGATCGGCGGCGTCCCGCCGGAGAAGGTGAAGGTCCACACCACCTACCTGGGCGGCGGCTTCGGCCGGCGGTTCGAGCTGGACTTCATCCAGGAAGCGCTCGAGACCTCGAAGGCGGCCGGCGCGCCCGTGAAGGTGATCTGGTCGCGTGAAGACGACATCCGGAACGCCCAGTACCGGCCGGCCAACTACCACGTGCTGCACGCGGGGCTCGATGCCGCCGGACATCCAGCGGCGTGGACGCACCGCATCGTGGCGCCGTCGATCATGGCGCGGGTGTTCCCCGATACGATCAAGAACGGGCTGGACGGGGAGGCGGTCGAGGGCGGCGTCGGCATGCCGTACACGATCCCCAACGTCCACGTGGACTACCTCCTCACCGACACGGGAATCCCGGTCGGGTTCTGGCGCTCGGTGAACAACTCCTTCAACGCCTTCGCGGTGGAGAGCTTCATCGACGAGCTGGCCCACGCGGCCAAGCGGGACCCGTACGAGTTCCGGCGGGATCTGCTCGGCAAGGCGCCGCGTCACCTCGGCGCCTTGAACCTCGCGGCGAGCAAGGCGGGCTGGGGCACGGCACCGCCAGCGGGGCGGGCGCGCGGCATCGCCGTGTACAAGGCGTTCGAGAGCTACGTCGCGGAAGTCGCGGAAGTATCCGTGGCATCGGACGGCGCGGTGAAGGTGCACCGCGTCGTGTGCGCCGTGGACTGCGGGCCCGTCGTGAACCCGTCGATCGTCGAGGCCCAGATGGAGAGCGCGATCGTGTTCGGGCTCACGGCGGCACTGTACGGCGAGATCGCCATCGAGGGCGGCCGCGTGAAGCAGAGCAATTTCCACGACTACCCGATGGTGCGCCTCGCCGAGATGCCCAAGATCGAGGTGTACATCGTGCCGTCGAGCGAGGCGCAGGGCGGCGTGGGGGAGCCGGGCACGCCCCCGATCGCGCCGGCGGTGTGCAACGCGATCTTCGCGGCCACCGGGAAACGGATTCGCAAACTGCCGATCGGGAAAGTGGTGTAACGAGGGCGTGCGTGGTGCGTGGTGCGTGGTTGCTGACAGTGCGAATCGAAAACACGGCCTGGACCGCCGGCAACCGCGCACTACGTACCACGCACCAAGCTCGCTGAACGAGAGGCCGTCATGAACTCCCATTCGAACATCAGCCGCCGCGATTTTGTCCAGACCAGCGCCGGCCTCATGATCGCCTTCTATCTCCCTCCACGCCCGGTGGCGGCAGCGGCGCCCGCGAACGCCCCGTTCGCTCCCAACGCCTGGCTCCGGATCGGTACCGACGGCATCGTCACTCTGACGGTCGACAAGTCGGAGATGGGCCAGGGATCGCAGACCGGCCTCGCGATGATCCTCGCCGAGGAGCTCGAGGCGGACTGGGCGACGGTGCGGCTCGGACCGGTGCCGGAGAATCCCGCCGGCTGGTCGCGCCGCATGTCCACCGGCGGCAGCACAGCGATCCGCACCTCGTGGGAGCCGCTCCGCAAGGCGGGGGCTACCGCGCGCGAGCTACTGATCAGCGCGGCGGCCGCGACGTGGGGAGTGGACCGCGCGACCTGCAGCGCCCTGCAGGGAGCCGTGATCCACACGCCCACACAGCGCCGGCTCGCCTACGGCAAGCTGGCGGCACGCGCCGCCACGCTTCCCGTCCCGACCGACGTGCCGCTCAAGGACCCGAAGGACTTCCGCCTGCTCGGTACCCGGACGCCGCGGCTCGATACCCCGGTCAAAGTGGACGGGAGCGCTACGTTCGGAATCGACTTCAAGGTCCCCGGGATGCTCATCGCGTCGATCGAGCGGTGTCCGGTGTTCGGTGGCACGCTGAAACGCTACGACGCCACCAAGGCGAAGACGCTCCCGGGCGTGCGCAACGTGGTCGCGCTCGAGCCCAGCCCGTGGACCGGCAAGACCGGCGCCTGGGCGGCCGGTTGCGCCGCCGGAGTCGCGGTGGTCGCCGACACCTACTGGCACGCCGTGCAGGGGCGGCGCGCGCTCCAGATCGAATGGGACGAGGGCGCCGCCGCCACGCTCGACTCCGACGGCATTCGGGCGCAGTTCACCCGGCTCGCCGAGCAGCCGGGCGTGGAGGCACGCAAGACCGGCGACGCAGGCGCCGCGCTCACCGCCGCGGCGAAGAAGGTGGAGGCGGTGTACGAGGTGCCGTTCCTGCACCACGCCACCATGGAGCCGATGAACTGTACGGCGCACGTGCGGTCCGACGGGGGGGGCTGCGACGTCTGGGCCCCGACGCAGAACCAGACGCGCGCCCAGGAGGTGGCGGCGGAGCTCACCGGGCTGCCGAAGGAGCAGGTCCGGGTCCACACGACGTTCCTGGGCGGCGGGTTCGGGCGCCGGCTCGAGCCCGACTTCGTGTCCGAGGCGGTGCGCGTGTCCAAGGCGGTGGGCGCACCGGTGAAGGTCATCTGGTCACGGGAAGACGACGTGCAGCACGGCTTCTATCGCCCCGCGACCTACAACAAGTTCGCTGCCGGCCTCGATGCGTCCGGCACCCCGCTGGCGTGGACGCACCGCATCGTCGCGCCGCCCATCCTCCTCAAGTTCGGCCCGCTCGACAAGGGCATCGACCGCACGCTCATCGACGGCGCGGCGAATCTCCCGTACGCCATCCCCAACCTGTTGGTGGATCAAGTGGCGGCCGATCTCCTGCCCGTGCCGTTGGGCTTCTGGCGCTCGGTGGGGATCTCGCAGAACGCGTTCGTCACGGAGTGCTTCTTCGACGAGGTGGCGACGGCGGCCGGCAAGGATCCCTTCGAGCTGCGGCGCCAGCTGCTCCACGACAAGCCGCGCCACCTGCGGACGCTCGAGCTCGCCGCGAAGCAGGCGGGGTGGGGCTCGCCCCTCCCCGCCGGCCGGGGGCGCGGCATCGCCATCGCCGAGTGGGACCCCACGGTTTGCGCCCAGGTAGCGGAGGTCTCGGCGGGACCAGACGGGTCCGTCCGCGTGCACCGCGTGGTGTGCGCCGTCGACTGCGGCCCGACGGTGAACGTGGGGCAGATCGAGGCGCAGCTGCAGGGCGGCATCGTGTACGGACTGACCGCGGCGCTGTACGGCGAGATCACCATCGAGCGCGCCCGCGTGAAGCAAAGCAACTTCACCGACTACCCGATGCTGCATATCAACGAAATGCCGGTGGTCGAGGTGCACGTCGTGCCGAGCAACGACAAGCAGGGCGGCATCGGCGAGCCCTCCGTGGGGCCGATCGCGCCGGCCGTGTGCAACGCGATCTTCGCGGCGACGGGGAAGCGGGTGAGGAGACTACCGGTCAGGAAGCTGGCCTAACAGCTCGGTGCGTGGTGCGTGGTGCGTGGTTGCTGACGGTGCGATCCGTGCTCTCGGTTCGCTGCGTCAGCAACCACGCACCACGCACCGTCCTTTTTCAGTGCACCACCGTCACCGTCGCGTTCATCCCCGCGTGGTTGGTGCAGGTGTAGTTGTACGTCCCCAGCGTCGTGATCGCAGCCGTCGTATACGTACCGCTCATCTGGTTCGGTCCGTTCGCCGGCCGCGGCGTCGGACCTCCAGTGAAGGTGACGTTATGAGTGGCCGCGCCGGCCCAGGTCCAGGTCACGGTGCCACCCGTCTTGATCACCGCACTATTCGGGCTGAAGACATTGTCGCTCACGCTTACGCCGGCCGACGTGGGCGCGACGTCGGCATGCTCGGTGAAGCTGACCGGGCCCGCGAGACCGCTGAAGGTCGCGCTCACCGTCTGAATGGTCGAGGAGCCGACCGAATCGGACGTCGTCGCGAACCCGCTTGCGTTGGTGGTGCTGGTGGTTGGACTCACCGCCCCCGCCCCGGAGCTTACGGCCCACGTCACCACCACGTTCGGGACGGCGTGCCCGGCTGCGTCTAGCGCCGTCACACTCAGCGGCGTGGGGAGCGGATTATTGAAGTACCAGCTCTGCGCGTCGCCGCCGCTCTTCACGAGGTCGGTGGGGGGACCGGGCGGCTGGGTGCCGCCGCCTCCCCCGCCGCCGCCGCACTCCACCGCGCCCAGTACCGCGGCGAACGCCGCCAGTCGATTCAAACGCGCGAACCGCATCGGTAGCCTCCCTAGAAATCAAAAGGGGGATCAACGTCGTGGGGAGCACTGAGTGGTACCCTGGAGTGCGGGCCAAGTCCCGGCTCGCACCCTGAGGTACGGCTCCCTGCTCCCCACGCTTCAGTCTGCTACTGCTTCACGACCTGTCCGCGAATCTCCCCGCCGCCGTGCGCCCGAGTGTGGACGTTTACGTACGCCTTGCTGTTGCGCAGCAGCACGAGCAGGGAGTCCATCGTCATTCCCGCCGGTGCTCCCAGCTCACCCAGGACGCCCTGGGCGAGCGTGCCCGTGAAAGCCGCTTTGGTGGCACACGGCGTTCCACAGCCGACGGGGCCCGTGAACAGGTTGATGACGACGCTGGCGTTGGTGGCATTGTCCGCCGGGCCGTGGATGTGCGCCAAGACGGCGCTGTCGATGCCTGCCACGTCGATCCGGTAGAAGATGGAGCCGATGTCGGAAAGGTACGTGAACGTCGCGGTGCCCGTGGCCGTGCTCGTCACCGCGGGCACCTCGTTGGCGCCCGAGAGGGTCGCCGCGAAGCGCTCGCTCACCTCGATCCCGACCTTGTCGGTGCAGTTGCTGAGTGCCATCGCCGCCGCCAGCGAGACTCCACCCAACATGACGTGTCTGCGCATGAGCGCCTCCGTACCCCAGGGTGAGAGAGGGACTGCTCCAGCATCGCCCTTACGCATACCCGCCGGACGGCTCTTGTCAAGCCGGGATTAGCAATACAGATCACTATCTCCGGGCCAGCTGCGCGGCCCGCGCCTTGAGCGCCGCGTCGATCTCGCCCAGCGACACCGGCGCGGGGACCGTCCACTGCCCCCGCTGCATCACGGGCACGCGGATCGACGCCACCTCCCCTTCGGCCCCGAGCTCGATCACCGCCGTGGCCGCGTCGTCCGGTCCCTGGTTCGCCTTGATCACGAGGGTCCACACGCCTTCGGTGGGCCACATCCGCTTGAGCGCGTACACGCCGTCGCGCGTCGTCTCGCTGAACTCGAGCTTGATCGAGCGGCGCTCGCCGTTCACGATCCCTTCCGCGGTCCCGGTGAGCAGGTAGCCGACCGGCTGCCCGTGGTGGAACGCGTGCACCAGCAGGAACGCGCCGCGCGTCGCTTGATCGTAAGGGTTCGCCGGCAGCTCGATCGAGATCCAGGGGGGTCCGGCGAGGGCGGGGGCAGCCAGCAGCGCCGACAACACGGTCGCAACGCCGAAGGAGCGCATGCGGGAGAACATGGGGCGACTCCGTGAAATTGGTTGCTGATGAGATGCCGGCTGGAGACGGGAGGTTTGGACCCACGTGGTGCGCGGCTGAAGCCGCGACTCGGCACAGCCGGTAAACCGGCGGGACCGCAAACGCGATGCGCCCGTTTACGGGCAGTGCCGAGCCGCGAGTTTACTCGCGCATCGAGCCGCGAGTTTCACGCGCGCACGACCTAGCCTCCCGCTACTCCCCGATCCGATACACATTCCCGTTACCGGACAGCACGTATTGCTCCCCAGCAGCGTCCTCGCCGAACGACAGCACGTTCCCCAAGCTCACGTTCAGAGTCCAGCTGGTCCGCTGCGTCACGGCGCCGCTCGCGTAGCTGAAACTGCGTATCCAGCCGGAGCAATAATCGGAGTAGAAATACTGCCCGGTGAGAGACGGCGAGCGGCTGCCCCGGTAGACGAACCCCCCGATGATCGAACAGCCGTTGGAGTGGTCGTACTCGAGCGCGGGCTGTACCAGGCCCGCGACGTTGCAGGGGTCGGGATTGTAGCAGTGCGCGCCCTCCATGATGCGCCAGCCGTAGTTCAGGCCGCCGCTGCCCGAGGGCGCCACATCGACTTCCTCCCACAGGTTCTGCCCGACGTCCGCGATGTACAGCAGGCCGGCCGCGCGGTCGAAGGCGAAGCGCCAAGGGTTCCGCAGACCGAGCGCCCAGATCTCGCCGCGTCCGCCGCCCGCCGCGAACGGGTTGTCGGACGGTACGCCATACGGATCGGCGGCATCCACGTCGATCCGCAGCAGCTTGCCGAGCAGCGAGTCGCGGTTCTGGGCCCGGTTCTGCGGGTCCCCGCCCGAGCCGCCGTCGCCCATCCCGATGTAGAGTTTGCGATCCGGACCGAACAGCACCAGCCCGCCGTTGTGGTTCGAGTATGGTTGCGCGATGAACAGGATCAGCTTCGCCGAAGTAGCGTCGGCGATGTTGGCATTGGCGCTCACCGTATAACGCTCGATACGCGTGTCGCCGTTACTGTCGGTGTAGTCGACGTAGAAGTAGCCGTTGGTCGCGTAGCTCGGGTGGAACGCCACGCTCAGGAGCCCCTGCTCGCCGCCGGAGCGCACCACCCCGGTGATGTCCAGGAACGGCGTGGCTAGGAGCTGGCCGTTCTGAACGATCCGGATGCGCCCGCCCTGCTCGACGATGAAGAGGCGCGTATCGCCCGCGGGCGCGGTGAGGTAGAGCGGGCTCGAGAGGCCGCTCGCCACCTGCTCCAGCCGCAAGTTACCCGTGGGCCCCGGCGGGGGCGGTCCCCCAACGGGACTCTCGGCGCACGCGATGAGCGCGCAGATGACGGCCGTGGCGGCGGATCTCATTTCGGCGCTAATACGATACCTCCCGCGAGATTCCCCACTGTGACCTGCGCCCCACCCAGCCTGGTCGAGCGGGGCAGCTCGTTTGGCACACATCACCGAGCCGTTCCCGTCCTGGGATCGATGTCGCGAATGCCCCGGAGGATCGTTTTGCGCCACGCGATTCGGCGGATCGTGTTCCAGTACGTCTGGAGGGCCGCCGGGTCGAGTCGCAGCACGTCCTCCCGCGCCACGCCCGGGGGGAGGGGCGGCGGCACCAGCGATGCGAGCCGGTCGTACGCTTCGCGCCGCAGCGAGAGATCGACTCGCCCCAGCAGGTGCCACAGCGAGACTGCGTCCTCGGAGCGTGCGGCGGCGAGCGCCCGGCGGACGGCGACCGGCCCGCCGTTAGCGAAATCGAACGCCGCCAACGCGCGACGCAGCTCTTCGGGCGCGTCCTCGGCGTAGGGCGTGCCGGGGCCGAAGCCACGGCGTGTGTCCGCCCGGAATCCGAGCGGCACGATCGAGCGGCGGCCGCCCCAGTCGAACTCCACGTACCCGGCGGTGACGTGGATCGTGCCGTTGCCGCTCGAGTCCACTGCGAGGGTATAGGCGCACCCCAGGTCCACCGCCGTGCCGGCCGGGGTCTCGACGAAGAACAGCCGCGGTGGCGCGTCCACCTTGGCATAGATCTCGCCACGCTCGAGCGCCAGGCGGTGGTCGGTCCGCTGCGCCCGGACCAGCCGGATGCGGGTGTCGGGTTTCACCTCGACGCGGCCGATGTCGCCGACCTGGATCACCGCGCGAGACGAGTCGTCGGTTTCGAGCCAGTCGCCGACTCGCAGCGCACCGGTGGCGGCGAGCGGCGCCGCGCCGACCAGGGGCACGCCTGCCAGGCGGGTGACCTCCCAAGCGCCCCCCCCTCCCCCCGCCTGGGGCACGCCGCGCCGGCCGAGCAGTAGCAAGGCCAGCAGCGCCGCGGCGGCGAGCGGGATGACGAGCCAGAGGGCACGGTTTCTCCCCCTGCCCCCTTCCCCGGTGCCCGGCCGCTTCCCGGCAATGCGGGTTTCTATCCCCGGCCAGAGATCGCGCGACGGCTCGATGCTCTTGGGCAGCCTTGCGGCCCGGTCGAGCAGCTCGCGGAACTCGGCGTCGTGATCGCGTTCCGTCATGACTCCAGCATCCCCCGTAACAAGCGCCGCGCCCGAAACAGCTGGGCTTTCGACGTCCCCACCGCGATACCCGTCAGGTCGGCGATCTCCTGGTGCCCGTATCCCTCGACGTCGTACAACACGAACACCTCACGCGCGCCGGCCGGCAGCGCGGCGATGGCCCGCTCCAGGTCCATTCCGAGCCCGGGGTTCGTCTCGCGACCGGGCCGCTCCAGGGCTTCCGGGTCCGCGGTCGTGAGCACGCGCTGCGTGCGCCGGCGCGCGGCGCGGCGGCTCAGGAACACCACGTTCACGGTCAGGCGGTACAGCCACGAGGAAAACGCGCTCTCGCCACGAAAGCTCGCCAGCCGCTCCCACGCCCGGACGAACGCGTCCTGCGTGAACTCTTCGGCCGCCGTCGGGTCGGCGGTCAGGCGCAGGCACAATGCGTACACGCGCCCCACGTGCTCGCGGTAGAGCAGCTGGAACGCGGCGTGATCGCCCTGCTGCGCCTGCCGGACGAGGTCGGTCACTCGAGCTTACGATGCCGCCGCAATAGGATTGGTTGAGACCGTGATAGAGGTGCAGGCAGGGCGCGAGATCGACCCCCTCGAGTGCGCGAGTAAACTCGCGGCTCGGCCCTGTCAGTGAACTGACGCCGCTTTAGCCGCAGGGCCGGGCCGCGGCTTCAGCCGCGACCACCGACGCCGTCGCATCTCAGCTCTCATTTTTTGCCGGCCTACACGACCTCCGGCCGCCGCTTGTGCCAATCGGTCCGCGCCTGGTAGGCGCGCGCGATGCGCACCAGCTTCGCCTCGTCGAACGCCCGCGCCACCAAGCTCAGGCCGGTCGGCAGCCCCCCCGGTCCGAAGCCGTTCGGCACCGAGATGGCGGGCACGCCCACCACGTTGCTCGCCCCGATCATCGAGACGCCGCCCCGTACCTCGGGGTACGCGTCCCGAAACGCCTTGTCGAGCGGGCTCGCGACCGTGGTGCGCGTCGGCGTGGCGATCGCGTCGAACGGTTTGAGCAGCTCGTCGTAGGCTCGCCCCATCAAGCGCCGCACCCGCAGCGCGCGGAGGTAGTCGCGCGCCGAGATCGCGAGCGCCCCGTAGCCCCCGGTGCGATCCTCGGGCGCCGTGAGGTCCTTGAGGCGGTTGCCCTCGACCAGGTCGTCGAACGCGCTCAGCCCTTCCGCCGCGATGATGACGCCTCCCACCACGCCAAACGGGAGGTCCGGCAGCTCCACATCGGGCCCGATCTCGGCCACGGAGCGCAGCACGTCGAGCGTGGTCGTGAAGTTCTCCGCCACTTCCCCCTGGACGGCGTCGATCACGCCCTTGGGCACGCCGATCCGGAAGCGCCGGCCCCGAGGCTCGGGTGCCGGCATGCGGAACCCGCGGGGCACCGAAGACGCATCGAACGGGTCCCGGCCCGCGATCGCCGCCAGCACCAACGCGCAGTCTTCCGCGCTCCGCGCCATCGGGCCGAGCTTGTCCATGGTCCACGACAGCGCCATGGCGCCGTGACGGCTCACGAGACCGTACGTGGGGCGCAGGCCGCTGATGCCGCAGTAGGCGGCGGGGGTGAGGATCGACCCGGAAGTCTCCGAGCCGATGGCGAACGGCACCAGTCCCGCGGCGACGGCGGAGCCAGGACCGGAAGACGATCCCCCGCTCCAGTAGTCGACGCTCCACGGGGTCTTCCCCGGCCCGCTGAAGGAGGCGTTCGCCTGGCTGTACCCCATGCCGCCCGCCGCGCCGAGCCGGGCGACCACCGTCGCATCCTCGTCGAAGCTCTGTGATCGATACGGCTCGGCGCCCCAGGTCGTGGGATACCCCTTGGCCGCGAGCAGGTCTTTCACGCCGTAGGGAATGCCGTGCAGCGGCCCGCGGATCCGGCCGGCGCGGAGCTCGCGGTCGGCGGTGGCCGCCTCGGCGAGCGCGCGCTCCGGCGTGACCGTCACCACGCAGTTGTACCGCGGACCGAACCGCTCCAGCCGCTCGAGATACAGCTCCGTGAGATCGGTGGAGGAGAGCTTGCGGGCGCGCAGCAAGCGTCCGAGCTCGGGGATCGACCCGAAGGCGACGTCGTCGCGTATCACTTCGGCCCGCGATACACCGAGAACACGAAGTCGGGCTCGTCGGCGTTAGCGAGGCTCACCCGATACAGGCGCTCCAGGCCCTGCAGGCGGTTCTCGATGCCCTGCGTGATGGTCTTCAGGTCATCGGCCGAGAGCCGGTCGCCGTAACGGAGCCGGATGCCCTCGGCGAGGGCCTTCGCGAGCGCCGACGGCTCGGGGCTCGAGCCTTGGGCCTCGGGGCTCGGGGTGGCTTGCCCGAGTCCCGAGCCCCGAGTCCCGAGTCCCTCAGCCACAAACGGTGCGGCGGCAGCGAGCGCGACCCGCTCGGCGAATTCGCGACGGGTGATGCTGCTTTCCATGACGTCCCTCCGCACAGCGTTGAAAGAACAGGCGTTCGCCCCGTGGTGTCCCATCCTAAAGGATGGGCTGGCGGCCCGGCCCTAGCGTACCACCGGCCGCATGAGCAGGCCGGTCGTGGACACCCGCACTTCGTATTCCGCAGGCTTCGTCCCCGCCACGAACGCAGCGGAGCCGTACTGGGCATCGACCAAAGGCCCGAACAGCCTGAACCGGCGCGCCAGGAAAAACACGTCGACCACCCTCTCCTGCGAGAGGGAGTACACGGTGTGCGGCCTGGCTCGCTCGTCGCTGACCGAGTTGTAGCGGCCAGCCACCCGGTCGAGCTCGTACGCGGTGTGCAGGCCGACGAGGTTCGCCCAGGGGTGCCACTTCAGGATGTGGGCGTCCACGTAGAACGCGTCGCCGGCGAGCTCGTACATCGCGAGCCGCTGGTCGGGCAGGACGATCGTGGCCCGGAACCGCTGCAGGCCCACCGGTTCGGTCTTCACCTTCGCCGCGACTTCCTCATAAGTGAGCGCCCGGTAGCCCCGGATGCCGGCGGAAATGGTGGCCGCCAGAGCGGCGAGGCACAGCAGCAGGGCACCCACCAGGGTCCGGATCAGACCGCCCAGCCAGCGACGCTCCCGAACCGCCCGCGGCACCGCCGCCACGGTCGCCACGCCGACGATCAGCAGGCACAGGGCGGCGATGAGCAAGGGAGCAGGCATGATCGGTCGTCTAAGCTAAGCCGTTTAATTAGTCTTAGACATGCCCGCCACCGACTCCGCCGCTCGCCTGCTCGCGCCGCCGCCCGCCGGTGGCGAGGGCGTCCTCGGCAGCGCGGCGATCGCGTTCTTGAGCGCGCTGGCGCGACGCTTCGAGGCCACGCGGCAGGCACTGCTGGAGCGGCGGCGGCAGCGCCAGCAGGAGCTCGACGCGGGACGTCTCCCGGATTTTCTCGCCGAGACGCGCGACATCCGCGAGCGCGAGTGGACCGTCGCCCCAATCCACCCCGACCTGCTCGACCGCCGGGTCGAGATCACCGGACCCGTGGACCGGAAGATGGTGATCAACGCGCTCAACTCGGGCGCGAGCGTCTTTATGGCCGACTTCGAGGACTCGAACGCGCCCACGTGGGAGAACAACGTCCGCGGCCAGCAGAACCTGCGCGACGCGGTGGCCGGCACGATCTCGTTCGCCAGTCCGGAGGGAAAGCGCTACGCGCTCGATGCGCGGACGGCGACCCTCGTGGTGCGGCCGCGGGGGTGGCACCTGGTCGAGAAGCACCTGCTCGTGGACGGCCAGCCGATCGCCGCGTCGCTGTTCGACTTCGGGCTCGCGTTCTTCCACACCGCCGCCGCACTCATCGCGAAGGGCTCGGGGCCGTACTTCTACCTGCCGAAACTCGAGAGTCACCTCGAGGCGCGCCTCTGGAACGACGTCTTCAACTTTGCACAGGACACGCTCGGCGTGCCGCGCGGCACGATCCGCGCGACGGTGCTGATCGAGACCATTCTCGCCGCGTTCGAGACCGACGAAATCCTGTGGGAGCTGCGCGACCACTCGGCGGGGCTGAACTGCGGCCGCTGGGACTACATCTTCAGCTATATCAAGAAATTCCGGCACCGCCCCGAGTGCGTGCTCCCCGACCGCGGCGCCGTCACCATGGACCGGCCGTTTCTCCAGTCCTACGCCGAGCTGGTGATTCGCACCTGTCACCGCCGCGGCATCCACGCGCTCGGCGGGATGGCGGCCCAGATCCCCATCAAGCGCGACCCCGCGCTGAACGCCCAGGCGCTCGAAAAGGTGCGGCAGGACAAGCTGCGCGAAGTGCGGCAGGGCCACGACGGCACCTGGGTCGCGCACCCAGCGCTCGTCTCCGTCGCCCGGGAGGTGTTCGACGCGCACATGCCGGGTCCGCACCAGATCGCGCGGCAGCGGGAGGACGTGCGGGTGACGGCGGGCGACCTGCTCGCGGCGCCGGGCGGAGACATCACCGAGCAAGGTCTGCGCAAGAACCTCGACGTGGCGCTGCGCTACCTCGCCGCCTGGCTCGGCGGCACCGGCTGCGTGCCGATCTACGACCTCATGGAGGACGCCGCCACCGCCGAGATCTCTCGCGCCCAGGTGTGGCAGTGGCTGCGCCACGCGGCGCGGCTCGAGAGCGGGCGACCCGTCACTGCGGCGCTGGTGCAGCAAACCCTGGCCGAATTGGTAGAAAGCCTACCCGAACGGGTAGGTGCGGACGGCCCCGGCGCTTCGCAGTTTTCGCTCGCGGGGCGGATTCTCTCCGAGCTGACGACTGGCCCGGAGTTTGCGGAGTTCCTGACGACAGTCGCGTACCAATACCTCGACTGATCACAGGAGAGCCATGGACAAGCAGGAGTTCGTCAGCACGCTCGAGCGTGAATGGACCACGGACAGCCGCTGGGACGGAGTCACCCGACCGTACACCGCCGGGGACGTTTACCGCCTGCGCGGCTCGATCGACATCGAGTACTCGCTGGCGCGCTACGGCGCGGCCAGGCTATGGCAGCTGTTCCAGGACGAGCCCTACGTCGCCGTGCTCTCGGCGAGCACCGGCAACCAGGCGATCCAGGAAGTTCAGGCTGGGCTCAAGGCCGTGTACGTGAGCGGCTGGCAGGTGGCGGCCGACGCGAATAACGCGCTCGAGATGTACCCCGACCAGAGCCTGTACCCCTCCGACTCCGTCCCCACTCTGCTGCGCCGCATCAACAACGCGCTCAAGCGCGCCGACGAGATTGCGCACCTCAAGGGCGATCAGTCGATCTACTGGTTCGCCCCGCTCGTCGCCGATGCCGAAGCCGGGTTCGGGGGGGCGCTGCACGCCTTCGAGATCATGAAGAACATGATCGATGCGGGGGCGGCGGGCGTGCACTTCGAGGACCAGCTCGCGTCCGTGAAGAAGTGCGGCCACCTCGGTGGCAAGGTCCTGGTGCCCACCAGCGAGTTCGTCACCAAGCTGGTGGCGGCGCGGCTGGCGGCGGACGTGTGCGGCGTAGACACCGTGCTGATCGCCCGCACCGATGCCAACAGCGCGACGCTGCTCACGAGCGACTGCGACGAAGCCGATCGGCCGTTCGTCACGGGAGAGCGCACGCCCGAAGGATTCTTCCGCGTAAGCGACGGCGTCGAAGCGGCCATCGCGCGCGCGCTCGCCTACGCCCCTTATGCCGATCTGCTGTGGTTCGAGACGTCGAAGCCGGATCTCAAGGAGGCAACGCGCTTCGCCAACGCGATCCACGAGCGGTTCCCCGGCAAGCTACTCGCGTACAACTGCTCGCCCTCGTTCAACTGGCGCAAGCAGCTGAGCGAAGCCCAGATCGGCTCGTTCCAGAAGGAGCTCGGCGCCCTCGGCTACAAGTTCCAGTTCGTCACCCTCTCCGCCTTCCATGCCCTGAACCACGCCATGTTCGAGTTGGCGCGGGAGTATCGCGACAAGGGGATGGCGGCCTACGCCGAGCTGCAAGGTCGCGAGTTCGCCTCGGAACGAGACGGCTACGCGGCGGTGCGGCACCAGGAGTTCGTGGGCGTGGGTTACTTCGACGAGGTCACCCAGATCGCGACCGGCGGGGTGTCGTCGGTGACGGCGATGGAAGGATCGACGGAGCAGCAGCAGTTCCGGGAGCCGGAGCCCCGGCCAGCGGCGGCCGGCAGCAGCAGGCGCCGCTGAAGCGCTCCACCCTCTTCGCCATCGCCGCCGTGCTCGCCGTGGCGGCGCTGTTCTTCTTCATGACCACCGCGCGGGCCAAGGTGCAGTGCCGAGTGTGCGTGGAGTTCCGCGGCCGCAGCAACTGCGCGACCGCGCTCGGCCCGACCGAGCAGGCCGCGCGCGAGGGTGCGCACACCACCGCCTGCGGCCCCATCGCGAGCGGCATGGATGAGCAGATCGGGTGCTCTCGGACGCCACCGGCGGCGGTTCAATGCCAGCCTCGGTAGCGAGAGACTACGTAGAGGAAGAGCGTTGAGGGACGACGTAGGATAGGCGTTTGACTAGGGGGTTCCCCGAAGTTCTTCATTCACGTGATTGCTAGACGTTTCTGCTCCACGTCTTTAGTATTGCGTCGTGTCCGACTTCTCCCTCCCCCGCTCCCCCATCCCAGCGCACGTCCTGCTGACCGAGGGCGTGTCACGGCCGGGAGTGGTCTACGTGATGGAGCGGGCGGGGCACCACGACGGGCCGGAGACGGTGCTGGAGATGCTGAACCGGCCTGAGGGGTTTTTCGCGTTCCGGGGCGCCGAGCAGGACGACATTTTGCTCGCCTCCAAGGCGCACACCATCTGGGTCGCGGTGGACCGCCAGGCGCCGATCGCCGACCCGGCGCGTCTCTCGGCGGCCCGGCTGCTCGGCACGGAGCTCGTGCTGGCCGGTGGCACCACGCTGGGCGGCTGGGCCAGTGCCGAGCTCCCGACCCACCAGGAACGGCTGCTCGATTACCTCAACGCGTCGCACGACTTTTTCTTCGCGGTATGGACGCACGCGGCCACCCATTACGTGAACCGCGCGCACGTGCTGTACGCGCGGCCACTGGACTGACACATGCCTGCGAAGCTCGATCCCTTTGTCGACGTGCTGCTGCGGGAGCAGGGCGACCAGTTGTACCTGCTCCCGGACGAGCCGGTCACCTTGGTGAAAGACGGCAAGCCCCGCAAGGTCTCCAAGCAGCCGCTGACCGATCAACACATCTACGCCCTGCTGGTGGAAGTGGCGCCGTCCGAATCGGCCGACCACATCGACGGCGGCACGGAAACCGAGTTCGAGTACCTCGCGGACCGGGGCATGGTGCGGGTGCGCATCGTGCCGGAGATGGGGCGGCTCACGGCCGTGGTGTCGCCGGCGCTCAAGCCCGCCCGGGCCGAGCCCGTCGCGGCAACGCCACCTCCTGCAGCAGCGGCGGCTACACCCCCCACCCCGGCCCCGACGCCCAGCCAGTCCAAGGCGCGGTCGTCGGCGGGTGCCGCCGCCCCGCGCGTCGAGACGCCTTCCCCCGCCCCCGCCCCTGCCTCCGCGCCCCCGCCCTCGCGCGCCGGCGTCGCCGCCCCGCCCCCGGCCGGGCTCCCTCTGGACCTCGCGGCGCCGCAGTACCAGGCCGCCGAGCGCACACTGGGTGACCTGCTGCGAGCCCTGGTGCAGTCGAAATCGTCCGATCTGCACCTCCGCGTGGGCGAGCCGCCGCTATTCCGCACCCACGGCGAGATGAAACGCCAGGGCGCGCCGCCGATCGCGGTCGAGCAGCTCGAGCTCATGCTGCTCGCCATCATGCCGGACCGCAACCGTCAGGAATGGAAGGAGACGGGGGACTCCGACTTCGCCTACGAGATCGCCGGGCTGGCCCGCTTCCGGGTGAACGCGGCGCGCGACCGCAAAGGGCCGCTGGCGGTGTTCCGGGTGATCCCGGCGCAGGTCGTCACGGTGGACCAGCTCAATATCACCAAGGAGGTACAGCAGCTCTGCTTCCTGACGAAGGGCCTGGTGCTCGTCACCGGCCCCACCGGGTCCGGGAAGTCCACGACGTTGTGCTCGCTCGTGGACCTCGTCAATCGGTCGCGCACGGACCACATCATCACGATCGAAGACCCGATCGAGTTCGTGCACGAGAACAAGAAGTGCCTCATCACCCAGCGGCAGGTGGGGGTGCACACCGACAGTTTCCGGTCGGCGCTGCGCGCGGCGCTGCGCGAGGACCCCGACATCGTGTTGGTGGGCGAGATGCGCGACCTCGAGACCATCGCGATCGCGATCGAGACGGCCGAAACGGGGCACCTCGTGTTCGGCACGCTCCATACGACCACGGCTGCCTCGACGGTGGACCGCATCATCGATCAGTTCCCCGCGGACCGGCAGTCGCAGATCCGCGTCATGCTGTCGGAGTCCTTGAAGGGCGTCGTCTCGCAGACGCTGTGCAAGCGCATCCAGGGTGGCCGCGTGGCGGCGCGGGAGATCCTGCTCACCACCCCGGCGATCTCGAACCTGATTCGCGAGGCCAAGACGTTCCAGATCCCCTCGATCATCCAGACGTCGAAGCAGATCGGCATGGTGACGCTGAACGACGCGCTGCTCGAGCTGGTGGAGAAGAAAGAGATCAGCCCCGACGAGGCCTACATGAAGTCGGTCGAGAAGACGGGCCTCGTGGCGTCCTTCAAGGCGAAGGGCCACAAGCTGACGATCGCGGCGTAGGGACTGAACGCTTCACCGCATCCGCTTTGTCGGGAGCGACAATGCCATCCTTACTACGGTACGCCCGAGCGGCTAGTGGGGCTTATCTAGCGCTGGCGCTCGCTCAAGGCCTTGGGCGCGAGGCGGTCGCCCAGTCACCCAGCCGTGTTCTCGATGAGGTCGTCCTGCAAGTCACGAGTGTGCAGGACAGCTCTCAATACTTCGTGTACCACTATCGCGTCCTCAACTCCGCATCGAGTCGCGGCGGGGTCGCCGTCGTCGAGCTTGACCTCTCGGCACCACGGGGAACAGGGCACGTGGCACTGCCCTTCACCGGGTCCCTTGGTCCAAGCCGACGCGATGTACCCGATCATGTGCCTTTCGGGGCGATCGCCCCTGAGCGATGGCTGATGCTTGTTGACTACAAAGCCCGACTTGTCTGGAATGTGTATGCGGTCCTCCTGGCGGAGGGGGCACCTGTAAGCTTCGACAGCGTAGCACCTGGCAGCATCAAGAGCGGGTTCGGAGTGGGCAGCCCGTACCTGCCTGGTGTCCGGACTTTCGCTGCCATACCAACCGAACAATCGTGCTGCACTAAGCCCAATGCCCAGGGCGAGTTGCCGAACTCCTTTCTCTTCAGAGTGAAGGGCTTGACCGTAGCCCCTACCGTGCGGCCGCCGGACATGAGTCTTGCAATCGTACGGTCCGATCTGCAGCAGACCTGCGGCCCGCTTCGCTGGATCGCTGACGGCGCGGTCTGCGGCCGCCTGCGATCCAACCTCGAGCAAGCCATCGCAAGCCAACAGGGTGATCGAGCGGCGACCACGGGCTCGCTTCCTGCGTTCCTCGCCGAGCTCGACGCCCAGCACGGACCAGGAAAGCCGGTCAGCGACAACGCGTACTGGCTGCTGAAGGTGAACGGGGAGTACCTGCTCGCGCACATGTGTGTACTCCGGTCTCTCGGGAATGGTCGCGCCCTGAGAGGGCGCGCTCGGACTGCAGTACGCCCTTACAGGCGCACCATCGCAGCCGAGCCCGGGCTCTCAGCCCGGGATTACACCAAGGAGCGGCATGATGATCTCACCCACTACGACATCCGCTTTGTGGGGAGTAATGACATTGCTCCAGGGTGGTCGACTTCACCAAACGATCGCAGCGAGTGTGGCCCTCCTCGCTGCGCAATCCGCCTGGGACAGAGCTCAGTCTCAGTCGACCAGGCCGATCCTCGATGCGGTGCGATTCGAGGTCACGGCCGTGACGGACAGTGCGCAATACCTCCTCTATGAGTACCGCATCGTGAATCCGACATCGAGTCGGGGCGGGGTCGCGGGCTTGAGCGTTGACCTCTCGGCCCCCCTAGGGACAGGGCTGATCACCCTACCGTTCACTGGGGACCTTCAGCGTAGCGACGGTGGCCCACACGCTCCCGACCACGTGCCCGTTGGTGGTATCGCTCCCGATCGATGGAAGATGATGGTGGTGTATTACAGAGCACATCTCGATTGGTACGCGGCCGACTTCGGTGTTGTGACGAACGGCACCGGGCTACCGGCAAGTGCAGATAGCGCGCCGCCAGGGGGCTCCAAGGCAGGCTTTGGGTTACGCAGCTCGTACCTGCCCGGCATTCGGCGGTTCTCAGCCCATCCCACTTATCAGTCTTGTTGCACACAGCCCAACGACAGGGGGGAGTACCCGAATCCCAGTTTCTTCCCGGCGACCGGGTTCACCGTAGCGCCCACGGTGCGACCGCAAGACATGGGACTGAGCGTTGTGCAGTCGGACCTCCAGCGGGTTTGTGGCTCGCTCCGTTGGATCACCGACGGAGCTGTATGCGGCAGCCTCCGATCCAAGCTGAAGCAAGCCACCCAAGCCCTACAACGGAGCGACAGCAAGGCTGTGAAGGGCTCGCTCCGAGCGTTCCTCGCCGAGCTCGACGCCCGGCACGGGCCAGGGATGCCGGTCAGCGACAACGCCTACTGGCTGCTGAAAGTGAACGGGGAGTACCTGCTCGCGCACATGTGAGCGGGCCGGTCTCTCGGGAGTGGTCGCGCCCTGAGAGGGCGCGCTCGGCCTGGAGTGGGCCATTGCAGGGCGCACCATCGCAGCCGAGCTGTGAATGGCGGTACGTTCACGGGGATGCCACATTGAGGGACGCAACGAGACCTTCATCGCGTTGATCGTCGCACGCGGTCCATCGAGAGCGCGGCGTCACACGTGAATTCGGGACCACAGCGAGGAGCCGAGCATGGCAGGAGCGACACGCAAGAACCAAGAGAGGATCATCGTAAATGAAAACAAGATCCTCCGGAACCAGCAGCGACTGGTGCGGATACTCGACAATCAGAGCAAGATCCTGCGGGACCTTCAGGCGATGCTGAAGAACCAACGGAAGATCCTGGCCAATCAGAGCAGGATTCTCGCGAAATAGCTGGCCTCCCCTATCGCGCGTCTATGACGAGGTCCACAGCGCCCGTGTAGGAGCGCCAACGCGTGATCGCCTCACCGAGCGCCCGCCTGCCCGCCGCCGTGAGATCGTAGTACCTCGCGATGCGATTGTTCTGGGT
>Ga0209802_1000773_pt1 | contig 24630 bp, 19 predicted proteins | sample GraSoiAngelo_129_FD_185886 | JGI IMG/M metagenome (GOLD analysis project Ga0209802, IMG submission 185886) | Grasslands soil microbial communities from the Angelo Coastal Reserve, California, USA - 14_0927_12_40cm (SPAdes) (version 2) | ecosystem: Environmental > Terrestrial > Soil > Grasslands ... | reverse complement strand
CTGATCGGCTTCTGGTACTCGAAGCCGGAGGCCGCCGCGGCCGCGAAGAAGGCGTTCCTCGTGACCCGCGTGGGGGACGTCCTGTTCCTCGTCGGCGTCCTGGTCATCTGGAACGTGTTCGGCACCTTGTCGTTCGCCGAAATCCAGGGCAAGATGGCGAGCCTCTACCCGAACACCCTCACGCCGCAGCTCCTGACCCTGATCCCGCTGCTGCTGTTCGGCGGGGCTGTCGGCAAGAGCGCGCAATTTCCGCTGCATGCCTGGCTCCCCGATGCGATGGAGGGCCCGACGACGGTCAGCGCGCTGATCCACGCGGCGACGATGGTCAAGGCCGGCGTCTACCTAACCGCCCGTGCGTTCATTTTCCTCGTTCCAATCTCGTCGGCAATCCAGCCGCCCTTCACCGCCATCCTCGTGATCGCGGCGATCGGCGGTTTCACGACGCTCTTCGCCGCGACGATGGCCGTCGTGAACTTCGACATCAAGCGGGTCCTCGCGTTCTCGACGATCTCCCAGCTCGCCTACATGTTCCTCGGCCTCGGCGCGGGCGCGTACACGATGGCGACCGAGGTCTCCCACGGGGAGGCGGTGGACTCCGCCGGATACAGCGCGGCGCTGTACCATCTGTTCAACCACGCGTTCTTCAAGGCCCTCCTGTTCCTCGGCGCCGGGAGCGTAATCCACGCGGTCCACACGAACGACATGCGAGAGATGGGTGGTCTCTCGAAAGTGCTGCCCATCACCTCGAAGGTCATGCTCTTCGGCGGCCTCGCCCTCGCCGGCATCGTGCCCTTCAGCGGCTTCTTCTCGAAAGGGGAAATCCTGTCCGTCACCTTCGACGCGGGCGCCGCGAATCCCGGGTTCTACTGGCTCTGGGCGCTCGGCGTCGGCACCGCGTTCCTGACCGCGTTCTACACGTTCCGCCTGTGGTTCATGACGTTCCACGGGGAGTACCGCGGACACGAGCATCCTCATGAATCGCCGCGCGTGATGACGGTCCCACTGATCATCCTCGCGGGATTCACGCTCGCCTCCGGCCTCCTCGCGTACCCGATGGGCGGTTTCGGCAACCTGATCTTCTTCGGAGCGCCGGCGGCCGGCCTCCCACTCGTCGGCATCCCGGTGCAGGACTACCTGCTCGAAGGCGTCTCGATGGGCGTCGCGGTCCTGGGCCTCGCCCTGGCCTGGGCCGTCTATGCGACGAAACGCATCCCGGCGGAACGCTTCACCGCATCGAAGGGCGGGGCGTTCATTCACCGCATGCTCACGAAGCGCTACTGGATCGACGACGCGTACGACGCGTTCGGCCGGACGGTCGTCTACGACGCAGCTCGGGCCCTCGACTGGTTCGACCGCAAAGTCATCGATGGCATCGTGAACGGCGTGGGCCGCGGCGGAGTCGTGGTCGCTAGCGGGAGCGACCGGTTTGACCGTCGGGTCATCGATGGGGCCGTGAACGCGATCAGCCTCGAGACGGTGCGGACGGGCTTACGGCTGCGGCAGCGGCAGACCGGCCAAGTCCAGAGTTACGCGTGGGTCGTCGTCCTGGGGATCGTCGTCGTCATCGCGCTCGTGTTCGGACTGAGCTTCCTCCAGCGGTGGCTCGGCGGGCTGGGTCGGTGAACATGACCTACATCCTCAGCCTGCTAATCCTCGTCCCCCTCCTGGGGGCGGTCGTCGTCTGGGTCGCCGGGACCTCCCAGCGACTGGCGAAGCTCATCGCCCTCTCGTTCAGCTTGGTCGAGACGGCGCTCGCGTCCTTCCTGCTTGTGGGCTTCATCAATCCCAGCTGGGGTGTGGTCTTCGGACCGCCGACCGCGACCCCGCCGCCCACGCCGGGTGCGTACGTGCCGCTGTTCTACATGGAGCGCTACACCTGGATCTCCCAGTTCGGTCTCAATTACATCGTCGGCGTGGACGGCCTGAGCATTCCGCTGATCTGGCTCACGGCACTGCTGACGACGCTCGCACTCGTGTTTCACTGGGACGAGGAGAACCGGCCCCGCGCGTTCTTCGGGCTCTTCCTGTTCCTGGAGATGGCCCTCGCCGGCGTCTTCATGGCGCTTGATTTCTTCTTGTTCGCGATCTTCTGGGAGCTCGTCCTCCTCCCGATGTTCTTCTTGATCGGGATCTGGGGAGGGTCGAACCGCCGGTACGCGGCGCTGAAGTTCCTGATCTTCACCCACGTCGGATTCGTGATCATGCTCTTCGGGATCTTCACGCTGTACTTCAACAGCGCGGGCGTGAACGCCGCGGTGTACGGGACCAACGCGAATACGCTCGACATGACAGCGTTCCTCCACGGCGCCTTGCGTCACGAGACCGGCGGGCTCGCGACGTATCTCCCCCTCGCCCTGCAGATCCCGATCTTCGCCGTCTTCCTGTTCGGTTTCATCGTCAAGTTGCCGTCGTTCCCCTTCCACACCTGGCTGCCCGATGCCCACGTCGAAGCGCCGACCGGCGGCTCCGTGCTCCTGGCCGGCGTCCTGCTGAAGATGGGCGGCTACGGGATCTTCCGGATCAACATGGGGATGCTCCCGGAGGCCATGAAAGACCTGTGGTGGGTCCTTGCGGTCCTCGGGACGGTCTCGATGGTCTACGCCGCGTTCGTGTGTCTCGCCCAGGTCGACCTGAAGCGCCTGATCGCGTACAGCTCCGTGGGCCACATGGGGTTCGTCCTGCTCGGGGCTTCCAGTCTCACGGTCATCGGCGTCCAAGGGGCGATCTTCCAGCTCTTCAACCACGGGATCATCACGGCGATCCTGTTCATGCTCGCCGGATCCGTGAAACATGCGACCGGGACGCGGGACATTCCCGACCTCCAAGGCCTCGCGAAGGTGATGCCGCAGTTCTCCCTCATCCTGGCGATCGGGTTCTTCGCGTCGCTCGGGTTGCCCGGCCTGAATTCGTTCTGGTCCGAGTTCATGGTCTTCGTCGGCGCGTACGGATCGCCGAATCTCGGCGAGATGCGCCGGCTCATCATCATCCCGCTGATCTCGATCGTCGTGACGGCCGCGTATTACGTGTACACGATGCAGCGCATCCTCTTCGGGGACGTGCCCGAAAAGCTCGGGCATTCGCACGACCTTCTCCCCTGGGAGCGGGTCTCGTACGTCGTCCTCGTGGCCCTCGTCTTCCTCGTCGGCTTCTTCCCGGTGCCGTTCCTCGGGATGATCAACGCGTATACGAGCGCCTCGTTCCCGTGGCTGGGAGGCCTCTAAGTGCTGATCGAGTTCCCGATCCTGACCTACATCGTCCTGTTGCCCGCGGTCGGGGCGGTCTTCACATACCTCACGGGATCGGACCGCGCCGCGCGGGCCGTCGCGCTCGCCTTCTCGCTCGTCGTCCTGGGCCTGTCCACGGTCCTGTTGATGGGCTTCCTGTGGACGAACGTGATTTCCTTGCCGACGATGACGACGGCCGGGAACCACACCTACTTCGCGGTGGAACAGAGCCCGTGGGTCCCGTCCCTGAGAATCAGCTACATCCTGGGGGCGGACGAGCTCTCCGTCGTCCTCGTGTTCCTCAATGCCCTGCTGACGCCCCTCGCCCTTGCCATCTCGTGGGACGAGCACCACCGCCTTCCCGCCTTCTTCGCGATGTTCCTCTTCATGGAGACGACAATCAACGGGGTCTTCCTCTCGCTCGACCTGTTCCAGTTTTTCGTCTTTTGGGAGGTCGGCCTGATTCCGATGTACTTCCTCATCGCGGTCTGGGGCGGGCCGCGAAAGAAATACGCCGCGATCAAGTTCTTCATGTACACGTTCCTCGCGAGCCTCCCGCTGCTCGTGGCCATCTTCGCCTTCTACTTCTACTCGAACCCGCACACGTTCGACATGCGACAGATCATCGCGACGACGCCGATCCCCGCGGGGACGATTGGCGACCTCATGTTCGTCGCCCTCCTGATTGCCTTCGGCACGAAACTCCCGACGTGGCCGTTGCACACGTGGCTGCCCGACGCGCACGTCGAGGCGCCGACCGGCGGCTCCGTGATCTTGGCCGGGGTCCTCCTGAAGCTCGGCGGATACGGGCTGATCCGGTTCAACGTCCAGATGATCCCGCAGGCCGCGATGGACATGTACTGGCTCCTCGCCCTCGCGGGGGTGATCTCGATCCTGTACGGCGCGATCGTGTGCCTGGCCCAGGACGACCTCAAACGGATGGTCGCGTTCTCGAGCGTGAGCCACATGGGGTTCGTGACGCTCGGCATTGCCGCCGGGGTCTACGGCTTCACGATCAGTGGCCGCGGCGCGGTCCTTGGCCTCACCGGCGCGATATTCCAGATGTTCGCCCACGGCCTCGTGTCGGCGGCCTTGTTCATGGTCGCCGGCTCGCTCGGCCATAAGCTCGGCACGCGCAACATCTCGGAGCTGGGCGGGATCGCGAAACGGGCGCCGCGCATGGCGACGTTCATGATGATCTCGTTCATGGCGTCCCTCGGCCTCCCGGGACTCGTCGGCTTCGTCGCAGAGTTCAGCGTGTTCCTCGGCATCTACGCGGCGTTCGGCTTGCTCGTCTTCGTTCCGATCCTGACCGTCATCCTGACGGCGGCGTACTACATCTGGGCGATGCAGCGCGCGATCTTCGGGCCGCCGAACCCGAAATGGGAGGCGATGCCGGACCTGCACCGGTTCGAGGTCGCCCCTCTTGCGGTCCTCGTGGCGGCGTTCGCGGTCTTCGGGATCGTCCCGGTCCTCTTCTTGTCCCTGATCTCGAACTGGGCCCAGGGGATCCTCGGGGGCCTTTGACGTGTCGAGCTACGGCGTCTTCCTGCCGGAGGCGATCCTCGTCGCGACCGCGCTCGCGTCCGCGGTCCTCGGGTTCGCGTGGCGGAAGCGGCCCGACCTGTTGTGGGCCTTCTCGGTCATCGGCACGGGCCTCGCGATCTTCGTGACCCTCGACATGATGGGCCTCGGCGTCGGGCGGGCGCTGAACCTCTCGGTCTGGCCGTCCCCCGTCGGGACCCAGGGGGACTTCGCGGTCGAGCTGAAGATGCGGGTCGACACGTTCGCGCTGTTCTTCCAGTTGATGTTCGAGTTCGTCGCGTTCTTGGCGATCGTCGCCTCGCGCGGTTTCATCCACGCCGACGAGCCGCACCAAGGGGAGTACTACGCCCTCATGCTCCTCGCGGTCGTCGGGATGATGTTCACCGCGGCCGCGACGGACCTGTTCGTCCTCTTCCTCGCCTTCGAGACGTCGAGCCTGAGCACCTTTGCCCTGGTTGCATTCCGGAAGCGCGACAAACAGGCGACGGAGGCGGCGGTGAAGTTCTTCATTATCGGGGCCGTGAGCTCGGGGATCATCCTGTTCGGCATCTCCCTGATCTACGGGATCGCCGGCACGACAGGCGGCGGTGAAGTTCTTCATTATCGGGGCCGTGAGCTCGGGGATCATCCTGTTCGGCATCTCCCTGATCTACGGGATCGCCGGCACGACATCGATCGGGACGACCACGACGGACCTCCTTGTCCTGAAGGACGGCTTGACGCTCGCGGGGCATCCGGAGATCGAACCGCCGCTGATCATCGCCCTCGTCCTGTTGATCGCGGGCTTCGGGTTCAAGGTCGCGGTCGTGCCGTTCCACATGTGGGCCCCGGACGTGTACCAAGGTTCCCCGACGACGATCAGCGTGCTCCTGACGTCCGCGTCGAAGAACGTCGGCATTGTGGCGCTGTTCCGCGTCTTCCTCATCGGCCTGCTGAGCGTCCAGGTCGACTGGGTCGCGACCTTGGCGATCCTCGCGATCGTGACGCAGACCGTCGGGAACGTCGTGGCGATCCCGCAGCGGTCGATCAAGCGGATGCTCGCGTACTCGAGCATCGCGCAGGCGGGGTACATCCTGATTGCCCTGGCGGTCGGCGCGATCGCCCTACAGTCCACTCCCCCGCACACCGACAACGCGGCGTACGTGGCCTCGTTCGGACTCGTGGGAGGCATGCTCCACGTGTTCGTCTACGGAGCGATGAAGGCGGGATCGTTCCTCGTCGTCGCCGGCACGGAGTCCCGCGGCATCCCGGACGACATCGAGGCGTACAAGGGCCTCAGCCGCCGCATGCCGTTCATGGCCTTTTCGATGCTCGTTTTCCTCCTGAGCCTCGCGGGCATCCCCCCGCTCGGCGGTTTCTTCTCGAAGTTCGTCCTGTTCTCGAGCGCGGTGAACGCGTCCGCCTTCAACCCGTGGTACCTGGCGCTCGCGGTCTCCGGCGTCCTGAACAGCGCCCTGTCCCTCTACTACTACGCGCGGGTGATCTGGTACATGTACATCCTCGAGCCGGAGGCGGGCACGGCGAAGGAGCCCGTCGCTCGGTCGATCAGTGCCGCGGTGTTCGTCGCCCTCGCGATTGTCATGTTGACGGCCGTGATCGCCGTGTTCTTCTTCGGCTACCTGACGGATGCGGCGCGCTCGTTCTTCGGATTCTGAGCACGACGGCGCCGGATTCGCGTCCGACTCCCCTCCGAAGACTTTTATCCCCCACGCCGACCATGAGGAGGCGCATGGCCTCTCCATCGCCCGGTTCGCGGGTCATCCTCCACGTCGACATGGACGCGTTCTACGCGTCCGTCGAGGTCCGCGAGAGTCCCGCCCTCGAGGGGAAACCGGTCGTCGTGGGAGCGGACCCGAGGGAGCATCCGCGCGGCGTCGTGTTGACGGCGAGCTACGAGGCCCGGCAGTACGGCGTGCGATCGGCGATGTCGTGCATCGAGGCGTCGCGGCGTTGTCCGCAGGCCGTGTTCGTGCCCCCGCACTTCGAGCTCTACGGTCGGGTCAGCGGAGAGATCATGGACACCCTCCGGACCTTCGCGGACCGGCTGCAGCCGAGTGGAATCGAGGAGGGCTTCCTCGATGTCACGATTCGTACCGGCGGCAGCTTCGCGCACGCACAGGATCTCGCGCGGGAGATTAAGGGCGCGATCCGCGACCGGCATCGCCTCACCTGTTCCATCGGGGTCGCTCCGACGAAAGCGATCGCAAAGATCGCCTCGGACCTTCAGAAGCCGGACGGGCTCACGGTCGTCTCGCCGGACGAGGTCGTCGTCTTCCTGGCACCGATCTCCGTGCGGAAGATCCTCGGGGTGGGTCCGAAGACCGCCGAGCGGCTCAAGGAGATCGGTCTCGAGTCGATCGCGGACGTCCAGGTATACAACCGCCAGGATCTCATCGAGCTCCTCGGGGCCTTCGGCGAGTACCTGCATGACGTATCGATGGGCCGCGACGCCGAAGAGGTCATCGAGCCCACGGGCCCCCCGGAGTCGATCAGCACCGAGATGACGTTCGAGAAGGACCTCGGCGCCTACGATGCCGTGTGGCCGGAACTGGAGGCGATGGCGAAGTCCCTCCACGAACAACTCGTCCATGAGAAGTACGCATTCCGCACGGTGACGCTCAAGGCCAAGTACTCGAACTTCGAGATTCACACACGCTCGAAGAGCCTGAAGATTCATTCGACGGACCTGGAGCCCATCCTGATCCTCAGTCAGACGATGCTCAAAGAGGTCCTCGCCTCCGGCCGCAAGATCCGCCTCGTGGGCGTGCGGTTGTCCAATCTGCTCGAGCGGGCGGCGCCCCAGACCACGCTGTCGAAGTGGACGCCGATCCGCGAACCGGTCACCGACTCGTGAACGATCCCGAGACGATGATCTGCACCGGGATTTCCTCGAGGGTCCGTGGGAGCGCCGCGAGGATCTTGGGGTTGTCGTCCGTCACATAGACGCAAATGCAGTCCCGGCCCTCCTTTCGGCCGATCCCCACACCGACGACGCCGGGAAGGCTCATCAGACGCTCCTCGTGCTTCCGTTTGACCGCCTTGACCGTGGCCATCGTCTGTTCCTTCAATGCGTCCGCGGCATATAGCCGTCGCGAACCGAGAATCCCGAGTCGTCGAATTGAGCTCACTGCGTCTAGACGCCACGATATCAAGGCGGAGGCGGCCGGATGAACCCTTCCTGCATGAGGGACTTTGTCTCTTCGCGGGCCCTGCGGATCATCTCGAGGGCTCCCTGGTACAGTGTGTCGCGAGTCTTCGTCTCCCGAGCGATCCCCTGTTGCATCGCCTTGAGGGCCACTGCGGTCGCCTCCCGGGCGAAGACGTCGATCTCATCCATCGTCGGCACGATGTGCGTTTCGTCGAGGCCTTTCTCCTCCGCGACCTTCGCGAGTTCCTCCGCGGCCGCGATGCACATCTCGTCCGTGATCGTGCGCGCGCGGACGTCCAGTGTGCCGCGGAAGATCCCGGGGAAACCAAGGCTGTTGTTGACCTGGTTCGGGAAGTCGGACCGTCCGGTCGCGATCACACGGGCCCCGGCCTCCGCGGCTTCCCATGGCCAAATCTCCGGCACCGGGTTCGCGATGACGAACAGGATGGAATCGTCGGCCATCGACGCGACCCAGTCCTTCTGGATGACCCCGGGGCCGGGTCTCGAGGCCGCGATCGTGACGTCCGCGTCCCGCATCGCATCGGCGATCCCTCCTTCTCGATCGCCGCCGTTTGTGATGAGGGCGAGTTCCCATTTCTCCGCGTACTCGTTCGCCGCCACTTCGACATCTTCCCGGTGACGGCAGACGATCCCCTTCGAGTCGACGAGGATCAGGTGTTCCGGTTTTGCACCGGCCTCGATCAGGAGCTTCGCGGTCCGGATGTTGGAGGCCCCTGCGCCGACGAGCGTGATCGTGACGTCGGCCATCTTCTTCCCCACGACCTTGAGCGCGTTGATCAGACCGGCGACGTTGATCGTCGCGGTGCCTTGTTGGTCGTCGTGCCACACCGCGATCTCACACTCCTTCCGGAGCCGTTGCAGAATCGAGAAACACTTCGGCTGCGCGATGTCCTCGAGGTTGACACCGCCGAACGAGGGCGTGATGAGCTTGACCGTCTCGATGATTTTCTCGGGGTCCTTCGTCGCGAGCGGAATCGGGAACGCGTCGACGCCTCCGAGATACTTGAACAACAGGGACTTGCCTTCCATGACGGGCAATCCGGCCTCGGGCCCGATGTCGCCGAGGCCCAGGACGCGCGTCCCGTCCGTTACGATGGCGACTTGATTCCACTTGTTCGTCAGGGTCCACACCTTGCTCGGGTCCGCGGCGATGTCGAGGCAGGGCTGCGCGACCCCCGGGGTGTACCAGATCGCGAAGTCGTTGAAGCTGCGGACGGGCACCCGCGGGACGATCTCGATCTTGCCTTGGTAGTACGGGTGGTACTTCGCGGACTGTTCCTTCGGAAGGTTCGCGCGCTTCAGGTTCTCTTCGACTTCCTTGGGAGTCGGCGCTTTCACGCCTTTGTCGCCCCCGCGCTTTTTCGTGGCCACCATGGAAGCACCAAGAGAGGACGCGAAGAGAGTTCCGGGCTCGCTTAAACCTTTGGACCAAGTCATCACGCAATGCGGGAAGAGACCGGATTCTCCCGGACCAAGGCCGATTTTCACTTTCGGCTAACTCTCCCGCACGAACGAAGATGAACCTCGGAGCCTTCGGACATTTGTCCGAAAAAGGCGACGACCATGGTCCGGAGATCCACAATCAAATGGGTGCGCGAAGGCAAGGCTATTGGACGCGAATCCGGGTTCATCGTGACCTGGGATGTGAACAGCAGCGATCGGGCTATGGCCCATCGCCTACAGCGATTCGTGTATGGCGACACGGCTCGTTCCAACGGGAGGGAGTACCGGTATCCGGGATTCGTCGAGAAGACGGGTGTTCGCTATCTCGGTCAATCGGTCATCTTCGTGCGCCCGAATCTGCTGGGCGAACTCGTCGACTTCTTGTCGAAGTCTCGGATCGAGCACGAGGTCACCGCTGCCGCGGTCGGACAGAGCCGCGGTTGGACAATTTCGGGTATCTGTCCGAAGCGCGTGGTTAGTGTGAGGGACGCCACCTGGTCGTTTTCGGGCTTTTGTCCGAAATCCCTGGTGGTCCGGTGTCTACGATCCCTTCCATGTCTGCTCCGGTCTGAGGATTTCGGGCACATGTCCGAACACCCGCAAAGGTTTTTCCGGATCCCTCGCGTGGCCCGCTCCGTGCTCACTGCGGTCGTGGATCGTTCGGGTCGTGGCGGAACTCGCAAGGTGAAGGCCGCCTTCGAGGAAGTGGCAGCTCGCTATGAGGAGCACGGCCTCCGCGTCTCATGGCCTGTGTCCGCCGAGATTGTCTCGATGGCTATCATGGGAGCCACGAAGTCGAGCGATTCCTCGCACACCCTGTTCGTGTCCGTCCGCGCCGTCGAGTCCGGCCTCCTCGACGGGCTCATCGCACACGAGATGGGCCACATGCTCCGGACCGAATCGGGGCACGCGTCCCACAACGCCGAGGTCTTCCGAGCGTTGTCCCGCGAAGTCCGGATCCCGCGGGCGGCCGAAGGCGCCTTCTCGGCGGCGTTCAACCACATCCAGGACATCTACGCCGATGATTACGCGTTCCTCGTGTTCTCGACGGACGGGGACGACCGCGCGTACGAGTTCTTTTCGCAATGGATCGAGGGCAACGCGTCGATGCGGGGACGCAACCGATGGAAGAACGTCAGCCTCGCCGCGACCAATGGCTTTGCGCTCGGGAACCTCCTCCGGCACGGTCGGCTGTCGAAGGACGATCCGCTCTGGGAGCGGGCGCATGCGTTCGACCGCGAAGCCGGATTCGAGGCCGTCGCGGCGCTCGCGAACTTCTACGCGAAGCTTCCGGAGGATCCCTCACCCGAGGCGTTTGTGACCCAGGTAAACACCCTCGCCACGGTGATGACACGGGCCGCGTCATCGTAGGGCCCGCAACGTTTAATACTCGCCCAATGCTGCTTCGATATCTTCAGAGGTAACATCGTGGCCGAAGAACTCGAGACCGCTCAGATACCCCCGCATATCATGGCGGCGATGCGCGAGCGCATGAAGATGGCGCAGCGCATGTCTCGGATCAAACACAAGATTGTGGTGATGTCAGGAAAGGGTGGCGTGGGGAAAAGCTCCGTCGCCGCGAATCTTGCCGTCGTGCTCGCCGAGGACGGCTCGGCGGGCATCGTCGATGCCGACGTCACGGGACCCGACATCCCGATGCTCATGGGCGTCCAGGATGCGCAAGTGAAGGCGACCGACACCGGGATGGAACCGACGGTTGGCCCCGCCGGCGTTAAGGTCATCTCGATGGCACAGCTCATCGATCGTGATACCGCGGTCGTGTGGCGCGGGCCCCTGAAGATCAAGGCGCTGAAGCAGATGCTGTCCGACGTCGAGTGGGGGGACCTCGACTACCTGGTCATCGATCTTCCACCCGGCACAAGCGATGAACCGCTCAGTGTGGCGCAGGAGATCCCCGACGCGGACGGCGCCGTCGTCGTGACGACACCGCAGCAGGTCTCCCTCCTGGACGTCCGCAAGTCGATCGCCTTCGCGAAAGCCGTGAAGATGGACATCCTCGGCGTCATCGAGAACATGAGCGGCTTCGTCTGCCCTCATTGCGGCAAGGAGACGGACATCTTCAAGGTCGGCGGGGGCGAAGCGGCCGCGAAAGAGCTCGGGCTTCCGTTCTTGGGTCGCATTCCCCTGGACCCGCGGATCGTCGTCGGAGGCGATGCGGGCAAACCGTTCGTCCTCGAACATCCGGACTCCGAGGCGGCGAAGGCGTTCCGTGCCATCGTAAAGAATCTGAAGCCGCACCTGAAGGAATCGAAGCCACGGCCCACCGGACCGTTGGCGAAGTGACGTCACGACCAGCGTGCGACGAATGCCTCGACCTGAGGTCGGGGAACCGCGCCGATGATGCCATCGACCAACTTCCCATCCTTGAACAGGAGCATCGTCGGGATGGAGGCGATTTGGAACCGCTCCGCGGTGCGCGGGTTCTCATCGACGTTCAACTTCCCAAGACGGAGGGCCGTCGCATGGGCCCTTGCGACCTCCTCGAGGATCGGAGCGACCCGATGGCAAGGGCCGCACCACTCGGCCCAGAAATCGACCAGGAGGAGACCCGCGCGGCCGACCTCTCGATCGAACGTGGCGTCAGTGAGCCGGATCGGCCCGGTCCAAGCCGCAGTCGCAGGCTTCGGTCCGGTCGTGGCCATGAGCTCCTGCAGCTTGCGGGCGCGAATCTCGACGAGCTCCGGGTCGTCCACGGAGGCGTGCACACCGACAGCCTGATAAAAGGGTTTGTCGCGGCCTATCGGGAGACCCTCGCCACGGGGCCGAACTCCTCTGCGAGCGGACCGAGGAGCCGCAGCTCGCGACGGACGAGGGCGATCTCCCGTTCGTTGAAGGCGGTCGGGTCGAACGGCACCAGGAGGACCGCCTCCCGCATCGCGACGGACTCGTTCAGGTCATGCAGGAGCGCCAGGACGGATCCGAAATCGTTGTGGGAGACGAGGTACTCGAGGCCGTCCAGCAGGACGACGCAGTGCTCGCTGACCTCGATGAAGTGTTCCACGGCGAGCGCGACCTTCTCCGGGGGACTCGGCCGGACCGCGTTCTTCTCCGTCGCCACGCGGCTGAGCCAGAGGATCGGCGTGCGCTCGAGCCCGTACTCCGTCATGACGGCCTTTGGCGCGCGTCGCGTGATGCAGAGTCCCTGCGTCCCGTGGGTGACGTAGTCCTTGAAGATCTCGAACGCCTGGCTCGCGTCCCGCTCCAGGACCGCGTACGTGTAGCCCCGATCCAATTCGTAGGTCGGCTTCGTGAGCAGATGGGCCTCGGCCTCCGGCACGATCAACGTCTGAAGGAACGACTTCTCGCGGACCCCGAAGGCGATCAGGCCCACGAGGGCCATCTCGAGGATGAAGCCGGGAGCCCGCAGGTCGATCTGGAAGTTCGGGAGGAGGATTTCGAAGAGGAGCTCCCCGACGGCGAAGCCGGAGATTCCGAAGATGATGAGGAACGTGTCCCGCCGGACCTCCTCGCCCGGGTTCGTCCGCCGCATGTGGAGGATGAACCGGTACGGCGCGTACAGGATGAGGGTGGCGACCGCGAGGCCGTTGATGAAGAGGAAGTACGGCTCGAACGAGATGAGGGGCGGGTTGACTTGCGCAACATGGACCGGGGAGACGAGGATCGTAACGATCGTCACGACCATGATGAAGACGTAGAACACGTAGGAGTTCGGGAACTCGTTCGTCATGTAGCGGAAGAAGTCCTTCCGGGACGTGATCCCGGCCGTCGTCGCGACGACGATGAACGCGCCGATCGTGATGCCGAACATGTAGTCGAACGTCGCTTGGACCCGCTTGGATAGGACGATTCCCGTCTCTTGGCTGAGACCCGGTTCCGTGATGTAAATGCTGATCAGGACGTTCGAGATGATCGCACAGACGAGGAGGGAGATCGCGAAGAGGAGGACGTGTTTCTGGAACACCCGGCCGGTCTTCTGCCGCGCGATCGCGACGATGATCAGGGCCGAGAGGAAGAGCGCGCTCGCCGCGCTCAGGTAGGTCACGATGGTCGTTCCATCCGTCAGGGACGCTCACCTACTGAGAATGAACAATAGCCTCCCTCGAGGCTATTTAAGCGGTCCCCGCCCGTTATCTGACGCGATTCCAGGAGCGCCGGCCTCGGCGGTGTTCCCAGCAATAATAATCGTATCGGAGAATCAACGGCCGCCCCTTCATATGGGCTGGCGGGGACATCTCCTCCGGTCTCTTGCCAGTCCAAGCCTACAATCCCCTTGGGATCAACCCCGAGGACCTGGATCTCCTCTCGCGGACCGTGCTCCGCCTCGGCGGCTACGCCGAAGGCCTGTTCGACTACCACGACTTCGGATTCGACAAGAACTACCTGAAGGACCATATCTCGAGCGTCCACGCGACGCTGAAGCGCCTCAAGGAGAACGCGCCGCCCGAAGGCATCCCGCTCCGGCCGCCCAACATCCCGGCCGGCGCGTTCTGGGAAGACCAGGGCGAGGTGTGGAACTACCTCCAGACGCTGCGCTTCGCCGCCGGCGCGACGATGATGACGGAGCAATACATCCCCCACATGACGCCGGAGAACCTGCAGCGCGCGATGACGGCGAAGATCTTCCGGGAGTGCGTCATCGGCATCCTGGACGACCTGATCGACAAGGGCAACTACTCGTACCTGGAGGCGAAGGACCTCCACCACATGGTCCTCAGCTCGATGCTCGACCCGGACTTCGATTCGACGAGCTTCACGAAGCGACTCGTGACGATGCTGCGCCAGGAGCAGATCCCGCTCTTCGACTTGATCAACAACATCGTCCGCGGCTTCAACGTCCTGTGGAACAACTCGCCGCACGGTCACGACTACTTCTACCAGATGGAGATCATGGACGAGCGGGTGGCCCTCGGCCAGGCCCTCTCGATGTTCGAGAAGGAGCCGAACTTCTCGATCGCCCGGATGGAGAAGATTACGGAGGCGTTCTACGCGCCGGACGAGACGATGCACTGGTGGGAAAAGCTCGGCGGTCACGTTTCGGCGGCGAGCCGGCACAACCTGATCGACATGGCCTTCACGGACCAACCGTACGACATTCGGCGGATGAAGAACTTCATGGCCGGCTGGTTCTACTACGACGCCGCCGTCATCCTGATGGACCACGTCGTCAGCATCCACCACGACCTTCGGAACGGGATCGCGAACCTCTCCCTGATCGCGATGCGGGAGAAGGAGCTCCGCGACCTGACGTCCTTGCGGAACTACAACCCGCACCTCACGATCGAGGACTACGACGGGCACCTGCGCCGCATCGCCGACCTCACGTCGAAAGCGATCCGCCTGGCGACGACGGACGTCCACGATGAGACGCTCGTCTACCCGTTCATGACGATCATGATGCCCGTCGTGATGATGGCCGACTGGATCGGCAACCGCGACGACATGATCCACACGTTCCTCGAAGCGATCGCACCGACGATCAAGCACGTCGCCAGCAACGGGACCGTGCCCACGCGCGCGATCATCGAAGTCGCCGGCGAAGCGGCCCGCGGTCAGTGAACGAGTCGATCGTTGCAACCCCGCTCAGTCGGATTTGCCTGGAGTGCCGTCCGCCAACCCACATCGCACCCCGGAAACGGTTATATAAGTCGGGGGAATAGCACGAATTGGGAGAGCTTGACGACCCCATCCCTGGATTTTGGCGTGGCCCCGGAGATGGCCCTCGTCGAGGCGAAGATCCGCCAAAGCATCGTTTCCGAAGAACCCCTCCTCCATGATATCGCCCGATACGTCATCGAGGCGGGCGGCAAGCGCATCCGGCCGATGGTCACCCTCCTCGCCTTCCGGGCCCTCGGCGGCACGGACGCCGCGCAGGCGATCGACCTCGCCGCGGCCCTGGAGCTGATCCACTCCGCGACCCTGATCCACGACGACATCAACGACGGCGGCGAGATGCGCCGCGGGCGCCTGACGGCGTACAAGAAGTTCGGATTGCAGAACGCCCTCATCACGGGCGACTTCCTATTCGTGAAGGCCTTCGGGATTGGCGGCAAGTTCGATGCGGAGATCGTCGAGCTGACCGCCGATGCATGCGCCGCCCTCGCGGAAGGCGAGATCCGCCAGAAGCGGCATGCCTTCGACACCGCCGTGACGCACGAAGAGTACCTCGACATCATCACGCGGAAGACGGCCTTGCCGATCATGGCGGGCGCGAAGATCATCGGGCTCATTGCCGGCGCACGCCTCGAGGACATCGATGCCGTCGGCGAGTACGGCCTGAATCTCGGGATCGCCTTCCAGATCGTGGATGACATCCTCGACGTCGTCGGGGAGGGCGCCCGCCTCGGGAAGCGCACCGGCACCGACCTCCGGGAGGGGAACGTAACCCTCGTCGCGATCCACGCCCTGAACGACGGCAGCTCGATCGACGTCGGCTCGCTCGCGCGCCTGATCGCGAAGCGCCGGAAGCGGGAGGAGGACGTCCGACGCGGCCTCGCACTCCTGCGGGATTCCGGCGCGATCGAGAAGGCCCGCGCGGAGGCGTTCGCCTTCGGACAGCTCGCGAAGAAGGCGCTGGACCCGATTCGGGAGAGCGACGCGAAAGCGAACATGGTCCAACTGGTCGACTACGTCCTCTCCCGCGACCGGTGAGGGGGCAGCGCGATGCCCTCGCCTTACGGCGTCATCGTCGTCGGCTCGGGACCCGCGGGAGCCACGGCGGCCCGGTACGGGGCCCGACGGGGCCTGAAGGTCCTGCTGGTCGACAAGCGCAAGGAGATCGGCGTGCCGGTCCAGTGCGGCGAATACGTCGCCCACAACGAGGAAGTCCACGCGATCTTCCCGACCGTGACCGAGCTCGAGGACCTCATGGAGGTCCCGTACCGCGTGCGCGAGATCGACACCCCGGTCATCCGGATCTGGTCGCCGAACGGCCGGCGGTACGACATCCCGTTCAAAGGCTTCACGGTCCGACGCGACCGGATGGACCAGGGGATCGCGGCGCAGGCCGTGGCCGAAGGTGCGGAGCTGATGACCGAGACGACCGTCCTCCGCGTCCACGGCGAGGACGTCGAAACGAACCACGGAACGTTCCACGGCAAGGTGATCATCGGATCCGATGGCCCGCGATCGACCGTCGCGAAGTCGGTCGGCCTGGAGTGGCCCGTGTCGGCACCTGCCATGAGTGCGACTGCGGACGGCGAGTTCAGCGACGCGACGGACATGTTCTTCGGCAACCTTGCGCCCGGCGGATACGCATGGATCATCCCGAAGGCCGGATGCGCGAATGTCGGCCTGGGCACCTGGGAGCGATTCCGCGGGAATCTGCGCGAGCTGTTCGACAAGTTCATCGCGGCTCGCCGCCTCGAGCCCGGCAAAGCGACCGGAGGTTTCGTCCCGGTCCTAGGGCCGCCGCCAAGGACGGTGAAGGACAACGTCATGCTGGTCGGCGACGCCGCCGGCATGGTCATGGCGACGAATGGCGGGGGGAACAATGTCGCGATGATCGCGGGCCGTTACGCGGGCTTGACCGCGGCGGATCATCTCCTCGACGGCACGCCGCTCGACGAGTACGAGGCGCGATGGCGGACGGCCGTCGGCGGGCCCTTGGCCGAAGGCGTGCGCATCAAGCGCTTCGCGGACCGATTCTTCGGGTCCGACCGGTTGCTGGATGCCGCGATGGTCCTCCTGGGCCGACATCGGATGGCGCGCGCGATCCGATGCCAACGACTCTTCCTTCCAGGCAGCGCGAAGGTCTTATAGCGCCCCGGTCCATCGACGGCGGAAGCGATGGACTTCCAGTTTCTCGGCGGCGCCTCGGAGGTCGGCCGCCTCGGTATGATCCTGAAGAAGGGACCGACTTCCCTCCTGTTCGATTACGGACTGCTGCCTCGCGACCCGCCGCAGTACCCGATGCCCGCGCCTCCCGTGGACGGGATGTTCATCAGCCATGCCCATCTCGACCACACGGGGATGATCCCGTGGGTCACCCGACGCCAGGATGTGGACGTCGTCCTGACGCCTCCGACCGCGGATGTCGCGGATCTTCTCTTGGCGGATTCCCTGAAGATCGCGGACGCCGAGGGCTTCGACGCGCCGTTCGATGACAGCGACCTCCGGACCGCGCGGCGCCGATACCGGACGATCGATTTCGGGGACAACGTGGACATCGGCGACCTCGAGATTACCGCCCATCCCGCGGGCCACATCCCCGGCGCGACGATGTACGAGGTGAACGGGACCGAGACGACCTTGTTCACCGGGGACCTGCACACGCTCACCACGGACCTCGTATTGGGCGCCCGTCCCGTCCATTGCGACACGCTGTTCATCGAATCGACGTACGCGGGGCGGCAGCATCCGGAGCGGCTCAAGTCGGAGCACGCGTTCCTGCGGAAGATCGAGCAGGTCGTCAACCGCGGCGGCCTCGCCCTCGTCCCCTCGTTCGCGGTCGGCCGGACGCAGGACGTCCTCCTGACGCTCGCGAAAGCCCGGCACGAGGTGTGGCTGGACGGCATGGGGAAGAAAGTGAACTCGATCTACGTCGAGAACCCGGAGTATGTCCGCTCCGTGAAGGCGCTGCGAAAAGCGATGAACCGGACCCATGTCGTGCGAAACCATCGGGAGGGCGAACTGGCCTTGCGCGGCGAGGTGATCGTGACGACGAGCGGGATGCTCGATGGTGGACCTGTGCTGCGGTACCTCGAGGTGATCCGGGAGGATCCGCGGAGCGCGGTCCTCCTGACAGGCTACCAAGTCGAAGGGACGAACGGTCGGCGGCTTGTCGAGGAAGGTGTGATCGACCTGTACGGCGTCACGGTCGACATCAAGTGCGAGTGGCAGAAGTTCGACTTCAGCGCGCACGCCGGCCACGATGACCTGATTCGTTTCATCGAAGGATGCGATCCGCAACGGGTAGTCCTGATGCATGGAGAAAATCGACAAATCCTCGCCGATGCCCTCGAGGGCCGCGAGGTGCTGCTGCCCCAGGAAGGGCAGTGGCATTCGTTCTGATCTTGCTACCGTACGGGTGACACTAGGAGTACCGTCGGTCATTGTACTAGTTTCGGGTCTCACGAGAGTCGTACTTTCAGTGGCTAAGATTCGGCTGGTCCGCGGTCGACCGGATTCGAACCGCCTGTAGGGTGGACTAGCCGTGGCGAAAGAGGAGGTGGCCGCAATCGATTGCCGACCTGATCTTCGGCATCATCCCTCGGGCAAGCTTCTAATGCGTCTCCGGCATTCCACAGAAGCGGGGAGCCTTGACATGTCATGAAGACCTCACACCTGATCCGCGCGAGCGGAGTGGCCCTGATGATTGGCGGCATCCTTGGAGTCGTCGGCCTCGTCATTCATCCTTTAAGTGAGACGGCCTCGGACGTCGCCAGCAGCCGCTGGGTGCCAGCACATCTTCTTGCATTCGTGTCAGCGATACCGCTCATCTTTGGCTTGATTGGGTTGTACGCCCGCCAAGCCGAGGAAACAGGCCGCTTAGGACTGCTTGGATTTGCCCTGACTCTCATCGGTGCGATTTCAGATGGCATGGAGCTACTGTGGATTGAGGTCATCATCTTTCCTTTTCTCGTCGCGAATGATCCCGCATTGTACGACTCCCTGAGATCGTCATCCGCCTATTTGGTCGCACTTGCGCTGAGCTTCCTCCTTTTCTTCGGCGGTTGGATCACATTTGGAGCCGCGATGGTCCGTGCCGCGGTTCTTCCACGCTGGACAGTCTGGCTTGTTGTCATGGCAGTAATCCCCGCAATTTTTATCCTGGGTCTCGCGGTCCTCGTTCTCTCGGGCGTCGCGACTGCGTCTGGCCTTTCAGGTTCCGGGTCGCCGACGATTCTCATTTTCAATATCGTCGGCATCGTGTTGAGTCTGAGCTTTGTTGGATGGGGTTACGCTCTATGGTCAGAGAAACGACAAACTACAGCGCAATCCTAATCCTCAATGCAGGTCATGTTCAACTCAAGGGATGCTCCGCGACATGCATCCCACCAGGCATCCTCTCATGGTGCGAAGTGGTGTGCGGGTCATTCCAGGTTTTGGCCCGCTGACCTCGCGGCGAGGACAATCGGCGAACCGGGAGTCATCGGCGCTCGGCTTGAGCCGGACGGCTCAAGCGAGGCGAGCCATCTTGACTCCCCTCGCGCTTTGCTCTATCTGTGGGAATGGATCCGGCGGTACGGCGGAAGATTCGAAACCGAGCCCTCCTGCTATGGGCGGTGGTCCTCGGTCCATTCATCGTCTTCTCGATTCCAAGCGGTCCTCCGCCTTCCCCCGCGGCCATTTTCTTTTGGTTGGCGGGTGAGGTTGTTGCCGCTCTCCTCGCTCTGCCTCTCGCGTTCGCCCTCACGTACGCCGGATACCGGCTCCGGGTTTGGCGACAGAAGCGAAGGCAACCGCGGCTCGCTTCCGAACGAGCGCCTCCCGGGGTTACTTCCCCTTTCCGTTTTGCCGGCAGGCGATGGAAACCATCCGTTGGCATCCTCCTGTTTGTCCTGATCATCATCGTCCCGATCTGGTTCTTGCCAGCGCCGAGCCAGGCGATCCCCAACGCAATCGCTCAGGTGGTTCGGTGGCTCGGGTTGGCATTCGCTGCCTTCGCGGTGCCCGCTGCATTTCTCGGGCTTCGCGACGTCATGTATCAAGTCGACGACCGGGGGATTCAGGTGCGACGTGCGGTGCGGAGCCGGAGTTTCGATGCTCCGTGGGAAGCGATGAGCCAGGTGGAATTGCCGCAGCTCCACGCATTTGCCTCGACACTCCTTGGATCCTCCGCCTCGAGAATGAAGGCATATGGGTTGCGGACAAAAGACGGTGTCCTCCGCGGAATCGTGAGACCGTCTGCAGAACTCGGGCCTGTCCTAGGCGAAGCATTCGAGTCCTCGTTGTTGGGTTTAGCCGCGGAGCGCGGGGTTCGCGTTGTCGAGGTATCCTGGCGAGCAACGATGAAATGGAAACAAGGTCGATGACAAGTGGCAGACCGATTGTCCCCAGGGCTAGATTCCCACGTTCTTCGCGATCATCGCCCGGAGCGCCTTCCCGACGTACTTCAGTAGTCTCGGATCCTCTTTGATGAGTGCCCAACCGACCTTGGAGGGGAAGTCGATGTCCCCTTTCTTCTCGATGAGGCGCAACATCTCGGGGCTGTCGAAGATGTCGAACAGTTCCTCGAACTGGTCGTCGGTCAGCTTGCTGAAGCTCTCATGGATCGCAAGGTCCTTCCGCAGTTCCTTGCCGATTGACTTCGTCCACGCACGGTGGTACCGGTGGAGCACCCGCGCGGACAAGTCACCGGTCTCCAGCGCCTCGATGGCTGTCTGCGCTGCGAAATTCGAGCAGGTGAGCGCGGTGAAGATTCCGCCTCCCGATACGGCCTTGGCCTGGCATGCTGCGTCTCCGACGACCAGGACGTTGTCCGCGTACGTTCGACGGGGGAATCCGAGTGGAATGCCTCCCGCGATGTAGAGGATCGGCTGGGCGCCTTTCGTGTACTGCCTCACTTCGGGTCGAGTCAACATCTTTTCCAGGTAGGCGTACGCGTTCCCTTCGCCGACGCACAAGCCCACCCGGGCCGTGTCCCCGCTTGGGATGATCCAGCCGAAGAAGCCGGGAGCGATCTCGTTCCCGATGAACAGTGTGACGAATCCCGGATCTCCTCGCACACCGGTCATCTCTACCTCGAACCCAGGTAGGATCTTCCTCGGGCGGAGGATGTTGAACCACTTCGCCACGTTCGAGCGGACGCCGTCGCAGCCGACCAGCAGCTTCGCGTGCAGTTTTCGCGGCTCCCCGTCCTGGTCGATTGAGATTTCGACGCCGCCGTCGTCCCACCGTGCGGCTTGAGCCTGGGCACCGAGGAACGTGTGCGCGCCCTTCCGAACCGCATCCGTGGCGATCGCCCGGTCGAACATCGCGCGTTGCACGACGACCGCCTGCGTGTCGTGGCCGTCGATCACGAGCCGTCGGCCCGAAGGCGAATACAGCTCGGCCCCGTGGACGGCCCCGATGATCGTCTCCTTGCAGTCGACGTACTCGAAGACCCGCGGGGTGACGAGGCCGCCGCACTGGATCGGCTCCCCGATCTCACGATGTTCCTCGACCAGCGCGACCTCGTATCCGGCCGCCGCGACTTTACCCGCGAGGTAACCGCCCGCCGGGCCGGCCCCGATCACAACGACGTCGAAGGAGCGCGCAGAACTGACCACGTTCCGGCATCACTCCTTTAGATTCATGATGATCTCGAGGAAGTTCTCCAGATGCCGCGACAGCGACGCGTTGTCCGTGTAGCCGCACGCGGACAGGTCGGGCGCCGCAATCAAGGCAGCGGAACCGTCCACGATCACGTCGGTCGCGATGAGGCCTTTGCGGTTCACGACGCCCGCCCCTTCCGGGATTTTCTGACCCGGCTCCGTGATGATCGTGAACCGGATGCCGCGGGCGATCGCCTGCTCGATCTTCTTCCCCACGTTCTCGCGGATCTCGGAGAACGTCGGTGTGGAGATGATGCACGTCTCCGAAGACTGGTCGATCAACTCGCCGATCTTCTCCAAGACGCGGGTCTTCGTGACGATCGTGTAGACGAGCTGCGGCTCCCCTTTCGAACGCAAGACCTCGTGGAGCAGATCGAGCTTCGCGAACGTGTCCTCGAGGTGGTCGATCACCCGGCCTTTGACCTTGCTGGGCGCCTCCGGCTTGAAGATGGTCGGCCGGCCGCGGGTCGAGATGGCGAATCCTTTCTGGCACAGGCTCTGTAGGACCTTGTACGCGGACGTCCGGGGGATCCGCGCCGTCTCGGCGATCGTCTCCGCGCTCCCGTATCCGTGGGCCACGAGCGCGATGTATCCGCGGGCCTCGTACCCGGAGAGGCCGATTGACTCGAGCGTCTTCGTGGCCCGCTCGAATTCCTGCTCGAGGTCGACGCCGCCCGCGAGCAGCTTCGACAAATCTTGCGGAACCACGGGGCCACGATACCCGAGGGCGGTTTTTATCTTTTCGAATCGGCAGGCTCAGTGTTGGATATCGAAACGCGACGCAAGCCTTTATCCGACGGGAGCCTTCCTTCGCGGTCATGGGTTCGGCGCGCCCAGCCGCCCTCGCTGTGATAACCTTCCTGTTGATCTTCTGGAGCGTTTTCACTCCCGCGATCGGCCAGAATCCAGCGGGCCACATGGTCGTCACGACCGACTACGAACTCTTCGGGACCTCGGACCTGAACGGCGGCGGACATGTGACGTGGACGCTGACCGGGGCGAAGGCGGCGGAGCTGCGCGCGAAGATCGTGGACATGTTCGACACGTACGGTCAGATTCCTCGGGGCTTCCCGTTTGCCGGCACCGCCGGAGCGGCGAACGGGGACGGAACCCTCCAGCCGCTGGAAGGCCTTCGGTACACGGACCAACTCGAAAACGTCCTCGAAGCCTCGGGCCGCGGCACGATCGTCCAGTACATGCAGCTACTCCGGTTCGACCTGCGAGAGAACGCCGCGGATTCCAGCGTCGGGTTCGAACGGAGCACGTCGGGCCTCGCGAACACGAACGCGAGTTCGCCCGGCGACGTCGAGATCCGCTTCCTCTTCGAGGCGAACACGACGACCCGCTCCGCGCGGGTGTCCCTCCCGACGTCCGCGTTGGCCGAGTCGTTGTATCGGGTTTTCAACTACGAGGCGGTCCAGTCGCCGACGCTCACGGCCTCAGGTGCATACCCGGGATCCTGGCCGTTCCTCTTGGAAGGCGGCTGGCATAACTTCACGACGAATAGCTGTCCGTCCGGGGTTCCCTCGCCGTGCGCGGTCCTCTGGGCAGGGAACAACGCGACCGGGACGTACGCGAACAACGCGGTCGCCGCAACACGGACCACGGCCGATAACCTCCTCGCGGGCACCTCGGCGATCTACGTCCCGTTCGACCTCCGCTACGCAACGCAGGCATGGGCCACGTTCAACTACACGGGCCAGGTCGCGGACCCACAGGATCGGCTTCGCCTCGAGGTCGCTCACGCGCCCGCGTTCACGGACTGGACGAACCTCTCGTTCGGTGCCGGTACGACGCTGCCGACAACTGCTCCCGGGGTCTGGGCCACCGCGAACGTGAGTCTGGCGACCTACCTCGGCGGCGAGGTGCGACTTCGGCTGAACTTCACGTCGGATGCCGCGGGAAACGCACGAGGGTTCTTCATCCGCGACTTCGCGCTCCATGCGCCTTCGTTCCCGGACGGCGAGGTCGACCAGGCCGACACCCATTATCTCGTCGGCCCGCTCAGCTTCTCCGCTCCGGTCGTTCGAACCGGTGGGCTCCAGGTGATCCGGACCCCGGGCGGGGAGATTCTCCTGTACGGCTCCTCGCGAAATACGTCGGCCTTCCCCAGCGAGACGATTCGCTACGCGTCGTTTGACGCCCTCGAAAACCCGCAGATCCTGTTCGCCGTCATGCTCGTCGGCGCGTACGCGATTTCGCGGCAGCAGCACGATGCGTTCGTCCGGTACCGCGAGTCGTACCCCGCGACCTACCGGCTGGCGGTCCACCGGGCGAAGTGGCTCCATCGGCTCGGCGCCATCTCCATCGGGCTGCTGGTCCTCTTCTACTTCGTCCCGACCGCGACGTGGATCCTCGGCATCCGGGTGTTCGTATCCGGGTTCGCCTACTGGGTGCTGGCCATCGCCTTCGCCGTGTTGCTCGGATTCGGCACGCGGGGGTATTACTCTGGTCAGATTGCGCGGGCGTCCGCCGCCGCGAACGAGGAAACCCGGGTGGTCGTGAAGAAGGTCGCGATCCCGACGGGACCGGTCCAAACTGGAGGCTTCCTCGGGACGTGTCCCCATTGCCAGCGAGAGATCCTCGCCACCGACTCGGCGTTCCGGTGCACGTGCGGCGTCCTGTATCATCTCTCATGCGCCGCGAGCCTGACCCAATGCTCGAACTGCCGTACCCCGATTTCCGTGGAGGCCGACCGCACGACCCCCGAGGTCTCGATGCGATGCCAGTCGTGCGGGGAACTGCAGACGGTCCCGGTGGGAACGGACCCGCGCGTGGCCCCGTGCTCGAACTGCAGCGAGTTCCTCCGTCATCTGGACGAAGGCAAGCGCTACCTCGTCGTCGCGAGCAACCCCGCGATCGGGTTCGCGTGGCTGCGCGATCTCACGAAGATCGGTCGACCGGCGCTGTGCATGACCTCCGCCGCCGTGGAACGCATGCGACTCGAGTTCGGCGTGAAGGAGATTCCGATTGTCCAGGTCGCAGGCCACGCGGCGGGCGCGATCGACCCGAA
>Ga0209802_1000770_pt1 | contig 24691 bp, 25 predicted proteins | sample GraSoiAngelo_129_FD_185886 | JGI IMG/M metagenome (GOLD analysis project Ga0209802, IMG submission 185886) | Grasslands soil microbial communities from the Angelo Coastal Reserve, California, USA - 14_0927_12_40cm (SPAdes) (version 2) | ecosystem: Environmental > Terrestrial > Soil > Grasslands ... | reverse complement strand
TCCACGACCTCGGGCTCAGCCCAGTCGACCGCTCCGATGAACTTGCGACGTACCACTCCGTTCCGGTCGATGATATAGGTCTCGGGAATCTTGACCGTGCCGTAAAGATTCTTGCTCTTCTCCGAGGAATCGCGGACGGTGAGCAGATTCACCCCGTATTGTTTGAGAAATTTGTGGTACGCGCTCTCATCGTGATCCACGCTCACAGCCAGCACGGTGATGCCCTTGTCTTTCATGCGTTGCTGAAGAACTACCAGGGAAGGCATTTCCTCCACGCAAGGCGGGCACCACGTCGCCCAGAAGTTCAGGACGATTATCTGGCCACGCAGGTCGCTCAGCGTGACTTTGCGGTCTGCATCCTGCACCGTGAAATCAGGGGCGTTGGTCCCGATGTGGCCCGGCCGAGAGCCGCTATAGCAGCCGGTCAGCAGAAGAGTAAGGCATCCGGTTAGAACAACACTCGAAGCAATGGTACGTCGCACAAAGCTATAATAACGGATTCAGCTTATGTCGACGCCGAATGTAGTGGCAGGGCGGCCTGAGGTTTCGATAATTGTGCCAGCCCGCAATGAAGAACCGTGCCTCCGAGCTTGCCTGGAGTCGCTGCTCGCACAAGGCGGCGTATCTTCCGAAATCATCGTGGTGAATGACGCCTCAACCGACCGCACAGGTGAAATCGCACATTCATTCAGCGGCGTAAAAGTGATTGATCCGGGTCCGCTGCCAATGGGTTGGACCGGCAAGAACCATGCTTTAACCACCGGCGCGCAGCAAGCTCGCGGTGAGTGGCTGCTGTTCACCGATGCAGATACCATCCATCGTCCGGGCTCGCTGGTGCGTAGTTTGGCTGAGGCGAAGCAGCAGGGTGCGGCCCTGCTTTCTTATTCGCCCGAGCAAGAGGTCCATGGCTTCTGGGAAAAGGCCATCATGCCCGTGATCTTTGCGGAGTTGGCGGCGAGGTACGAGCCTTCACGGGTCCGCGATCCGGCATCGCCCGTAGCGGCAGCCAATGGACAGTATTTACTGATTTCTCGGGATGCATATCTAGCTGTCGGCGGCCATGCCGCAGTACCCGATAGCCTTTTGGAGGATGTCGCGCTGGCAAGAGTGGTAAAGACTTCAGGTCGTAAGATTTTCTTTCGCTACGGCCCCGATGCGGTGCGCACCCGCATGTATCGCAGCTTTTGGCAACTTCGCGAAGGTTGGACCAAGAACCTGGCATTGTTGTTTCCTTCAGTTTTGCAACTGGCACTGCTACGTATGCTTGAGTTCGTGGTGATCGTGGCAAGCGCTGCACTTGCCATCGTGGAGTTCGTACGCGGCAGGGCGCAAGTCGCCGCAGTGATCGCCTTGCTTGCCGTTGTTCTGTTCAGCTTTTTTATTCAGCGAATCCGCAAGGCGCATTTTCCATGGGATGTGAACCTGCTGGCCTTATTTGGACTCCCTTTATTTTCGTATCTTTTGTTGCGTTCACGACTCTCTCATAAGCGAGGAACCGTGGGCTGGAAGGGAAGAACCTACGGTTCCAATCCTGCCGTCAAAGTTATGCCGCAGATTGCGGCGCAAGAACGGCACTTAAAACCGCTATTGGGGAATAAGCGAATTGGGAGGCTTTAGCCTCCGAGGTAGGCATGGTCTATCTAACGCGCAAAGCAGAATTTTCAGCTTCGCATTACTATCACAACCCGGATTTTACGCCGGAGGAAAATCGCCGGATTTTTGGCAAGTGCAACAATCCTAATGGCCATGGACATAATTACACGCTGGAAGTAACGGTGAAGGGCGAAGTGGATCCCCGCTCTGGGTTTGTCGTTGACCTCAAGCAGTTGAAAGAGATTCTGAATCGCGAAGTGCTCGACGCGCTTGATCACCGTTTTCTTAACAAGGAAGTGCCGGATTTTTTCGCGCGTAGCCCGACCACCGAGAATTTGGCAATTTCCATCTGGCAGCGGCTCGCCCCCAAGCTGAAAGCCGCACAATTGCATCGCGTGCGAATCTATGAAACCCCCGATCTGTTTGTAGATTTTTACGGTGAAGCATGAAGGCGCACTTGACCCGGCGTTACATGTTTTCGGCGTCGCATCGTCTCCACAACGACTCGATGTCAGCAGAGGAGAACCAGTCCACCTACGGTAAGTGCAACAATCCGTACGGCCACGGACACAACTATGCACTGGAGATTACAGTCAGTGGCGCGCTAGACGAGCGCACGGGCATGGTGTGCAATCTTGTGGACCTCGACAGTTTTGTGGATCGCGAGATTCTGCAGCGCTTCGATATACAGAATCTGAACATGCTGCCAGAATTCACCAGCCAAGTCCCTACGACCGAAAACCTTTCTGCCTGCATCTACGAAATTGTGCAGCGTGGGTTCGATCATGCTCATCTAGAGAAGGTAAGACTGGAAGAGACTATGATGAATTCGTTCGAGTACGCGGGTAGCGAGGAAGTTCGTAAATAGATTCATAACTGGTAATTCGCGGCTTACAAATTACAAAGTTCTCACAACTTCAGCATGAAACCGACAACTGAACCAGCCACTTTGACCAGCGCCAGCTTTGAAGATCTGGTGAGGGAAATGATCGTGCGCCTGGGCGAGGATCCCGACCGAGACGGCCTCACCCGTACTCCGGAACGGGTGCAGCGCGCCATGCAGTTTCTGACCAAGGGCTATAAGGAAGACCCTGAAGCGCTTCTAAAGAAGGCTTTGTTCGCCGTCACCTACGACGAGATGGTGATTGTCAAAGATGTCGAGATGTTCAGCCTTTGCGAACATCACATGCTGCCATTTTTCGGCAAAGTGCACATCGCTTATATTCCCAACGGAAAGGTGATTGGTTTAAGCAAGATTCCTCGCCTGATTGACATCTTTGCGCGCCGCCTACAAATTCAGGAACGGCTGACCACGCAGATCGCAGAGACGATTCAAAAAACCATCCAGCCGCAGGGCGTAGGAGTTGTGATTGAAGCGCGCCATCTCTGCATGATGATGCGCGGCGTGGAAAAGCAACATTCCGCGGCGGTGACGTCTTCCATGTTGGGCTGTTTCCGCGAAGAGCAGGAAACGCGAAACGAGTTCCTCTCGCTAATCCGCAACCGCGCCAACGGAGTCTGATCATCCCCCGCTCCAGCCATAAGAGTCCTAAAGCCAGCCATCTATCATCTTCTCAGCACTTCGCCGCCGAACCTCGCTTGCGGGGGAAAGTTGGCCTCATTACCGGCGGAAATCGTGGCATTGGTCTGGCCATCGCCCGAGCCCTGGCGAAGGAGGGTTGCGACCTGATCATCACTGGCCGCCATCGTGGTTCACTTCAAAAAGCTAGCAGGGAACTGGCGCATTTCGGAATTCGAGTCGTCGCGGAAGCCTGTGATGTGCGTGACCGTTGTTCCGTGGAGGCACTAGTCGCTACTGTGAAGAAGCAGTTCCGCAGGCTCGATATCTTGATCAACAACGCTGGGGTCGCCCATGCCAATCTGAATGTCGCAGAATTGCCCGTCGAAGATTGGAAAGAAGTCATCGACACCAACCTCACTGGCACGTTCCTGGTCACGCGTGCCGCATTGCCGCTGATGAAGCGCGGTGGGACGATCGTGAACAACCTCTCTATCGCCGCCAAGCGAGTCTTTGCCGGATCATCTGCCTATAACGCTTCCAAACACGGTGCCCTGGGACTCACGGACACTTTGCGCGAGGAACTGCGTCCGAAGGGAATTCGCGTGATCGCACTCTTGCCCGGCGCTACCGATACTGATATCTGGAATACCCTGTGGCCGGATGCGGCGCGGAAGGAAATGATGACCCCCGAGACCATTGCCACCGCGGTCGTGAACGCGCTGGTTCTCCCCGAGAACAGTACAGTGGAAGAACTCACGATACTGCCCACCGCTGGAACGCTCTGATTTGCATACCGCAAGAAAAAAGGCCCAGCTTCCGCCAGGCCTCAAATATCACTGACCACGCTAAATATCGTAATACAACGCAAACTCAAACGGATGCGGACGCAACCTCACCGCATCCACTTCCTTCGAACGCTTGTACTCGATGTAGGTGCTGAGCAGTTCCTCGGTAAAGACGTCCCCTTTGAGCAGGAAGCCGTGATCCTTCTCCAGGGCATCGAGCGCGTCCTCGAGAGAGCCGGGCATGGATGGAACTTTCGCCAGCTCCTCCGGACCCAGATCATAAATGTCCTTGTCGAGCGGCTGGCCGGGATCGATCTTGTTCTCGACGCCGTCCAGTCCCGCCATCATCATCGCCGCGAACGCCATGTAAGGATTGCAACTCGGGTCGGGTGGTCGGAACTCGACACGCTTTGCCTTGGGCGATGCCGAATACATCGGGATACGACATGCCGCCGAACGGTTACGCCGCGAGTAAGCCAGGTTGACTGGCGCTTCAAAGCCCGGTACCAGGCGTTTATAGGAATTGGTGGTCGGAGCAATGATCGCCGAAAGCGCCGGTCCATGCTTAATCAAGCCACCGATGTACCACAGCGCCATCTGCGACATCCCAGCATAACCGTCCCCTGCGAACAGTGGCTTGCCGCTCTTCCATAGCGACTGGTGCGTATGCATACCGCTGCCGTTGTCTTGGAAGATCGGCTTGGGCATGAACGTCACCGTTTTTCCGTACTGGTTGGCTACGTTTTTCACAATGTACTTGTAGAGCATCATGTGGTCAGCGGAGCGCACCAGCGAGTCGAACTTCAGGTCGATTTCGGTCTGCCCGCCAGTTGCGACCTCGTGGTGGTGACATTCCACTTGCAAGCCGCAGCTCTGCATGGTCATCACCATTTCGCTGCGCAAGTCCTGATAGTGGTCGGTCGGAGGCACCGGGAAATATCCTTCCTTGTAACGTGGACGATATCCCAAATTATTCTCGACTCGGCCCGAGTTCCACCGGCCTTCTTCAGCGTCGATGAAGTAGAAGCCGTGCTGCTCGCGCTGATCGAAGCGAACATTGTCAAAGATAAAGAACTCGGCCTCGGCGCCGAAGTAGGCAGTGTCGGCCATGCCGGTTGAGCTGAGATACATCTCGGCCTTACGGGCGATGTAACGGGGATCGCGATCGTAACGCTGCTTGGTGACCGGGTCGGTGACGTCGCACACCATCACCAGTGTCGGAACTTCGGTGAACGGATCGAGAATGTAAGAACTCGGGTCAGGCATGAGCAGCATGTCGCTCTCGTGGATCGCCGCCCAGCCGCGAATGGATGATCCATCCATGCCGAAGCCCTCTTCGAAGGATGACTCGCTCAACTGTTCGATCGGATAAGAAACGTGGTGCCACAGTCCGGGAAGATCCGTGAAGCGCAGGTCGAGCAGCTTGACGCCATTCTTCTTCACGAACTCCAGGACGGTCTTGGGATCAGCCGTCTTCGAATCAGCCATGGATCGCTCCTTTGCGCTGCCGGGACCGACCCGTGCGCGGAATTGGCGACGCGTCCGCACGCACAATGGCTGCGGGCACGCTCGCGATAGAAAATGTCATGGAAGGTAGAGGAAATTACGCGCCTGCTACAATCTCTCATTCATGCAGGACACTTTGAGTCTAGGCGTTCTAAGCCTGTGCAAGGAAATTGATTGTTCTTATGACGGCGATAAGTCATGTTTATGATGAGATAAACCTTTCATTCGCATGGATATGGATAGCATAAGTTACAGTTGAAGATAAGCTTAGACTACGCCCCACGACGGTCTGGTGAGGCTCCGAGCCCAGCGCCGAATTGCTGATTGCCGATTGCTGACCGCTTCTATGGACTTTGACCAGCTAGAAACGTTTCTCGAAGTCGCGCGCCTGTCGTCCTTTTCCCGTGCCGCGGAGAAACGCTTTCGCACCCAACCAGCTATCTCATCGCAGATTCGCGCCCTCGAGGAAGAAGTCGGGGCCAAGTTGCTCGACCGCTCCGGCGGCAAGGTTTCTATCACCGCCTCTGGCAAGTTGTTTCAGAAATACGCTGAAGAGACGCTTGAAGCCCGCAAGGCTGTGCTCACTGCCATCGCGGAAACGGAGCGCGTACCCCGCGGCGAGATTATTGTGGGAGCAAATGAAGGCACCTGCCTGCACATTCTTCCTGAGGTCTTTGCTGAGTTCAAAAAACAATATCCCGACGTCGCGGTAAACATCAAGCGTTCGGACTACGGCAAGATCCTGGAATCGGTCATCGATAATTCCGTAGACTTCGGCGTCGTCTCGACCCCGGTGACCGACACCCGATTGACGGTGATGTTGCTGCATCGCGATGAGCTCGTGATAATTGCACCCCCACATCATCCGTTGGCTAAAATGAAGTCGGCCGCAGTCGCAGACGTGGCAAAATTTCCCCTCGTGCTTCCAAAAGCCGGACATACTCGCGATGCGCTGGAAAACCTTTTCCATGAACGCCGCCTCAAGCCACGCTATGCCATGGAACTCGATTCCAGCGAACTGCTCAAGCGTTTTGTGGCCGCCGACGTCGGCGTGGGTTTCATCGCCCGCTTCAATGTCCTGGAAGATGTCCGCGCCAATGCGCTTGTTGCCATCCCCATGTCCGACGCCCAGGTCCGCCGCGACCTAGCCTTGGTTTTTCGCAAAGATAAAGCTTTGAGCCGCGCCGCGCTTGCATTTATAGATATTGCAGCCAGGCTCAAGACTGCTGAAGCGGTGATTCCCGCGAAAAAGTAATGCGTAAATCAAACATAATTGTCCTCGCCTTTTTCATACTTACCGGCATGCCCACGCCGCGGTTGCAGTCCCAGACTGCGCGGCCCCGAGCCTCGTCAGTCTCTGCCTACAAACTCACAGAGATTAAAGTCACCGGCACAAAGCGTTACACACCCGACCAGATCGTTGCGTTCAGCGGGCTGCGCCGGGGCGAGAACGTTTCCGAGGAAAACTTCAAAGACATTGTGCAAAGGCTGGGCGAGACTGGCATGTTCACAAATGTGGCTTACAGTTTTTCTTTTTCTCCGACCGGAACCAAGGTCGAATTCCAGCTCGCCGATAACGACAAGCTCGTCCCCGTGGAGTTTGACAACTTCGTTTGGTTCTCGGACCAGGCATTGATCGAGAAAATGCAGAAATATGTTCCGCTATTCCGGGGAGAGATGCCTATCAGCGGCAACCTGCCCGACAAAGTGACCGAGGCCTTGCAGTTCGTGCTCGCCGAACGCGGGCTAGAGAAAGCGCGAGTAGAAGTCAACCGCCACGGCGACGAGGAAGCTGGAACGATTGACCGCGTAATCTATTCCATTTCTGGCACGTCGATTCGTATTCGCAACATAGAGTTTCCCGGCGCTGATGCGACGGAACTTCCGCTGCTGACTCGTGCTGCTCAACGGGCGCAGGGGGGTGATTACGAGCGCTCCAAACTCCGCATTTTTGCCCGCCTTGACCTTACCCCGATCTATCTGCGGGAAGGCAAGCTGCGCGCCGAGTTTGGCGAAGCGCAGGCGAAGATAGTGCACGAAACTCCGGACGAAGTTGAGGTGGACGCGGTGCTGCCGGTGGAGGAAGGCCGTGAGTATAAGTTGTCCCGGATTGAATGGTCGGGCAACATAGTGTTTCCCACAGCTCAGCTGTCAAAAGGTATTCATCAGCAACCCGACCAAACAGTGAATGCCGTCCAATTGAGTGACGATTTGGATGCTATCAAACCGCTTTACCAGAGCCGAGGTTACATGAAGGCGGTCGTGACGCCTCAACTCGATCTGAACGACGCGGACGGAACTGCGAGCTACAAATTAGAAGTGAAAGAAGGCGATCAGTATCGCATGGGCGATGTCGAGATTGAAGGTTTGGACGAAAAGTCCAGCGCTCATATTCGCGAGGCTTGGACTTTGCACCAGGGCGAACCGTATGACAGCACTTACGTGAAGCGATTCCTCAAAGACACTGGGGACCTCTTGCCGCCCAGCATCAAGTGGGGCGTCACCATTCACGAAGACTTGAACGAGAAAGAAAAAACTGTGGATGTTACCGTGCGCTTCAAGCCGAAAGCTGCGACCTAGCGACTTTAGCCCGGACTTCTCGTACTCCAAGCTGATTCTTTATAATTGCAAGTTTCGATGCATTCCTGCGGAGGTGTCTGATGGCGGCTTCATACAACGATGTTCCGGTGCCGGCTGGTGGCGGCTCGATTGGCTATAGTAACGGGCGTTACCAGGTGCCCGACAATCCCATTGTCCCGTTTATTGAAGGCGACGGCACCGGCCGCGACATTTGGAAAGCCTCCGTCCGCGTCTTCGATGCCGCCGTCGAGAAAGCTTACAAAGGGAAGCGACGCGTGGCGTGGTATGAAGTGTTTGCCGGTGAAAAGGCCAAGGCGAAGTTTAACAACTGGCTACCTGACGATACCGTGAATGCAGTCCGTGAGTTCCGTGTCGCGATCAAAGGACCGTTGACCACTCCGGTGGGCGGCGGGATCCGCTCCCTGAATGTCGCATTGCGCCAAATTCTCGATCTCTATGCTTGTATACGCCCGGTCAAGTATTACAAAGGCACGCCATCGCCGGTGAAACATCCCGAACGCATGGATATCGTCATCTACCGCGAGAATACCGAAGACGTCTACGCCGGAATCGAATGGGAGCAGGGAACTGCGGACGCTGCCAGGCTCATCGAGTTTCTCAACAAGGACATGTTGAAGGGCGGTAAGAAGCAAGTCCGCTTGGATTCCGGCGTAGGTATCAAACCGATTTCGGTTACCGGGACGAAGCGCCTGGTGCGCATGGCCATCAAGTTCGCACTCGAAAGCGGGCGTAAGTCCGTAACTCTGGTGCATAAGGGAAATATTCAGAAATTTACCGAGGGCGCTTTCCGCAAGTGGGGGTATGAACTCGCTACCGAAGAATTCCGCGACCGGGTAGTCACCGAACGCGAGAGCTGGATCGTGGATAACAAAGACAAGAATCCCAACCTCACCATTGAACAGAATGCGAACTTGATTGAGCCCGGCCTGGAATTTGCCACTGAAGAATTCCGGCAAGCGATCTATAAGGAAGTAAAAGGCGTTTTCGACAAGATCCACAGAACTCACGGCAAGGGCGCATGGAAGAAAAAGCTGATGATCAACGATCGCATCGCCGACTCGATCTTCCAGCAAGTCGTTACCCGCGCCGATGAGTACTCCGTACTTGCCACTCCAAATCTCAACGGCGATTACATTTCGGACGCTTGCGCCGCGCAAGTCGGCGGGCTGGGCATTGCGCCAGGAGCGAACGTGGGTGACGGTTATGCTATTTTTGAGGCCACCCACGGCACCGCCCCAAAATATGCCGACAAAGATGTCATCAATCCCGGTTCAGTAATTCTTTCCGGAGTGATGATGTTCCGCTTCCTCGGTTGGACAGAAGCCGCCGACATGATCGAACACGGCCTGGAGTGCACCATCGAGCAGAAGAAAGTCACCTACGATTTCGAGCGGCTGATGGAAGGCGCAACCAAAGTGAAGACCAGCGAGTTCGCGGACTACATCATCCAAAATATGCAAGCCGCCGTCATGACCGCCGTATGAACAGACAGACGCAAGCGAAATCGGGTTTTCCTTCGTGACAGGCCGTGTCCCGTGGTTAATGGTTTTTGATACGAATTAATAGAAAGGCAAAGTCATGCGCAACAAAGTCACCATCGTAGGCTCCGGAAACGTCGGCGCGACCGCAGCCCACTGGATTGCCTCCAAGGAACTCGCGGACGTTGTGCTGATCGACATCATTGAAGGCGTTCCGCAGGGCAAAGGACTCGACTTGCTGGAAGCCATGCCGATCGAGAAGCGCGACTCCAATATCGTCGGTACCCAGGACTACGCCGACACCGCCAACTCTGACATTGTGGTCATCACCGCCGGAATACCGCGCAAGCCGGGCATGAGCCGCGACGACCTGCTCAACACCAATCACAAAATCATGAAGGATGTGGTCGGCAAAGCCGTGCAATATTCGCCCAACTGCATCCTGATCGTGGTCTCAAATCCGTTGGACGCGATGGCGCAGGCAGCCTACAAGATGAGTGGTTTTTCTCGCAACCGCGTAATTGGTATGGCTGGCGTGCTCGACTCCGCGCGCTTCCGCGCTTTCATAGCGCAGGAGCTCAAGGTTAGCGTTGAGAATGTAACCGCCTTCGTCCTCGGCGGACACGGCGATACGATGGTTCCCCTGCCGCGCTACTCAACGGTTGCAGGCATTCCAATCACGGAGCTGATGGACGCAACAACCGTCGAGCGACTGGTGCAGCGCACCCGCGACGGCGGCGCGGAAATTGTGAAATATCTAAAGACGGGCAGCGCCTACTATGCGCCTTCTGCGGCCGTCACTGAAATGGTCGAGGCCATCCTCAAAGACAAGAAAAAAATCCTCCCCTGCGCCGCGCACTTGGAAGGCGAGTACGGGATCAAAGGACTATTCGTCGGTGTGCCAGTGAAGCTCGGCGCCAAAGGAATCGAGAAGATCATCGAGATCAAGCTAACCGCAGACGAGAAGGCTGCGCTGGATAAGAGCGCCGCGTCAGTGAAAGAATTGGTCGGGGTAATCGGAGTCTAGGTCACTTCTCAGTGGTCGGCTTACAGCTGTTGCCCATCCCGTTTCTTCCCATAACGATAAGCCAACCCGATCCCCGCCGTCATAACTCCCAGCGGCGGCGCCAGCAGCACAAGAATGGCGCGGTTAAGAGCACGCTGGCCGTCTTTGCTGGCTGCGCGCGCTGTCGAATAGCACATGGCGCAGCCCTGAGCGAAGGCGGGAGAGGCCCACAGCCCCAATCCAAGAAGCGAAGTTGCCAAACGCATCTTCATGGCAGTCCCAATTTTACAACGCGTACGGCATCTGCAAAGAAAATGCACATGATGCACAGGCACGCCACAATCGCCGCCATCAGCATAAACCTCATCAACGGAATCTCAAATTTCAGGTGCATGAAGTAAGCAATGATGAGCGCCGCTTTCACCAGCGACAGCACCATCAGCACTTCCAGCATGTGCACTGGGGTGAAGAACTGCTCGTAGGCCAGTACGACTTCAATTCCAGTGAGGATGAGCAACGCTCCCCATACCCAGTAATACTGAGCTTTGCTCTCGTCATGTATGGCGGCTATGTTGTGCATCGCGAAGAGCTTCTCCTCATTTCAGACTAGCGCGCAACCAAAGACCCTATATCCGCGTAGACATCAAGTAAACCAGTGGGAAGATGAACATCCACACCAGGTCTACGAAATGCCAGTAGAGTCCGGCAACTTCAATGTCGTGAGAGTCGTAAATTTTCGGCTTCAAAAACATCACCATCGCGGACACCACCGCTCCAATCAGCAGCACGTGGACTCCGAGGTGAAAAACATTATTAGCAGGCGTTGCCAGCCAACCGATGAGCCACAACACCACGAGAACCGGCAGGAACTTCTTGCGCAGCGCGACCACGCCTAAATAAATCACGCCAATGGTGACGTGCAGCATGTGCATCCCGGTCAGCGTGAAAAACGTTCCGCCGAATTGCGGGACCGATGGCGCCCAAGGGTTAGTAAACGGCGTCATACCTTCGTGGATGAGCTTGCTCCACTCGATGGCGTGCAGCACGATGAACGCCGCGCCAAAGAACATGGTGGCCAACAGCCAGTTGCGAACCTTGGCCATATCCCCACGATGCGCGGCCAGCACTCCCAGCACCATGGTGAGCGAGCTGGAGAGCAGGCACGCCGTCATGATCGTGGCATTGATAATGCTCTCTTTGCCGAATGGCGTGGGCCAACTCGGGTTTGAAATTCGCCCGTAGCTGTAGGCAAACAGAAGCGCTCCAAACGTCACCGAATCGGACGCCAAGAACAGCCACATCCCGATCTTTTTCGAATAGGTTCCGAACAGGGACGGCTCATATACCCCTGCGACGTCGTGATGAACAGCGGCCTCAGCCATTCGTTTCGCTCTCCTGAACCTCTAGACATTAATCTTTTACTTTAAGTCTGCAACTCTGACCGCCCCGTCGCTATCGTGCAATCTCAATCAGCGCGAAAATATAAATCCAAAGCAATGCCATGAAATGCCAATACCAGGCGGTGATGTCTACAACGATCCGGCGTCCCTCAACCGGCTTGCGCAGCAGGGAAGTGGCGGCTGCAAAGAGCAGTGCCAAAATTCCTCCAGCAAGGTGAATGGCATGCATCCCAGTCAGTAAATAAACGAACGAACTGCTGGCGCTGGTCGCGAGGTAGAAACCACGCGCTGCCAACTCCTGCCATGCCATCCATTGTCCAATCAGAAAGCCTAGGCCCAGAACCACCGTAACGCCCAACCAGGGAAATGTCTTCTCCTCGCCCAGCGATACGCCCGGAATAGAACTCACCGGCGCCAGCGCAGCCTGCCTTGTAATCTGGCGCCGCGCCAATTCCATGGTCACGCTGCTGATCAGCAAAATCACGGTATTCACCAGCAGCAGCCCCCACGGAATATTCACCGACAACCAATCATGGACATAACTATTAGTGCGAGGATCAACCGTAGGCAGGCCTTTGCGAACGATATAGGCGCTGGTGAACGAGACGAACATCATGATCACCGGCGTCAAACCTACGACCAGCCCGAGACGGGCACGACGCAGACGCTCGCCATAATCGGGTGAACCGTTGGCGCCGCGACCGTCGCCGCCTCCATTGCCGTGGGTAGGTGGTGCGCCACTGCCACCGCCGTGGCGGGTCTGCGGATACTTCACTGCTACTGTGGGACTCAATGTCGCCATACCTGAAGTCTAGTGCGCCGGAGTTGTCGCTGGGTCATTCTGCATGACGAAATCCCGAGGCGCGCCTGGCACACTGTATTCGTAGGGCCCGTGGCTCACCACCGGAGTACGACCACCAAAATTGTCGTGTGGTGGCGGCGTGGCGGTCGTCCATTCGAGGGTGGTTGCCTCCCAGGGGTTGTCCGTCGCCTTCTTTCCTTTGGCCATGCTCCAGAAAAGATTAAACAGGAAGATGAACTGCGCAGAGATGGTCACGATGGCCGCATAGGTTATGAAAGTTTGCAGCGGGATCAGTTTGGTCTGGTAGGCGACCTGGGTGAACTCCGAGTAGCGTCGCGTCTGGCCGGCCAGGCCGAGATAGTGCATTGGCATAAAAATCGCGTAGGTTCCAAGCAGCGTGAGGAAGAAATGCCAGCGGCCGAGGCCCTCGCTCATCATGCGGCCAAACATTTTGGGAAACCAATAATAGGTCGCGGCGAATATGCCGAAGATCGCGGCCACACCCATAATCAAATGGAAGTGACCCACCACGAAGTAAGTATCATGCAGCGGTATATCCAACACCGGCTGCGCCAGGAACGGTCCGCTCAATCCGCCCGACACGAACAGCGAGACAAAACCGATGGCAAATAGCATCGGCGTGTGGAATCGCACGCGGCCCTGATAGAGCGTCCCCAACCAGTTAAATGTTTTGATCGCCGACGGCACCCCGATTGCCATGGTCATGATGGAGAAAGCAAAAGCCGTGTAAGGGCTCATGCCGCTCATGAACATGTGATGGCCCCATACGACGAATCCTAAAATCCCGATACCCAGCATCGCGTACACCATTGCCCTGTACCCGAAGATCGGCTTACGGGAAAAAGTCGAGAGCAACTGTGAGGCAACTCCCATGCCCGGCAGAATCGCGATGTACACCTCGGGATGCCCAAAGAACCAGAACAGGTGCTGCCACAAAAGCGGCGAGCCACCGTTGTGCTTGATCAGGTCCGTGCTGGAACTGAATCCGCCTGTAGGGAAGCTGGTCTGCCCGGTAAAATTCAGGCCGCCGGGAACGAAGAAACTGGTTCCGAGGTTGCGATCCATCAAGAGCAGGATGCCCGCGGCGAGCAGCACGCCGAACGCCAGCAGCCCAAGAATTGCAGTGATGAACCATGCCCAGCAAGTCAAGGGCATGCGCATCATGGTCATGCCTTTGGCCCGCATGTCGAGAACGGTAGTGATGAAGTTGAGAGCGCCCATCAGGGACGCCGCGCAGAAGATCGCAATGCTGGTGATCCAGAGATCTGCGCCCAGGCCCTCACCCGGCCCGGCGCTGGGAACCGCACTCAGCGGCGCGTAACCGGTCCATCCATGCAGCGGCGCTCCCACAAAGAAGGCAGCCACTAGCACCACGAAGGCAACGAACGTGGTCCAAAACGAGAGCATGTTAAGTGTCGGAAACGCCATGTCCGGCGCGCCAATTTGAATGGGGAGGAAGTAGTTGCCGAAGCCTCCCTGCGGCGCGGTCGTAAGCACGAAGAACACCATGATTGTGCCGTGCATGGTCAGAAACATGAGATAGGTTTCAGGCTTGATGGCGCCGAAAATCGGCAGGTTTGCGTTGGGCCAGATCAAGTGGATGCGCATGAGCAGCGAAAGTCCCATGCCGACAAACACAGCGATCAGCGCCAAAAAATAATACTGAAGCCCGATTACCTTGTGGTCCAAGCTAAAAATGTATTTACGGATGAAGCCCTGTGGGGCCGCGTGCGCGTGGATGATCTCCGTACTAGCCATTTACTGTTTCTCCGCCTCCTTCGAGGCCAGCCATTTATCGAATTCTTCCTGGCTGACTACCTTCAGCATTCCGTGCATCTTGTAATGGCCCAGGCCGCAGAGTTCGGCGCAGGCTATCTCGTAGTCACCAGTTTGGATGGGTTTGAAATGCATGTGGATGATGAGGCCTGGCACCGCATCCTGCTTGAACCGCATGGAGGGAATAAAAAGACTGTGAATCACATCCTGCGCGCGTAGCGCCAGGTCAACCTCGCGATTCACCGGAATATACATGGTGCCGCTGACGATGTCATCCTTGGAAGCGGCATCGCTGGGATCCAAACCCACTGCCGATTCGCCACCTGCGGAAGCATCTTCCAACTCGGCCTTGGTGCGGCCGTATTTTCCGTCAGGTCCGGGGTAACGGAAGTACCACGCAAACTGCAACCCGGTAGCTTCCACCGGCACCGCACCCACTTCCGGCGGATCGAAACGCTCAGTCGCCCAGACGCGACTGCCCATCAGGTTCAGTCCAATGAACAGTACCGCAGTCAAAACCGTCCAGATGATTTCGAGTTTTGCGTTGCCGTGAGAGTAGTGCACCGGTTGGGTGGCGCCCCGGTCGCGGTATTGCCAGACGAACAGTCCCAGCGCGCCCTGTGCGGCGACAAAGACGATTCCCATCAGAATGAAGGTGACGGCGAACTGATGATCAATCCAAGCCGCGGACGCCGATGCACCTACCGGGAACCACCAGGTCTTGGCTACAAAAAAATAGGTGCTGACAAAAGTAATTAGCCAAATGAGGGCAAGAAGCGCGAGGCCCATCCACTAGCCTCCCCAGTTTAAGATTTGTCGGACTTTCTTCAAACCTTCCGCTGCTGCCCGTCCTGGGGGAAGTTGCGGTCGGCCACGAAGTTTAACACAGCCCCACATGACGTACGCAAGAAGTTGTTACCCCTGCGGTTAACAACCTATTCAATTCGAAGAAATTCAGACGCAGCAGCGCGATCCATGACTCGACTGTTTTGCTTTTCCTTAGTGTACCGCTGCGTCTTGTTCTTGATCCTGAAAATCTCGCGCATATCATCTCTCCTGCCAGCTAGGCACGCGTCCCGGTGTCCACGGCGCCCCGGCCGCTTCAATATCTTTCTCCAGCTTCGCCAGATCCACTTCAACCAGCGTCCGCAATTTCGCCAACTGTTGCGCGAATTCGTCGGACGCTATGGCGTAGGCATCCAGATGAGTCTTTGTCGGCTTGGTAATCGCGAAACGCTCCCCCTCCATGATGCTGGTGACGCGATCGTTGATTGAAGTTGGCACGTTTTCGTTGCGTGCCGCCAACGCCACATCTCCGCGAAGTGCCCGCAATATCTCCCGATTGCGCTGCGCGATCGAGTCGGCCACAGGGCCGAGCTGTTTGTCGGCAGATGGCGTTTCATGCAGCGCCTTGTGGATGGCAGTAAGCCGAGTTTCTAAATCCTTGGCCATGTTAACCGCACCGGAAACGGTGCGGTACAGGCGTGCGACTTTCTTATGAAATTCGTCGCGTGCCGCGCGATCAGCCGCATCGATGCCAGACACCACCTCCGCCGCCACGTTGAACGATTGTGGCGCACCCAATTCCGTAACCACTCCATCCTTTTTCTGAAACAAGCGAACAGAATACTTGCCCGGCATCACCAGCGGGCCGATGGTACCCGCGTCGGGGAAATCTTCTTCCGGCTGGTCAGCGGGTTTTTCGGGAGGCAGGGACGGAGCCGCGTAGCGTAAATCCCACGCCGTCCGGTGAAATCCTTCGCTGAGCGCGCCACTTACTCGGCGGATCGGCGCGCCCGATTCGTCATAGATCATGAAGTACATCTCCGGCTTCGGCTCCTCGGCCTCCGCCCGCAATTCATCATTGCTGGGGTAGGGAAGTGCCGCACCTTTCTTGGCCGCTTCCTTTTCCGCCTCCTGTCGCGCTTCTTTTTTCGTCTTTAATTTTTCCTTCAGGTAATACGTGAATACTGCCCCGAAAGGGGGATTGTCGGCCGTAAAGAAGGCATCGCCCTGAAAGGCTTTTTTTGTCCCGCCCAGCGGTCGCCGCTGGATATATAAAGGAGCGTCCTTGGCCGGAAACATTAACGCAGGCTGTTGCAGGGCTTCAGCTTTGATCTGGCGCAGAGGACTGACATCGTCCAGAATGTAGAAACTTCTTCCGAATGTCGCCACGATGAGATCGCCCGCACGCGGGTGAATCACCATGTCACGCACTGCAACCGTCGGGAAGCTGCCTTTCAGTTGAATCCATTTCTTGCCCCCGTCGACGGTGAAGAACGCTCCGAACTCCGTCCCGGCGAAAAGGAGATTAGGATTCACCGGATCCTCCGCGAATGCCAGCACCGGGCCATTATCCGGCAGATCGCCGGCGATCGATGTCCATGTCTTGCCGCCATCGGTGGATTTCAGCAGATAAGGCTTGAAATCCTCATTCTTATGATTGTCGAAGGCCGCGAACGCCGTGTTCGCATCATAATGCGAAGCCGCCAGCCGGCTGACATAAGTCGAAGCCGGAACTCCGGAAAATTTGTCGTACTTCGTCCAAGTCGCCCCACCATCTTGCGTTACCTGGATTAACCCATCATCGGTGCCGACATAAATCAGACCTTCCTTCTTCGGTGACTCCGTCAGCGAAACAATGTTGCCGTAGAACGAAGTGGACTGATTCTTAGCGACAGCATCAGGCCCCCACACCTTGCCCATGACCGGCAACTTATTACGATCTACCTGGCGAGTCAGGTCTCCGCTCACCGGCTTCCAGGTATCGCCGCGATCATCGCTGCGGAATAATCTGTTTGCCGCGAAATAAAGCCGGGTGTGCGAGTACGGGCTGATGATCAGCGGCGAATCCCAGTTCCAGCGCAGCGGGGGCTCGCCTTTGCCCTCCTGGGGCTGGATTACCAACTCTTCGCCGGTGCGGTGGTCGTGCCGCACCAGCACTCCGTATTGCGATTCCGAATAAATAGTATTTGGATCCTCAGGGTCAACCTGCGAGCGAAAGCCATCGCCGCCGGTAGTGACATACCAGTCGGAATTCACGATGCCGTTGATATTCTTTGTGCGCGACGGTCCGCACCATGAATAATTGTCCTGAGTGCCGCCGCACACGTTGTAGAAGGGAACTGCGTTGTCTACCGCAACGTCGTAGAACTGCACTGTCGGTAGATTCGCCTTGAAACTCCAGCTCGCGCCACGATCAAAACTTTCCGCCACACCCCCGTCAGAACCCAGCAGGTAGTAATCCGTATTATTGGGATCGATCCACAGCGCGTGGTTATCGCCGTGATGGTTCGCTTCGTTGATGCGATGCAGCGTTTTGCCACCATCGTCAGAAACCCGCATATAAACATTCATCACGTAAATGCGGTCAACGTTCTTCGGATCGGCGACAACTTGCCCGTAATACATCGCCCCCAGATCGAATTCGTTTCGCCGCTCCCACGTGCCGCCCTTATCGCTGGAGCGGAAGATCCCGCCTTTGCCGTTGGCCGCTTCAATCGTGGCGTACACCACATTAGGATCAGCCGGCGAAATCGCCAGTCCAATCCGTCCCATATCTTCGGTAGGCAAGCCGGTTTTCAATTTGTTCCACGTGGCCCCGCCATCGGTGGATTTGTAGATGGCACTCTCCGGCCCGCCATCGATCAGCGTGAATACATGACGCCGTCGCTGATATGCCGCAGCGTAAAGAATGTCAGGATTCGACGGATCGATCGCAACGTCCGCCACGCCAGTGTTCTCGCTGATGCTGAGCACCTGCTTCCAGTTTTTACCTGCGTCGGTGGTCTTATAAACGCCACGATCCCCGCCCGGTCCCCATAGCGGGCCTTCTGCGGCAACGTAGACTATTTTGCTATCTCGCGGATCAATTACGATGCGTCCAATGTGCTCGGATTTTTTCAGCCCCAGATTTTTCCAACTCTTGCCGCCATCCTCGGATCGATAAACCCCATCGCCGTATCCCACGCTGCGCTGGCTATTACTCTCCCCCGCCCCCACCCACACCACGGACGCATCATTTGGATCGAGCACCACGGTCCCAATTGAATAGGAACCCTCGCCATCAAATACCGGAGTCCACGTGGTCCCCGCGTTGCTGGTTTTCCAAACTCCGCCGGATGCCACGCCCACGTAATAGTCGGCCCGGTTTTTGGGATTTACCGCAAACGACATCACCCGTCCCGAAGCCACCGCCGGGCCGATCAGACGAAACTGCAGCCCCGAGAAAGTTTCCGCAGTCATGCTTCCCGGCTTCTTCTCTTCGGTTTTCTTTTCTTTCGCCTCCGCGCTGGATTTTGAAGGTTCGGGTTTCTTCGCCTTGGTATTCGACTGGGCGGCGGGCGGCGCTTCCTGTTTTTTTGTTTCCGGAGGCTTTGTTTGCGTGAACAACAGTGATGAAAACGTCGCAAGCACTAATGCCAGCACAAATCCAACACGGCAGTGTAATTTCAAACTAAACCTCCCGATTGGCTACGGAGCCAGTTACGTTTAAAAGCATTTTCAGACGTCCTTCCTGCAAACAAAGGAATATACGGCATGATCGTGAATGCTTTTGATTTCTAAAGGCAGTCGGTCCGAAAGTGATCTCGAATAGGTGTTCATCCCAGAATCACGGATTATAATCGCACCTCAATGCCTCTCACCGCCGGAACCCGATTGGGCCCTACGAAATGGCGCTGCTCGGCTCTGGCGGCATCGGAGAGGTATATCGCGCACGCGATACGCGACTGGATCGCCACGTCGCCGGTCCGAACCGCCTCTTCCACCCTTTGTCATTCCGAACCGGCGTCAGCCGGTGAGAGCCTGCCCTGAGCGGAGTCGAAGGGAGTCTGCTGTCCTTCCACGGCTGCCGTCGGAGAAACGCGCCACCGCTCCATCCGCCTCACGATAGAATGATCCGCAATGGCGAAGAAAACGCACCACTCCGGACACGACACTCGCCATGTCCGTCTGCCAAAAAACTACTGCTTCGGCTGCGGCAGGAATAACTCCGACGGCATGCGCCTGAAGTTCCTCTACGACGAGAAGAGAAATTATTTCGTTTGCCGGTTCCGGCTCGGAAAGCGCTACACCGGCCCGCCTGGACACTGTCATGGCGGCATCATCGCCACCATCTTGGACGAGGCCATGGGCAAAGTGAATAAGCTTCGCCAGGTCGTAGCCCTCACTTCGCAGATCACCGTCGACTATTTAAAACCAGTGCCACTCAATAAGCCGCTACGTGTCGAGTCCCGGGAGGTACGGGTGCACGGACGCCGCCACACCAACATGGCAGAAATCCTCAACTACAAAGGCGAAGTGCTGGCTCGCAGCCAGGGAACATTCATCGCCGTCGATGCCCAGCGCATGTTCGCCCGCTGCGCGAAAAAATGATCCAGCGAATACTGTGGCAATTTGTTATGGAAAGCTGCGTTTAACCCTGTCATCCTGAGGAAGCGAAGTCGCGAGCCTGCGAGCGGCTGCGCAGACGAAGGACCTATGCACTTGCTCGCCATAACCAAGGCGGCGAGCAGATACCATTCATGCAGCCCTGGAAAGGTATACCGCTACATGCCTCAGAAACTGTAAAATACTAAGTACGAGCGCCCGGCGCGATCACGCGCCCATTCTTTAAGGGTTTTACCCAAGCGATCCAGAAAAGAGTCACCTATGTCACAAAACAATGGAAGTTCCACCAGCCTTCGCCTCAAGACCGGTCTAGCGGAAATGCTGAAGGGCGGCGTCATCATGGATGTCACCAACGCCGACCAGGCCACTATTGCCGAACAGGCCGGCGCCGTGGCGGTGATGGCGCTGGAGCGCGTTCCCGCGCAGATTCGAGCCGAAGGCGGCGTGGCCCGCATGGCATCGCCGAAAAAAATTCGAGAGATCATGGCGGCGGTGTCCATTCCGGTCATGGCCAAGTGCCGCATCGGACACTTCGCGGAAGCACAAATCTTGCAGGAACTCGGTGTGGACTACATTGACGAATCCGAAGTGTTGACTCCAGCCGACGAAGCTCACCACGTTGACAAGCACGGCTTCAAAACTCCGTTCGTCTGCGGCGCGCGCAACTTGGGAGAAGCCTTGCGCCGCATCGCAGAAGGCGCAGCCATGATTCGTACCAAGGGCGAAGCCGGCACCGGTGACGTGGTGCACGCCGTCAAGCACATCCGGCAAATTGTGCAGGAGATGAAAATCCTCACCGTCCTAAGCGAAGAAGAGCTGTACGCAAAGGCCAAAGAGCATCAGGCGCCCTATGAACTGGTTCGCATGGTAGCGAAAGCAGGGAAGCTCCCCGTACCAAACTTTTCAGCCGGAGGAATCGCCACCCCTGCCGACGCCGCGCTGGTCATGCACCTGGGCGCCGAAGCAGTCTTCGTCGGTTCCGGCATCTTCATGAAAGATTCCACTACCTTTGCCGAGCCGGAAGAAGCCGCCCGTCGCGCACGGGCCATCGTCCGTGCTACCACCCATTACAATGACCCTAAAGTATTACTTGAAGTCAGCGAGGACCTTACCGGCGCCATGAAAGGCCTCGCGGTTTCAGCGTTGGATGAAGCTCACATGCTACAAACCAGGGGCTGGTAAACGAGCAAGGGGAAGGGCACGACTTCAGTCGTGACGTTAGGCCCTTAATTCTTGTCATTCCGAACCGGCTTCAGCCGGTGAGGAATCTGCTTTGGGGAGCGTCTCAGCAACCGCGTTCGAGTTACCCCATCCCCTTCTCATTTAGCGAATGGGCAAAACGAAGCGCGAATTGCTAAGGGGCTTTCGTCATCCAGAAACGACTATGACAATCGGAGTCCTGGCCATCCAGGGCGATTTCGACGCCCACCGCAAGCGCCTGCAAGAACTAGGCGCCGAAGTGATCCTGGTTCGCAAGCCCGAACAGCTCGACCAAATAGACGGCCTGATCATCCCCGGCGGCGAGTCCGGAGCATTCCTGAAAATTCTCGGAGCGCTGGGAATTGAGAAGCTGAAAGAATTCGTGCTTCTGAAGCCGACCTTCGGAACCTGCGCCGGCGCGATCATGCTGGCGAAAGAAATTACCAACCCTGAGCAGCCGGGCCTGGGAGCCCTAGACATCCGCATCCGTCGCAACGCCTACGGCCGCCAGATTGACAGCTCCATCCGCACCGGCCGGCTGGGAGACTCGCCCCTGGAAATGGTTTTCATCCGCGCCCCCAAGATTGAGCGTGTGGGAGCGGGAGTGGAAGTACTTGCTACGGAGGGCAAAGATCCGGTAGTCGTTCGCCAGGGTAAGGCTATGGCCGCTACATTCCATCCGGAACTCAGTGACGACACCCGCGTGCACCGCGCCTTCTTGGAGTTGATCGGCAACGGACAGCCTCACTAACCCCCGCCCCGCTCCAGATAGCGCAGACTGGCGCTCGAATCAAGGACGTACGTTACCATTTATCCTTTCGGCGCCGTTCCCGCCTGAGTTCGTCCGAAAGAGAAGGCTTGCCGGAGAAAAATCCGCGTGTCTTGTCAACCAGCTCTTCGGACACTGGCTAGAGCACAATCCTCGGCCCATCTTGGGTGACGGCAATGCGTGTCCCCGGCTCAATGCCCCGGGGAGGACCTCATCTCAGAAGGAATAACGAATTGCCCTTTGGTGCTTACGGTAGTGATCCGACGGAGCATGGCTTACATTACACATTAAGGTAAGAATCGCGCACTCTTAATTTTTGCCCTTGACAGCTGATTTAGCGTAACCGTATAGTTACGCATTATGCGGAACCGTTCGGTTACATATTCGGCCGAAACTGCCTTTCATGCGCTGGCCCATCCTACCCGCCGCGCCGTGCTCGACCTGCTGCGGCAGGGCAGCCAGCCCGCCGGTCGCATCGCCAGCGCCTTCCCCGTGTCGCGTCCAGCCATCTCGAAACATTTGCGCTTATTGCGCAGGGCGCATCTCGTGCAGGAAAGAAGGGAAGGCCGGCATCGGCTTTACCAGCTCAACCCCGAACCACTGAAGGCGGTGGATTCCTGGCTCGATCAGTATCGTGTCTTCTGGCGGGCAAACCTGTCCAGCCTGAAGACGTTTGTCGAAGGCGAATACGCCAAAGAGAGCTCCAGGCTGCAAAAGAAGAAATAACTTTAGAGGAGAACATAAAAATGAAAACGCTTCGCATCGCCGTTTCCTTTTTACTTGTGCTGCTAGCAACCGCTGCTACGGCCGAGTCCGACTCCCAAAAATCATTCGCTGCCTTGAAAACCCTCGCCGGTTCTTGGACAGGCAAAGGCTCACAAGGTCAACCCGTACAAGTTTCCTACCGCGTCACTTCCGGAGGTTCCGCGCTGATGAGCGAGATCCAGGGCGAAAAGGAGGACATGGTTTCGATGTTCCATCCTGATGGAGACCGGCTGCTGATGACCCATTACTGCGAGGCCGGGAACCAGCCGCGCATGGTCGGAGCCGTATCGCCCGACGGAAAGACAATCACATTCAACTTCCTCGACGCCACCAACCTGACCGCCGCGCAGCCCGGACACATGGGACACCTCGTCGTCACCCTGGTCGATGCCAACCATCACACCGAGGCCTGGGAGTTCACCAACAACGACGGCAGCAAGATGCACGAGGTTTTCGACCTGCAGCGCAAGAACTGATCAGCGGTTGGCCGGGCGTGGTCGAACAGCTCAAGAATTTGTCGAGAGGTATCTTTGTCGAGAATTAACGAGGAGATTCCATGGCAACCGTCGCAATCACTCCCGATCAGGACAAGATCACTGCGGAAATTTTCATCGCCGCTCCGCCGGAACGTGTCTTCCCGGCAATCACTGATCCCCAGCAGATGCCCAAGTGGTGGGGCCAGCAGGGCATGTATCGCATCACCGAATGGACTGGCGATCTCCGCCCCGGAGGCAAATGGACGAGCCTCGGGGTCGGCGCCGACGGCGTCTCGTTCCGCGTCGAGGGCGAATATCTCGAGGTCGATCCACCTCGCCTGCTGACCTACACCTGGATTGCAAGTTGGAGCGGTGCTCGGCAAACCACTGTGCGCTGGGAGCTCGCGCCCCACGCGGTTCATGGCCTACAGCATTCTGGACCGCAAAAGGTGGGCACGGGCACGATGGTAAAACTTCGTCACGAGGGTTTCGCCGCCGCTCCCAAGGAAGCGCTTAACCACGCGCAAGGTTGGACGCGCGTCCTCGCCTGGATGCAGGCCGTCGTCGAAAAGGGAGAAACCCTGGGCACCCGCCCGCCGGCGTCGGGGAGCAAGCGCGAAAAAACGAATCAACTTGGCGGGCTGTTCCCGGGCGCCGCACAAGATCAGTGTGCGTTTGGATTCGTGGAGTTTTTTCGCAACCTCCTCCAGCGCAAACAGGCCAGTGGCATCGAGCGCGTTCATGTTGCGAAGCCGCAGAATGACCACCGGCGGCAGCTTGTGAAGATTCTTCGTCACCACAGAAATTTTGTCGGTCGCCCCAAAGAGGAACGGCCCATGAATGCGAAAGATGGTGGCATAGTACGGGATGTCCTGTGGTGCTCGCTACGCGGCTGATGAACAGCAGCGCTGCCAGAATCATTCCTGCCTCAACCGCGACCGTTAAGTCGGCAAACACCGTGAGGCCGAACGTCACCAGCCAGACACTGATGTCCGTCTTGGTCAGTTTGAGCAACTGCGGGATTTCCCGTTTCTTGGCAAGGCCTGCGGCCTGGGCTTCACCGTCGCCAAACCCTGGGGAGACCAGCGAGCCCTACGATTTCATCCTCAATGGCGGATACGGCTTCTTGCGCGTGCAGGTTAAATCCACCGCCCGCTACGCCGAGTCCCGCTACCGGGTGAAGGGTGGCGGATGGGATGACGACTGCTACACCCGCGACGATATCGATTTCCTCGTGGCCTACATCGTCCCAGAGAATTTGTGGTACGTGGTCCCCATCGCGGCCTTCGTGTCACGAAAGAATTTGCGCTTCTATCCCCACGGCGGACGCAAAGCGGATATGAAAAATATCGCGAAGCCTGGTGCCTGATGGCCACCCCCACCCCACAACCAAAACGAAACAAGGTCGCCCGAAACAAGGTCGCCCGAAGAAAGCCCCCGGCATCCTGCCACGCCGCCGACCTCTCAGTCCGTTGCGCCATCTGCCCGTTACGTAAATAGACCGATGTAGGCGCGGGCGTCCCGCCCGTGCACTTCGCAAATCGAGAATTCAAAATTACAAACTACAAATTACTCAATTACAAATTGTGATCGCTCAATT
>Ga0209802_1000769_pt1 | contig 24709 bp, 22 predicted proteins | sample GraSoiAngelo_129_FD_185886 | JGI IMG/M metagenome (GOLD analysis project Ga0209802, IMG submission 185886) | Grasslands soil microbial communities from the Angelo Coastal Reserve, California, USA - 14_0927_12_40cm (SPAdes) (version 2) | ecosystem: Environmental > Terrestrial > Soil > Grasslands ... | reverse complement strand
AATGGTGGACATTCGCTGCACGATCACCAAGGCGGTCGAAGCCGGAATACTGCGCGCGACAACCGGCGCCGAAATTGAATCGGTGGCGAAGTCGTTGTTCTACCCCGATCGGAACTACCAGCTGATCGCCCGCCGGGCCCTTGAGCTCGGCCTGCCTCAACCCGAGCTGGCCGCCTTCGTGGAGTGGCTGCCGGTAGGACGTGCATCTCAAAAGCACGCTGATGCGCTGGCCATGCTCCGTTTGATACGCGAGCGCATCGCCGATGGCCTCGAAGCCAAGAAAGTCGACTATGCCTTCGAGAACTCGGCGATGTGGGAGCAGGCATGGCGCCTCGCCGGAGATCGACGTCGTGACGGCACGACGGTATTGCTCGAGGCCGTCCTCGACGAGCTGCGGCTCGAGGGCGATGCCTTCGTGCACGCACAGCAGGCGGCCATCCTGCGCACCCTCGCCATCAACCAGTCTTACGTGCAAGGGCTCGCCGACACGGCGGCGGCATCGCAGATGCAATCGCTCTGGCAGCGACCCGATATCCCAGACAGTGCCGCGCGGGACGAGTGGATGCGCTCGAACAACCTGGACGATGTGCAGCTGGCCGGCCTGCTGGACGACGAAGCTCGCGTGCGGTGGATCACCAGCCTCGCCGAGTTCGAGGCAACCGGTTACTACCTCGATCACCTCCGCGTTTCCGGCGAGTATCCAAAGTTGGTCGAACGCGCCGAGCTGAAGCGCACAACCCTTGCGGAGATCGGGCTCGAGGACCCGACGCTCGCGGACGCCGGCCTCGAGCCGGAGGAGCTGCTGAAGTGGTATTTCGAGGACCAGCTCGGGCGCAGCACACCGACTGGGCTTCGCGAGCATATGAGGGCGCTCGGCTTCGAGAGCTTTGAGTCGTTCCAGCGATCGCTGCTCCGCGAGTACTGCTTCGTTCGGGCTCAGCGAATCACCGTGGGCCGAGGCGGCTAGCATTCGCGGCATCGTGGCCGTGGTTCGGGCTCTGTGCCCGGTGCTCGTCGGCCGCGAATCGGAGCTGACCGAGCTCGAGGACGCACTGTTGGCGGCGATTCGCGGCGAAGGCCGGATGGTGCTGCTGGCCGGGGATGCCGGCATGGGCAAGACCCGCCTGGCCACCGAGCTCGGCGAGCGGGCACGGGGGATCGGGGCGGCGTACTTGAGCGGCGGCTGCTCGGACGCGCCACTTGCGCTGCCATACCTTCCTTTCCTCGAGGCGCTGGGAAACTATGTCGCGCGCGCTGACCTGGCCTCCCTGCGCGATCGCCTTGGCAGGTCTGCCGCGGAGCTCGGCAACCTCTTCCCGCGGCTCGGCCCCGCACCTTCGGAAGCCGGCGATCCGAGCCAGGCCAAGCTCCGATTCTTCGAGGCGATCCTGCACTTGCTCGAGGTCGTTGGAGCGGAGTCAGGCCTGCTGTTGGTGGTCGAGGACCTGCACGGCGCGGACGCTTCGACACGGGAGCTGCTCGACTTCCTCGCCCGCCGCCTGCCAGGCGCGCGGGTGCTCGTGCTGGGAACTTTCAGGGCCGAAGAGATCGGCCGCAAGCATCCTCTGCTGCCGAACATCCAGGGCTGGCGCCGAAGCGGCCTGGCCCAGGTGGTCGAGCTGAAGCCGCTGGATGCCGGATCGGTGGCGGGAATGGTGGAAGCGATCTTCGATGACCCGGCACAGGCCGACACGGGGACCTTCTTGCACGAGCGTTGCGAGGGCAACCCGTTCGTGCTCGAGGAACTATTGAAGGAGGCCCTCGACCGGGGCGACATCTTTCAAACCGAGCAGGGCTGGGGACACAAGGAGCTCACTGACTTCCGCCTGCCCAAAACCGTTCGCGATACCATCCTCCTTCGGCTCGAGCGGCTTCAGGAGGACCAGGTGCGAATGCTGAGAGCCGCGGCGGTGCTGGGTGACAACTTCAAAGACTCTGCGCTGCTGGCGGTTGCCGGCCAGGACCTCCCCTCGATCCAGGAGGCGCTGCGGGCCTGCGTGCAGGAGCAGCTGCTGCATGAGCAGGTCGACGGTATCGGCATGTATCGATTTCGGCATTCCCTCACGCGCGAAGCCGTCTACGAAGACCTCGTCTCGTCGGAGCGGCAGGAATATCACAGCCGTGCCGCCGATGCCCTCCGCTCACAGCCCGGCTCCAACGCAATCCAGATCGCGAATCACCTCTTCGGAGCGGGCCGGTCGGAAGAGGCGGTCCCACTCTGCCTGACGGCCGCCGCCCAGGCCCAGGAAACGTGGGCGCTGCTCGATGCCGCGGATCTCTATGAAAAGGCTCTGCCCTTCGTGCGCGATCCGCTGGCCCGGGCCGATGTGCTGGAGCGGCTGGGGCGCTGCCTCAGCCATGCCGACCGGCCGGGGGCTGCCAGCGCCGCCGAACGGAATCTGTTAGAGGCTGTGCGGCTTTTCGAGAGCGCCGGCGAGCGCGTCAAAGCCGCCCGCGTGCGCGTGGCCCTGGCCGCGGCGCACTATCCGCGGCTCCGGCATGCCCAGGCCGAACACGAGCTTCAGCTCGCCGTCAGCGTGCTCGAGCCCCTCGGGCCCAGTGCGGAGCTGGCCGACGCTTACAACCAGCTTTCCTTCTTCAGAGTCGTGGAGCTCGACGGGCCCGGGTGCACCGAGTGGGCGAAGAAAGCGCTGGCTGCCGCCGAGGAGGCCGGCGCGGGCCTCGCTCAGGTTCGCGCCCAGAACCTTTTCGGCCTCGGCCTGGCTTGCGAGGACCGCGTCGAAGAGGCTCTCGAGTGGCTCGATCGTTCGGCCGCGATGGCGGCGGGACGCGGATGGAGCTGGTACGCGCTGGCCTCGATGAACAACTCGCTGATCTTGCTGCCGCTCGAGCGCTGGGACGAGGTGCCGGCGCGGCTCGACCGGATGCGAGCGGTTGATCCAGACCATTTCACCACCCTCAACTGCGAGGCCTGGGCGTGGGTTGGACAGGGGTTTCCGGCCAGGGCCGCTCAAGTAGCCGAGAGAGCGCGCCAGGCGTCGGCCAGCCGAGAATGGGCGGTGAGCGTCTTCTGGACGAACTGCACGCTGGCGCTTGCGTACTCGGCAATGGGGCGTTTGGACGACGCGCGCCGCGCGCTGCCGCCCGCGGATCCCACGCTTCACAAGCAGGACCAGCTCTCACTGTGGGGAGCGGAGCTCCAGTTGGCGGTCGCCGGCGGCAGGCCTGGTGCTCGCGTGGTTGCAGCTCGGCCCGTGGAAGACCTGGTCCCCGGCTGGGCGTGGGCGCTCGAACGGGTTCTTGCCCTCCAGGCCCTCGTCGACCTCGGCGCGGTCGAGCAGGTCGAAGACGACTTGCGAGACGCACCCGACACGGGCTTCTTCAGAGCTGTCCGCATTGACCTTGCCCGCACGCGGGCCGACCATTCGGAGGTCCTCGCCAAGGCCCCTGGCCTCATTCAGCTCGCAAGTCGCGTCGGTGCGCGTCTGTTTGCGGACCGGGCACGGCTCGCGCTGGCCGAGGCGAGCGCGACCTCGGGTCACCGCGGCGCCGCCGCCGCCTTGCTCCAAGAGGTGATGACCAGCGCGCTGGAGCGCGAGCATTGGTGGCAGCAGGAGCAGACACGGCGGCTGGCGGAAGGGTTGGGGATCCATCTCATCGAAGACGTGACCCCAGCGCGTGAAGAGGAGCCCCAGGCCACCGGCGAGCGTTTCGTTACCGTCCTGTTCGCCGACGTCCGTGGCTATTCCGCCATGACGCGCAGGGTGGCGCCGGCCGTGATGGCCGACAAAATCGCGTCGCTGCAGCGCTCAGCGGCACGCGAGGTCGCGCGCCACCATGGGACCGTGGACAAGTTCGCGGGCGACGCCGTGATGGCGACCTTCAACGTCAGGGGCGCGACTGTTGACCACGCCAGCCACGCGCTCAGGACTGCGATCGCGATCCGCGACCGGGCCCGTTATCTCGGACTCGCGCTAGGGATAGGGATCGCGACCGGGCCGGCCATCGTCGGCCGGCTCAGCCCGGGCGCCAATGTGAGCGTCCTTGGTGAGACTACAAACTTGGCATCGCGGCTGCAAACGCAAGCAGGACCGAACGAGATCATGGTTAGCGACGAGTCATGGAAGCGCCTGCGCGACCGCGTCGACGGCAAGGCAGAGATGCTCGAGCTGAAAGGCTTCGACCACCCGGTCGCTGCCTACCGGGTGAGCTGACCTTCAGATGACGGCGCCGGCCGAGGTTCTTGCTCTTCTGAGCACTACACCTCTGTTCGGGGGAATTGCGCCCGCAGAGCTCGAACCGCTGCTGGCGGATTTTCGATTGCGGCGCTTCGCTGCCGAGTCATACATCTTCAGAGAGGGCGATCCCGGTGATCACATGCACCTGGTCACGCGCGGCGAGGTCAAGATTTCGCGGACCACCGAGGCTGGCAGCGAGGTCGTATTCGCGGTGCTGGGCGCCGGCGACGTGTTCGGCGAAATTGCCGTGCTGCAGGAAAACGCCACCAGAAGCGCTGACGCCCAGGCGCTGGCTGAGACTGAATGCTATGTCCTGCACAGGCACGCCCTGGTTGCATTTCTCGTGGCCCACCCCGCCGTCATGTGGCGACTCGTCACTGTGCTCAGCGACTACATCCGCCGCAAGGACGAGGCGTATTCCGACCTTGCCTTCAACGACATCCCCGGCCGCGTCGCGCGCAAGCTGCTCGAGCTGGCCGCGGCCCGCGGCGGGCCTGCTGAAGGGGAGGCGAATGTAACGGTGCCCCTTTCGCAGCGCACGCTCGCCGGACTGGTCGGGGCCAGCCGCGAGAACGTCAACCGCGCCCTCAGCCGTTTTGCCTCACTCGGCCTGATCAAGCTGGAGCGGGGTCGCGTCACCGTGCTGCGTCCGGAGGAGCTTCGCCGCCGCGGCCTCTGATCGGCGTGTGTCGAACGTCACGCGCAATGCGTGACGGCCGGCATAGGAGCAGCGACCGAGCCTGCATACGCTCGTGTCGTCCCAGCCGAAATCTTATTCAGAGGATGTGAAATGGAAGCCAGACGAACGTTTCAAGGCGAAGCAAGCGGATCGAAGTTCTGGATCATCGTCGCCGCGCTGGTCGCAGTGATGGCCCTCGCCATCGCCGGTCTGTACCTCAGCAAGGCGAGCTCGACCGCGACCGCTGCACCGGCGACCAAGCATGTCGTGCTCTCCGGACCCGGCCCGATGGCGCCGAACGTCAAGGACCGCGACCCCGAGACTTCTGTGCCGGCCGTGCGATCCCTCAAGCACCCGGGCTACATCTAGGTCCTACCTCTCGTCGTGGAGCGGCGCCCCCCCATGGCGTCGCTCCACTTTTTTTGCCCGATGCTGCTCGGGGAGCCGCTGTGAGGGCCTCCTTTCGTCAGTAGCAGTGATCGTCCCAGGGCAGGTCCGGGGCCAACGTTCCGTCCTTCAGCCATTGACTCACTCCCTTTAGAGCGACCTGCTCGGAGACGAAAAAGTTCCTCGGTATCGTCGTCTCCTGGTCCCACTCGATTGGGATCTCAGGCCCGCCGTTGGTGCCGGTGACCTTGGTGCAGTGCTGCGTGAGGCCATCCTCTGAGCTATGGATGAGCGTCCATCCGAAGGGGGCGACCCCGATCGCAAGGGAGCCCCAGGAGCGGTTGTCGGTCTCGAGCTGCAGGCCGGGGTATCTGCCTGCTGTCGTCTTGTATCGCTCGAGAAGGTCCGCCGCCCGTCTCGCCACCTCATCCGGCGTCGCGACCTCCTCGGAGCTCTCCTTGTAGGTCTTCGGGTCCCAGCTGAGCAGGCGGGCTCGGGACGTCACTTCACGACCCATCCTGGCACCCCTCCGGTGAAGTCCCACTCACCCACCGTGCCGTCGGTATTGAGGAAGTGGACTCTCAGGGTGGCGCCCTCCGGGAGCAGCTTGTTGAGCACGAAGCGGCAGTTGGCCGCGCCGGCGCCGCAGGGCGGCTTGTTGATGTACAGGTCGGCGCCCTTGATACCGAGCTCGTTCATGACCCCGGCCGCATGGCCTTCGACATGCGTCCAGGCGCGCGTCAGCCCGGAGCCGGGCCCGCCCTCGAGGTTGTCGGTCAGCCATGTGCCCGGACCTTGTGTACCGCTCCTGAGCGGGACCTCGACGTTCCCGACGCGAAGCACGCCCTGTGCCGGCGGCCCGTCGTAGGCCGGCACATTCGGATGGACGTTGCTGCCGATGGCGCTCAGCTCGTCGTTGCCCAGGTTGGTGAGCTCGAGCCGAACGCGAATCCTGCGCCCTCCGATCTCACCGCCCGCAGCGCCACCAACGCCGCCCGCCACGACATCGATCACATCCACCTGTCCGTACTGGAGCTCGTCGAGCACAACCGACGTACCGGCCCCGCTGGTTCCGCCGACGGCAAGGCGTCCGAGCCTCGTCGTCATGAGCTCGGAAAGGGTTTCGGGAAGCACAGCGTCACTTGCGGCGCTGATGGAAACCCCCAGTGTGCCGCCGACAAAGCCGCCCGCGGCGCCCATCTCGCCCCACTGCAGCATCTCGCTCCAGCTGAAGTCTTTCTGGTCGTGAAAGAGCCAGATCTTTTCGGGTTGGATCGCGCCGGCGTCGATGGCCATCGCGTCGACGGCGCCGAAGACTGCTCCGACCATGATGGTGGCCACGATGTCCGCAGCCGTCGCCGTCAGGGTCACGCCGACCCCAGCCGCGCTTGCGACGAGTCCCGCCGACACCGCCCCGGCTGCGACATCCGAGATGCCGACCGTGAGCACGCTCAGCGCCACGCCGATCACGACCGCCGTCGCCACCTCGGCCACCAGCTGCTCCACCTGCTGACGCGCCTCGTCGACCGCTTTGGCGTATTTGTCGAGCGCGTCCGCCATGGCGAGGCAGGCCTGGGAGGAGGAAGGCAGGTAACCGTTGGCGCCCGACCACCTCTGCCAGTAGGCCCCGAAGGCCGCCATCGCTTGCCCGTCGTTGTCCGCGGCGACGTTCAGCGCCGCCGACTGGCTTGCTGTCTGGACGCTGTCGAGTGCGCGCGCCATGTCGCGCCAGGCCCGCGCCGCGGCCCGCAGCCTGTCCGAATCGGCGGCCGGCCACCAGATACCGGCCTGCATGTGCTGGACCTTGTCGTCCTGCTTCGTATGCTGCTGCGGCGGGACGAAGCCGGGCATCTACTTCGTGCGCACCTGGCTCGCGGAGTCGCCGCCCAGGTAGTTCATGGTCATCACGTCGAAGGCGTCACCGATGCCCCCGAGGCCCTGGACGAGGTTCCCAATCGCCTTGTCCAGCTTCGCCACGTTGGGCTTGTACGCGGCGCCGAATGTATGCCCTTGCTCGTCGTCGCCGCACACATCGCCGAGAGCGCTCAAGCTCTGGCGCAACCGGGCGAGCGCGGCATCCAGCTCGACGCTCGCGAGCGAAAACCGGGCCGACGCACGCAGGAGGCTCTCCGGGTCGACGGAGAACTGGTCAGGCATCGCGCGCCTCAGGTCCAGATAGAGCTGTTCTTACGCTCCGTGCTCGAGTAGTTGTCGCCGGCTGTTCGCAGTGCCTGCGCCATCTGCCGGAGCACCTGGTTCAAGTCGTTCGCGCTCGCGTCCCACCGGGACTGCAGCGCCTGGTACTCGCTAGACGCATCGCCAGACCAGCTCGCGACCAGGGGCGCGAGGTAGGCCTTGAGGTCGCTCAGCTGCTGCGCGATTTGAGACGCGACGGAGTCCGTGTCCATCGCCGCCTCGTTGATCGCGCCGAACGTGACGAGGATGTGGCCGTCCTGGCTCATCGTCTCCTCCTACCCACCCAGCTTGCGGGTGATCGAGGTGAAGGTCTGCTGTGCGCCTTCCTCGGTCACGTTGTAGGTGCTGTGCACCTTGGCCAGCCCGTCGCCGATGGCGCGCAGCGCGCCGTTCAGCTGAGTCGCGTCCTGGTGCCAGCGGTCCTTCAAGACCGAAAAGCTCGACGCCGCGGACCCCTGCCACGTGCCCATCAAAGGATCGAGGCGTGCGAGCAGGTTGCTAAGCTGCGACTGGATCTGCGCGTTGACCTCGTAAACGTGCTGAGACGCCGCCTGCATGGTGGCGAGCTCCGCGCGGAAGTTGGAACTCATCCTTGACTAACCTCCAGTCGAGAGATCCGGCCGACGACGATCACCCTCGCGTTCATCCTAAGCCCGCCAGGCTGATTTGAGCCCCACGTTATCCTCCAGTCGAATCATGGAAGCGCAGCTGCTCGTCACCGTGGAAAGCGCATCTGGGCGTCACGTGTTGCGGTTGCCGCAATCCGCGCGCGTGGAGGACCTTCTGCCGCGCATCGTGCTTGTCTGCGAAGGGCGCTCCGACGGCGCGAGGTGGCTGGTCAAGCCGCTGGGCGAAGCCGTGCTGGCGGGAGACGCGAGGCTTGGGGACTGCGGCCTTTTCTCAGGCGCGGTATTGCAGCTGATCGAGCCGGACCCTGTGGCGCCTGCAACCCCCATCCCTCTTTCCTTAAGAGAGAGGGTTCCGCGGCAGGATTACGTGGGCTCCCTCGACAGCGCGATCGCCGCTCGCGAGATTTCGCGGAGCATGGTCGTCGCGGTCGTGTCCGCCCATCCCGGCGCCGGCACAACCACCGTGGCAGCGCTCTTGGCGACTTTGCTGGGCCGCCTGAGACAGGATTCCGTCGTGGTGGCGGACGCCAACCCGGAGTCGGGTGCTCTCAGCCACTGGCTGGCGCCCGACGCCCCGCGGCCCGACTTCTCGGCCGACCTCACGCCCCAGCCTGTGCTCGCGGCCCTGGTCGGGATCGGTGACCGGACGTCGGTGCTACCCGCGCCGGCCGGCGATGTGGACTGGCGTGACCTGATCGAGCACCTACGCCGCCTGCAGAAGATCGTGGTAATCGACTGCGCCGCCGGGTTTCGGAAGGCCTCGTCAAGCGCTGCCCTCGGCGCTGCCGACCTTGTGGTGCTCGTGACAAAATCATCGCTTCAGGCGCCCGACCTGCCCGTGCCGAAGACGTACGTCGTGGTTGAAAACCAGGCGTCGCGGCGATCTCGCTCATCGCGCCGTTCCGGACAGACCCAGGTCGTGACCCTGGTGGACGAGCCCGCGGCTGCGGACCGGTTGAAAACTCGTGGGTTCTCCTGGACCCACGCGCCAGCGTCGTGGCAGGAGTCGATCCGCGAGCTTGCCGCCGTGCTGATCGGCAGCGCTAGCTGAAGCTGCGGGCGAAGCGCACGACGGCGTCATAGACGCCGAGGACCTCGAGCGCAAGCGGCACGCTCGCGGCGATCGCGACCCACTCGACCGTCCGCATACGGCGATCGACAGCCTCGGGCAGCTTCCAACTGCGGATCGCGGCCGCGGCACCGCCGAGGATGAGGCCGTCGGCGATCAGGACCGTCGCCGCGACAGCGGGTCCGCCGCCAGCCACCAGCGGGAATTCCAGCAGCAGCCCGCCGATGAGCGCGGCCGCGAGCAGTGGCGCCACCTCCGCCGCGAAACGGTGGTGCCGAACCTGCGCTGCGACCGCGATGGACGCGACCGCTATCAGACCCCACGCAAACCAGCCGCCGGAGCGGGCCAGCACCACGAATGAGGCCGCGAGCATGAGTGCGGTGCCGGTGAGCACCGCAGCCGACAACCGCCGCGCACGTATCAATGCCAATTCAACGGACGTCGCGCTTGCAGTCGACACGCCGGCCATCGGGACGCCGCCCAGCCCGACGGCAAGCTGCGATGCAAGGGCGACGCCGACCAGGCCAACCGGGCAGAGGATCGCGGCCGCAGCGACAACGCCAGCCCCGAAAAGGTAGGTGCCGCCGAGCACCACGGCCGGTGGGAGCGCGGCCGCGACCACGCCGATCGAGATCGGCAGCACCGTGTTGCCTACGACGAGCAAAGCGACGGCTGCGGCGACGCATGTCGCGGCCAGCGCCGCGCCAAGAACGCCGGTGGCGTCCGCGGCGGCGACCATGGCCAGGCCGGCGCCGGCGGCGGCCCAGAGGGGAACCGCCGCAAATGTGATCAAGCCGGCGAAGGCGCGGCTGCCCAGGAGCCGAACCAGCGCCACGCCGGCCAGAGACGAGAGCGCGGCCCCGACCGCCCCGGCCACTGTGCGCACCCCGCGATCGCCTGCAAGCAGAACCACGGCGCCCGCCGCGAAGAGGCATGCGGCACCGGCCGCGGCGAGCAGCCACCTGAACATGCCGGCGGCCCACTGGCCGGTCTCCGCGTCGACTGAGATCGCGACCTGCTGCGCGAAATCGTCAATCGCAAGTGGCGGCGCCTCCTCCGTGACGTCGCGAAAGAACAGCATCGTCCCCGATGCGACGCCCTGGTCCGCCAGGGAGTGCTCCGGGTCGAGGGCATGGCCGCCGACCCTCACGAGGGCCCACCGGGCCGGAACTCCATCCGATCGTTCGTCCAGCATCCCCGCAAGGTCGAGGAGCAGATCCGCCACTGGAACGGCCTCTGGCAAGGTGACATCAACGCGCCGGCTCGAGCCGATTACGGTGACGCGACAGAACGAGACCATTACTGTGACGAAATCATGACTGCGGAGTCCGCACTTCGTCCCCAGCCGGTGAGGCGTTCGGCTCGCCTCCGGCCGCCGCCGGAACCGGAAGGGAGCGTGACCGTCCCACCACCGCCGCGCCAGGATGCCTGGCAAGCGGGACTGATCGGGTGGCTGCAGTACCTCTTCCCCGTCGTGGGCAGCCTCGGGGCGATGCTGTTCATCTTCAACAACCCGAAGCCCCTGTATGTGGCAAGCGCGCTCCTCTTCATGCTCGGCTCGGTCGGGATGGGGGTCGGCATGGGCGCGCAGCAGCGGATGTCGGCCAGGCGCCGCTCTCTTGGGGCACGCGAGCGGTACCTCGAGCACCTTCGCGGATTGAGATCAGAGCTGCGGAGCAAGGCGGAGGCGCAGCGCGCGGCGTCGGCCTGGCGCCATCCCGCGCCGGACACCTTGCTTGCCCTGGCCGCCATGCCAGGCCGGTTGTGGGAGCGTCGTGCCGGAGATGCCGACTTTCTCCGGCTGCGAGTCGGGCACGGGTCACGCCCGCTGGCGACACCGATCTCGGCCCCGCCTTCAGATGCGACGGGGCCCGCGGCTGACCCGGTCTGCGCGGCGGCCGCGGACGCCCTGGTCAAGGTGCACGGCCTGGTCGAGGACGACGTGATCTCCGTCGGCCTCGCGGCCGCACCGCTGGTCTGTGTTGCCGGCCCGCGTGGAGCTCGGTTGGACCTGGCACGCGCCATGGTCGGCGAGCTCGCGGTGCTGCACGCGCCCCAGGACGTCCGGCTCCTTCTGTGTGTCTCTCCTGCGACCGCGACCGACTGGCAGTGGGCGAAGTGGCTTCCGCACCTGATTGCTGTCTCCGACGAGGCCGGCCTCGAAACGACGGTCACCTGGCGCGCCGCGCAGGCCCGCTCGGCCAAGGCGAACACCGACCTTGTCGACCCAGGCGCACACATGGTCGTCATCGCGGACGGCATAACCCCATCCGCCGAGGTCGTCAACCGGCTGCGGCGCACGCCGTCGCGGACCGCGCTACTCGTGCTGGCCGGCAGTCACGCTGAGGAGCCGGCTGGTCCGGATGTCCGCATCGAGGTCGGTAGTGGACGCCTGGCGCTGGAGAGCGCGGGCTCGGCGGAAGTGGCCGCGGGCCGGGCGGACCGCCTTGGGGTGCACGGCGCGGAAGCGGTCGCCCGACGCCTCGCCCCGCTGCAGCTCTCTGAAGACCCGGCGATACGGCGGCTCGCGGACACCATCTCCCTCGCGAGCCTCCTGGGAATCGATGACGTGGCGGCATTCGAGCCCGAGGTGGCGTGGCGGGGGCGACCGCTCGAGGAGCTCCTCCGCGCGCCGCTCGGGGTCAGCAGCCAGGGCGAGCCTGTGACGCTCGACTTCAAGGAATCGGCTCTCGGCGGCGACGGGCCGCATGGGCTGGTCATCGGCGCGACCGGGTCAGGCAAGAGCGAGCTGTTGCGCACGATCGTGACGGGCCTCGCGCTCACGCATCCGCCAGATGTCGTGTCTTTCGTGCTCGTTGACTTCAAAGGCGGCGCGGCCTTCGCCGGACTGCAGGAGCTTCCCCACGTGGCCGGCCTCATCACCAACCTGGCTGACGACCTCGCCATGGTCGACCGCATGCACGCCGCATTGTTCGGGGAGATCCGGCGCCGGCAGGAACTGCTGCGCAAGGCCGGCAACCTCGCGTCGCTGCGCGACTATCACCGCCGCCTTGCCCAGGGCGCCGACCTCGCCCCGCTCCCCTACCTCCTGCTCATCGTGGACGAATTCGGCGAGCTGCTTGCCTCCCGCCCCGAGTTCATCGACCTGTTCGTCGCTGCCGGCCGCCTTGGCCGAAGCCTCGGCATGCACCTGCTGTTGTCGTCGCAGCAGCTCGATGAGGGCCGGCTGCGCGGCCTCGAGGGTCACCTCAGCTACCGCATCGCATTGCGTACCTTCAGCGCGGCCGAAAGCCGCACCGTGCTCGGCGTGCCCGACGCATATGAGCTGCCGCCGATTCCAGGCTCCGCTTATCTCAAAGTCGGCACCACCGTCTACACACGGTTTCGTGCCGCCCTCGTCAGCCAGGCCCACTTCGCGGTCGCGGCGTCGAAGGTGGCTTCGCCGGCGCCGCGTCTGTTCGTGCTGGGTGGTGGCGACTCCGCGGGAACGGTGGCGCCGAAGCGTGATGAGCCGGCAGGTCCTTCGGTACTCGACGTGACCGTCGCGCGCCTCCGCGATGCGGCGCCGAAGGCGCACCAGGTGTGGCTGCCGCCGCTCGAGACGACCGTTGCGCTCGACTCCGTCCTGTCGCGGTGGCCGGCCGGCAACCTGGTGGTGCCGATTGGATTGATCGACAAGCCTGCCGAACAATCCCGCGACGTCCTGGCAATCGACCTGTCCGGTTCGGCCGGTCACATGCTCATCGTTGGCGCGTCGCTCACGGGCAAGACGACGCTGCTGCGCACGCTGATCGCATCGTTTGCGCTGACCCACTCACCTCTCGAGGCGCAGTTCTACTGCGTTGATTTCGGCGGCGGCGGGCTCGCTCCCCTGTCGTTGCTGCCGCACGTGGGTGGCGTCGCCGGCCGGCAGGATCCCGAGCGGGTGCGGCGCTCAGTGGCCGAGGTGGCCGCGCTGCTCGACGAGCGCGAGGCACGATTCGTCGCCGCCGGCATCGACTCGCCGCAGACACTGCGCTTCCGCCGCGGCCGCGGCGAGCTCGAAGGTGAAGGCTGGGCCGACGTCTTTCTGGTCATCGACAACTGGCCGGCGGCGCGGCAGGAGTTCGAGGAGCTGGAGGCGCAGCTGCAGGAGATCGCGACACGCGGACTGGGTTATGGCGTCCACCTGGTGCTGACCGCCAACCGGTGGATCGACGTCCGCTCGTCGCTTCGCGAGTCGATCGGCGGGCGCCTCGAGCTTCGGCTGCACGACCCCACCGAGTCGGCGATCAACCGGCGGGCGGCAGAAAACGTGGCCAGGGGAGTGCCCGGCCGCGGCATCACCTCGGACAGCCTGCATTTCCAGGTGGCGATGCCTCGGGTTGATGGCCGCACGGACGCGCTCGACCAGCAGGCCGCGCTGGAAGGGCTCGTGGAGCAAGCCGCCGAAAACTGGAAAGGACCTCGCGCGCGTCCCGTCGTCGTGCTGCCGCCCGTCGTCCCCGCGACCGACCTTCCGAAGTCGGGTGGCACGGGCATCCCTTTGGGCCTGTCGGAGCGGGACCTGGGCGCCGTATATGTCGACCTGCGCGGGCGCGATCCGCATTTCCTGATCTTCGGAGACGGCGAGTCGGGCAAGACGAACGCGCTCCGCACGATCCTGCTCGGGCTGATGTCGAGCGTGACCCCAAAAGAGGCCCAGATCCTGGTCGTCGACTACCGCCGAACGCTGCTCGGTGTGGTCGAGCCTGATTTCCTGCTTGGTTACGCGGGCGCGGAGCCGGCTGCCGCGGCGCAGGTGACAGAGACCGCACGGGCGCTCACGCGGCGACTGCCGCCGGCGGATCTGTCCATCGAGAAGCTGCGCTCGCGGAGCTGGTGGGAAGGTCCGGAGGTCTACGTTGTCGTGGACGACTACGACCTCGTGGCCGCGCACAGCGGCAACCCGCTACTCCCGTTGCAGCCGCTGCTGGCGCATGCGAAGGATGTCGGCCTGCATGTCCTCCTCGCTCGGCGCACAGGTGGCGCCAGCCGGGGAATCCTGGAACCGATGCTGCTGCGCCTTCGCGAGCAGGGCGCTCCAGGCCTGCTCCTGAGCGGCGACCCGCAGGAAGGGGCGCTGCTCAGCGCATACCGGGCGGCTCCGCAGCCCCCGGGGCGCGGTTTGCTGGTGCGAAGGCAAGAGAAGCCGTCGCTGGTTCAGGTCGCGCTCAGCGATTCGACGGACTAGCGACCGGCGCCGGCGTATGCGTGGCGCCGGTGGACGCGTTCTGCGCCAGCGTCGCGATGCCCAGGAACAAACCGATGGCGATAGCGGCCGCGATCCCCATCACAATCGGCAGCAGCCAGGGAGGCCCCGGCGCTCCGCTGGGTCCCTTGGAGCCGAGACGAAAGGCAGCCCTCACCCTCCGGCGGCGATCTGCCTCGATCGCCAGCCGTTCGTCAGGGCTGAAATCGGGCATCGGGGGTCCAGCGTAGCGCTGACCGCTTCCGATGGCGGCCGTATAAGCTCAGACCCATGCGCCTGATCAGCGCCGATGGGCGATGGTGGTGGAACGGCCGAAGCTGGCAGCCGCTGCCTGAAGCGGTGGCGGCAGATGCCGCCGACCCGCCCGCGGCCGCAGCCGAGTCCCCCACTCCCGAGGCTGCGCCTGGCCCGCCGGAAGCCAACGGCGCGCCGCGTTTCATGCCGGGCCAGTACGTGAGGTCGGCGCGCGAGGTGCCCAGCACCGGGATCGCGCGCAAGCTGTACGACGCCAGCGGCGGTCGCATCAACCTCGGCCCGAGCGCCGCGGCGCGACGCCATGCGCGCCTGATCGACCCTCCCGCCCACATCGCGGTCGCCTCGGCCAAGGGCGGGGTGGGCAAATCCACCATGGCGCTGCTGCTGGCGAGCCGCCTGGGGTTGCTGCGGACGGACCGGATCATCGCGGTCGAATGCAACCCGCACCATGGCACCTTCCGCAGCCGAATACGGACCCACCACGATCGGTCCATCAAAGACCTGATCGATTTCCTCGACAGCCCGCAGGTGGAAAGGGACCAGGACCTCACGCTCCCGATGCTGCATCGATTCACGACCCACGTGCCGGAGTCTCGGCTGGAGGTGCTGACGGCCCCGACCGATCCCACGATTCGCAAGGCTTTGGGCGAGAACGACTACCGGCGCGTATTCGACGTGCTGAGGCGCTACTTCGACATCATCGTGCTCGACCTGGGCACCGGCCTTCTGGACGACACCACGAAATACATCCTCGAGAAAGTGTGCGACCAGCTCGTGGTCGTCGCGCCGGCAGAGCTCGACGGTGCGGAGCTCGGTGCTTTCACCCTCGAGTTCGTCGCCGACAGCCGCGGGGTGGACTGGGTCCGCGAGCGCGCCGTGGTCGTGATCAACCGCGTGGTCAAAGACACACAGGTCGACGTCAAAGGCATGGAGACCTACTTCGGCCAGTGGGCGCGCGGGTGCCTGCGCGTCGGGCAGGACCCGCATCTGAAAACCGGCGGCATCTTCGACTGGGACCGCATCGCGCGTACCACCGATGACGAGATCCTCGCGCTTACCGCCGAGGTCGCCAGCGGGTTCTCGCTCGGGCGCTCGACGACGGAGGTCCCCACGCCGGCTCGGAGCTGATCAGGCAACCGATGGCGGCGGAGCACACGAGTAGGCTGGATGGAGAAGGAGATCGAGACATGACCGAAACCAAGAGCAAAGAGGCCTGGGACCGATTCACGGCCGACGCGCAACACCTCGCCGGCGAGCTGCGCCGAAGCTACAAGAGTTCGGACGACGACAAGAAAGCCGCCGAGATCGATCGCTCACTGCGGCAGCTCGGGAAGGCCGCCGAAACATTTTTCGCTTCATTGGAAACGGCGACGCGTGACCCGCAGGTGCGGGCCACCACGAAGCAAACCGCACGATCGTTTGGCACCGCCCTGGCGCAGACCTTCCGCGAGCTCGGAGACGAGGTGGACAAAGCGATCAAGAAGAAGACGCCTCCGGGGTAGCTAAATTCCTCAGCCGCGCGGTGACGGGAATCGCGGCTCGAGGATCGGGGCCACGCGAGTCACCGATCGTCGGTTCCACACGACAAAGAGCGTTACTCCGAGCGCGAATCCCGCCGCTGCCGCCAGCACCATGCCGAGTGGTGGGCTACCGAATGCTCGCGCCGTAAGCGCAGCGATGGCGCCGATGACCGCCGCGAGGATGACCGAGAGCATTCCCGGCAGTGTCTGCAGCAGGTGGAACACCGACCCAACTCCTCCGCCGGTACCTATGTCATCGATGCCCAATGTCTGAAGGGCGCCGCGCAAGTCGTCATAAGGACTCGCGATGAAGTGGGCCTCCAGCTCCGGATGCAGCTCGATGTACGCGGCCCGAATCCTGTTCATGCCAACCACCCACCGATGGTCGTCGCGATTCAGCCTCATCAACCGCGAGATGGTCGCGATGCCGGCGAACAAGACCACCAGGAGCATGGGAATGGCGATGGCGACGAAAGTCTCGCCGAAGCGATCAGCCTGCGCGACCAGGGCGAGCGCGATCAACGCGCCGGACAGGATGGCCAGGAATATCGTGACCCTGCTCAGTGACTCGTTGTAGGTCAGCGATCGAGTCGCGAGGAGGCTCCAGTGCTCGGTCGCGAGGATCTGCAGCTTGGAAGCGGCGCCTTCGCGCCCGGCCGGCGGGATCTCATCAGCCACAGGCGGGAGTCTAAGGGTCCGCTGTCAGGATGGCGGTATCACCGTTTCTGGAACGCGACCACCGCCGGCCGTTCCAGAAATCGGCTCATGCGACGTCCAGCCTCTTCGACCGCCGCAACCTCGTGGTTTTCGAAAGGCTTCATGACGCGAACCTCGACCTTCACCCCTACTCCGGCTGACGTCTTGCGCCAGGCGCCCTTCACGCGCCCGTCGATGGTGACGACGTTGGACAGGATGCTGCCGAGCGCGAAAAGTCCCGGCTCGAACGGGCTGTCCGGGTGGACAAGGCTGGACCGGTCGCGGTACGCCACCGTGTACTCATCGAAGTTGGGGAGCAGATGGCCCACAGGCGAGGCCAGCCGCCCCGTGCCAGCATCGGCGTCGAACCAGTAATCCCTGCCGTCCATCGCAACGTGTGCGAGAGAAGCGGCGGCCACTTTGATGCCGGCGCGGGCGTCAGACATGGTGAGCCCCGACCACCACACGAAGTCCTGAAGCTGCGCGGGACCATGGCTCTGGAAGTACCGCCGCGTCAGCTCGGCGACCGCGTCGGCGCGCTCCAGGTTTCGCGACTTGCGCACCCGTTCGTCCAGCAGCGCGTAAGTGAACTGCTTGTCGCGCCGAGGCCCGCTGGCGATCATCCCGTCGAGCTCGGCCAGCATGATCATGTGCGGGAGGCGCTGGCCCTCGGGCGAGATCCTGGCGGCGCGCAGAGCCCGACCTAGCTCTGGCCGCGTCAGGTGCCGGCCGCCGGCCAAAGCCCTGGCAAACGCCGCGGTCGCGCGGGCGATCGTCCTGCCATCGAGCTCGAGCTGGCGATGGCGCGCGACAAGACCCTGCCGGATCCTCGGCGCGGTCAGGTCGAGCATCCACCCGATGTCCTCTGGCAGCACGAAATGCCATGTGGGGCGCAGGACGTGGGTGCGAAGGATCTCTCCGCTGTCGAATAGACGATCGATCTCCGCGTCGGTCGCGCCTCGGCTGCGCTGCCCGAGCGCCCATTTGGCGGCGGGATAGTCCTGGGACTGCACAGCGGTCAAGCGGCGCACCGCGTCCACCGGCGATGGGAAAGGCCGGCCGATCAGCCGCTGGGCACGAAGTCGCTGCGCCGCCAGGTCTTGCATGTTCCACGCCATGAATGGTTTGGTCACCGTAAACGACCGGTTGGCGCCAAACGTGCGGACGACCGGAAGTTGTAGCGACCCGTTGGCGTCAGACGTGCGGAATCGCGCGCGGCGCTCGCGATTTTTGACGTTGCTTTCTACGGGTGCCCGCCCCGGCCTGGCGCGTTGCTGAAGGAGAGGGAGGGGTTCTCTCACTTTTCACTCAGCAGGAGCTAGCCATGCCGGGCAGGAGAAGTTCGTCGATCAAGAACCCGAAGACATATGAGGCGCTGAAGCGGAAGGGCATGAGCAAGACTCGCGCCGCGCGCATCAGCAACGCCCAGAAAAAGAAGTAACCGCTCGGCGCCCGCGTGCAACTATCGGCCCCAGGCGAGGTTCGGAGGTCCAGATACGGCGGACGCCTGCTCATGGTTTGGGTCGGAATGCTGGCCTTGGCCCAGATCGCCGACCTCGTCACCACCGAGGTCGATCGTCTTGGCGGCGGCGTCGAGACCAACCAGTTCGCAGCGTTCATCCTCATGGTGGGCGGCGCGGGGCTCTTCCTCCTCCTCAAGCTCACGGTGGTCGCGGGGATGGCGGTGGCCGTCGTCATCTCCTTGCGCTACCGCCAGAACCACCCCGGCGAGCGCGCGGAGCGGTGCCTCGACATCGTCGCCCGGACGCTGCAAGGGTCGGTCGTCCTGCTCACGGTGACAGCCGTCGGCAACGCCCACGTGGCCGCCCAGATCGCCGCCTCGGCGTCGGGCGCCAACTAGAGCTGAAATCGCCTCCTCCCCACTCCGATTTTTGCTTGTCCAGCGCGCCCTTTGGGAATAAATAACTAATCGATCGCTTCTTCGAAGCGGTCATTGAGAGGGCGCAGCGAAGCGCCCAGCGAGGCGGACAAATGAATACGTTTTGGATCGTATTCGGCGAGTTCGTTGCGGTCGTGGTCGCGATGGTGGCGCTCGTGGTGGTGGCGAGGTCGGTGATCGTGATCGGACCGGCGCAGGTCGGCCTGGTCGTCAAGCGCTTCTCGCACCACCACAACACCACGGACACCCCCATCGCCTTCGATGGCGAGGCCGGTTACCAGTCGGCTTTGCTCATGCCAGGTGTCAGATTCAAGCTGTGGCCGAGGTATGCGATCGCCAAGCACCCGTGGGTGCAGGTGCCGGCGGGCGAGATCGGCGTGGTGATCTCGCAGATCGGCGAGCGCCTGCCGACCGGCGCCAAGTCGGCGGTCTACCGGCCGGAGTTCGCCAACTTCACCAACCTTCGCGGCTTTCTCGAGAACGGCGGCCAAAAGGGTGTCCAGCGGCCCGTGCTACCTCCTGGCAGCCTGGTTCCGATCCACCCCGTGGCGTTCCTAGTGGTCACGGCGACCAAGACGTACGGCCTGCCCATCAACCGCACCGTCATGGCCGCGGGCCCCCTGACGCCAGAGTCGTTCGGGCTGACGCCGAAGCAGCTTCGGGTCACGGTGATCGCGCCCGAGGGCGACCAGGACGTGGTCGGCATCGTGACCACGCTCGACGGCGAGCCTCTGCCGCCCGCGGACATTGCCGGGCGGATCGGCGCCTTCAAGGACATCGAGGACCTGGAGGTCCAGCCTGACGTCACCGACTCGGAGCTGATAGAGGCGCTTCTCGGCGCCAAGAACCAGCTGCACAACAACTACCAGGACTTCCAGGCTTTCGTGGACAGCGGCGGCCGGATCGGGCTCCAGCACGACCCGCTGCTGTACGGCGCCTACCTTCTGAACCCGTTCCTCGTCCGCGTCGAGCCGGCGCGGATGCTGGTGGTCAACCAGGGCGAGGTGGCCGTGATCAAGAGCTACGTGGGGCTGCCCACACTCGACACGTCGGGGCCCGAGTTCAAGTTCGGCTCGATCGTGCAGCCAGGGCATCGAGGCATCTGGCGCGAGGCGTTGCGGACGGGCAAGTACCCGCTCAACCCGCGCATCTACGCGGCCGAGAAGGTTCCCACCTTCATCCTCACGCTGAACTGGGCCGACGCCAGCTCGGTCGCCCACAACCTTGACGCGCAGCTCAGCCCCATCGAGGGCAAGAGCCGTGAGGGCTTCGTCTTCAAGATCGACCTGCAGGTGCAGATTCACGTGCCCGACACGAAGGCGCCAAAGGTGATCTCGATGGTGGGTTCCATGCAGAACCTCGTCAACGAGGTCCTCCAGGCGGCGGTCGGCAACCACTTCCGCAACACGCTGCAGGGTCTGGAAGCGATCCGCTTCATCGAGACGCGCGACGCGGTGCAGTCAGCCGCGTTCGACGCGGTGTCGAGATACCTCGCTGCGTACGAGGTGGAGACTCGCGGCGTCTACATCCAGGACGTCACGTTCCCTGACGAGCTCGTCGGCGTTCTCACGCGCCGTGAGATCGCGAACCAGGAGAAGGCGACCTACCTGCAGCAGAAGGATGCGCAGACCATTCGGATCGATCTCGAGAAGGCCCGAGGCACCGCTGACATGCAGGCAGCCCTGGCCCAGGCTCAGGTTTCGGTGGACATCAACCGTGCCCGCGCCGACGCCCGCAAGGCGGAGGCGGACGGCGAGGCAGCGTACGTCGAGCTGACCGGTGCGGCGGAAGGTTCGCGACGGCGGGCGATCGGTCTTGGCGAGGCGGCGGCGGCGGAGGCGCTGGGGCTCGCCCGCGCCAAAGGCTATGACGCGCAGGTAGCAAGCCTCGGCTCTGGGCCGACGGCGGCAGTTGCGATCGCGAACGCCGTCTCGGAGGGCAAGCTGAATGTGATGCCGGAGGTGCTGGTCACCGGCGGCGGGAACGCGTTCGAAGGGCTGGCGGCGTCGCTCATGCGGGGCATGAACGGCAAGTCGCCATCAAAGCCGGTCGCGGCCCTGGAATCGCCGCGACACGGCAGTAAGGGGCAGCGCGGCTCAGCCCACTGAGCGCCGAATTCGACATGGAGGGCGGCGCGATGCCGCCCTCTCGCCTTCTTAGGCAGGGCCCAGGTTTGGAGTGAAGTGGCAGGTCCAGTCGCCGCTGACAGTGACCTGGGACTGCGCACCGACGATCTCGAGGCCATTCAGAGTGGCCTGGACGCTGCCATCGAAGTCTGGAAACTGGGCCCTGCCCACGGTGAGCTGGGCGGTCCCCTTGTACAGCGGCTGGTCGGGGCCCAATGGTCCGACCGTGTAGAGGTAGGCGGGGATCGTGTAGGTTCCCGGTCCCTTGTATGTCTGGACGCTCGGATCGGTGCTCAACAGGAGCCAGTACCAGTTGCCGTTAGCCTCGAAATAGGTCGCGAACGCGAACAGCATGATTCCGTCGGGTCCGCTGCCGGCGCCGCACATGGACGGTCGCCCGGTGGTGATCGTTGTCGCCAGCGCCCCTTGCAGGGTCAACGATTCAGGAGCCGCTCGAAAGTCGGTGGGCTGGAGTCCCCCCGAGGTCCCCTTGCCGAGCGAATCCGCTGGGGCGGGGATGTCCAGGCTCACCACGTGGGACGCGTTGTTGCCCTCCACCCGAAGGTGGTACGTGCCCGCTGCCGCCGGGCGCTCCCACTGGTCGTTGACCCGGGTGCTCTTGTATGTAGTCGAGTTCAGCTGCGACTTGGGCACGGTCACGCTGGCACCGCCTGCGATCTGCCCCACCTCATGCCCGGACGGGTCGAGGAGGGTCATGAACTGCTGCTCCACGTCGCCAACCGTCGCCCCGTCGATGAGGGCCTGCACATGGACGACGCTAGGGGTGAGCTCGACCACTTCGAGCGTGACCTTCCACGAGCCGAGGGCAAAGTGCAGAGGGTAGGATCCGATCGGCTGCGACCCTTGCACGTGGACGTCGGGCGAAAACGTCCAGTGGCCCTGGATGGATGCGCCGGGACCCATCGGCTGCACGCCCATGATCGATACCTTGAGGTGGGCGATGCCATCGATGCCGGGCCGCGGCCCGGCGTCGAGAACGGAAACGTAGTCCCCCGGCACTCCCCGCGAGCCTGAGCTCGACGCGTTCAGAAAACCGTAGGCGTCGTCGATCGAGGCTATCGGAAGGCCGGTATCGGGAGTCATGTGGAAGAACAACACGGTGCGGGCCGCATCGGCGTAGGCCGCGATCAGGTCGATTCGCTGGCTGCCGCTTTGCGCCTGGAGATGAAGGGGCTGCACGAGCTTCGCCACTGCCGTCAGGTGTGCGGCAACGAGGTCTTCAGCCGGGACCGCCGAGGTTTGAGTGACCGGCGATGCCGCCGGCCGAGGCTGCGGCACCACGGTTCGTTGCGTCAGCAATCGAGGCCCAAAGAGGGCCGCCACGACGGCGATGGCCAGCAGGGCTGCGATGAGCCCGATCGCGCGCGGATGCGTCGGTCGAGGACGAGGCGCCCTGAGCTCGGCCTGAACCCGGATCGGAAGATCGTGTGGATACGGTGCTTCGCCCACGGCCTCCCGCAAGCGCTCACGGATCTCGGTGTCATTCATCGGGGCTCACCTCCGGGCTGAGTCGCAGCCGCTCCAGTGCGCGATAGGTTCGCGACTTGGCGGCCTTGGTGGAAATTCCAGTCGTTTGGGCGATCTCTTCGAACGAGAGATCGAGGTAGTAGCGAAGGATGACGACGAGTCGCTGGTCGTGGGGAAGGCGGTACAGGGCGCGGCGCAGGTCGGTGATCGCGGGATCGGCCGCACCCGACTCCCTTTCTGGGTCGCCGGCGAGTCCAGCCCCTTTGATCACCGACCACCAGCGGTTCCGGCGCTGGCGGCGACATTCGTTGGCGACGATCGTGAGCAGCCATGGCTTGAGATCGGAGCCGCGCCGAAACTGTCCGAAGTGGCGCCAGGCGTTCAGGACGGCGCTCTGAACCGCGTCCTCAGCGTCCGATTGAGAGCGAAGCAGCCCAAGCGCGAGCCGGTGCGCCGTCGGCAGGAGGGGCTCGAGCAAGAGCAGGAACTCGTGCTCATCATCAGCGCTGACGTCGCGGACCACAACCGGCGCGAAGCTCACTCGACAGTACTATCCACCAGCCCCGCGAAAAGTCCCAGCCGGGCTCCGAAGACTTGACGCCCCGCCGGGGGAGCCTATGATCGGGCCAGCCCTCCGGCGTGGGGACCGAGGCGCGAACAGTAGACCTTCACAGGCTCAGGGCCTCCGCGTTCGGTGGTGGGACTCGCATCCCACGCCGGCCGGAGGCTCTTTTTGATCGGTGTGGGGACTAGCTTCCCCCCAGCCGGCCAAACCCTACGACGGCACCCAGGTCGGAAGCACAATCGTGTGGCAGCTCTTCTTGGCCTGATTCGCCGAGATCATTCCCAATTCCATATTCCGGCGGTACGTCCAGAAGCGATAAATCCCCGTGTAGAGCTCGTCGCTGCTGCTGTCCTTGAAACCGGTCACCGCCAACTGCAGCTGCTGGTCCATTTGCGCAACGGAGGTCTGCACGAACGCGATCTGCGTCGCAATGCATTTGGGCACGTCGCCATTCTTGATGGCGGCGAGGATGTTCTTGACGAGTGGCTGGGCGGCAACGATCGCGTCGTAGCAGTTGTTGACCAACGCCTTGTAGCAGCGCTGGTCCAGTGCAGGAGCCGTCTTCTCCATGGTGGCAATCACCGGCGCGAGCGCATTGAGGAATCGGTCTGCGCGCTCCGAGTCGGGGCCCGAGGAGTCCGGCGTTGGCGAGGGCGGGGTGGTGTGGTTCGCAGCAGGACTCGCGGACCCGGCGGTGTGCCATGGAAACTGGATGTAGCCGACCGAGTTGAGCACCATCATCGCCATGACGAGCACCGCGAGCCCGGCCACCGGATACAGAAAGACGGTCTTTCCGCCTTTCTTCGGCTGGTTCCAGAGCTGAACAATCGGCTCGTCGGCCGCCGCATACGAGTAGTCGACCGCCGGCGGCTGGTACTGCGCAGCCGGCTCGTACTGGACAGCAAGCGGTACAGCATCTACCGCCGGTTGCGCGGCCGGGACTTCGATCGAGTTCCACGAGGGGAACACCGCGGCGCGACCCGAATCGACCCCGACCACCGGCTGCCACTGGGCGCCGTCCCAGACCCACTTGCCGTCTGGCGACAGCTGCGGGGGTTGAATTGGAGGACTCGCGTCAACGCTCACGGTTGGTCAGCCTAGGGCTCGTATTCGCCGCTGCTTCAGGATTAGGCGGTTAAGAGTTGTGAAGGCCACGCTGGCGGAAGGCCGTGGTTCGGCGGTGGAGGCCCAGAAGCAAGGCGACATATTGATCCAACGCTTGTCGCGGCTTTTGGGTTTTCAGGGCCCGCTATTGCTTGCAGTTCCAGTGCCCGGTCAGGTGCAGGCTGTTCTTGCCGCTGCCGGCATTGGTCAACATGGCATCGATCGTTCCCGACTGCTGACTTCGGTCCAGCGTGAACGTCACCGTGTCGTTGCCGCGGCTCTGCCACACCTTGGTCGTGTCGATGCTGTGAACCTCGATCGTCACGGCCGAGTTCTGATACGTGCCGGGGCCACGAAAGTTATTGATCTGGAACACCACCCCCCACACCTGGCCGCCAGAGTCCACGGTGCCGTAAAAAAAGTCGGCCCACGTCTCCCCGTTATGAGTACGACCGCCGGTGCATTGGCTTTTCTGGTCGCCGATGTCGGGCACGATCGCAGACATGTGGCCCGCGATCTCGCCGGCAAAGTCGAGGTTCTGCGTCCAGCTCCCCTGCGCCACAACCGGGCTGGGCGACACCGCGGGTTTGTTCGATGTCTCGCCGCAGGCTGCTAGGACGATGAGGGCGACGATGCCCGCTCCACGAAGCATGTGGTCGAATGTTACCCGTGGCGGCTCCATCGGAGCGAATGACCGAGGCGATG
>Ga0209802_1000768_pt1 | contig 24714 bp, 23 predicted proteins | sample GraSoiAngelo_129_FD_185886 | JGI IMG/M metagenome (GOLD analysis project Ga0209802, IMG submission 185886) | Grasslands soil microbial communities from the Angelo Coastal Reserve, California, USA - 14_0927_12_40cm (SPAdes) (version 2) | ecosystem: Environmental > Terrestrial > Soil > Grasslands ... | reverse complement strand
TGGCCCGCTAAATTGCTCATGCTGATAGAATTAAAAACGGAGGAGTGCGTGAGCGGTCGAAACGGGCGGTCTTGAAAACCGTTGGGCCCGCAAGGGTCCCGGGGGTTCGAATCCCTCCTCCTCCGCCATCCAAGCCGGCTACTAATGGCCTCAAATGGGAGCGACCTTCCCGGTCTGAAGAGACTGAGGGCATTTGGTGCTAGAATCCGCCGCAACGGAGGTGCCAACCCCTATGAAGCCTTTTCTTCTTCTACCAGTGCTGCTGCTCCTTGTTCCAGCGATAGGAACCGAGAATGGATTGGCACAATCCAAAGCTGACCTTGTCGGGACCTGGAAATTAATTTCCGCCACTGAGACCACCAAAAAAGGTGAAGTGAGAGCAGCATATGGTTGGCAGAATCAGCAAGGCTTGCTCACTTACACCGCCGACGGCAGGATGATGGCCATTACCACCAAGGGCGGACGCAAGCCCCTGTCAGTTTCCGACAACGTTGGCGCACGAGCCGAGGCGTTCGCCACCATGACCGCTTATGCGGGAAGCTACACCCTGAACGGTAACAAGGTGATTCACCACCTTGAAGTCTGTGCGCTTCAAAACCAGGTAAACACGGAACTGGTGCGTTTAATCACGAAATTGGAGCGCAACTCCTTGGCCCTGCGAACGGTCAATATGGGCCCAGAAATCGCATATCGAGAACTCGTTTGGGAGCGAATTTCGAGCGGGAGCGCACCATGAAATCAGTTTTCGGTGTGTTGGTCTTAGTAGCCGCTGTTATTTGCCTTATCGTGCCTTCTTCTATCGGGAGGTCTCGATGAAGTTCACATGGACCCTCAGCTCAGCCTGCTATTTCCCGTTGTTACTCATTGCCTTTCTCTTAATCGCCGTGCTTCAACACAGCACGTTCGCTCAAATTCACGAGGATGGCGCTGATGTAAGAGACCGTATAGCGATCCAGGAGAAACTCCTATATGCCTATGCTTACGCCTACGATTCGAAAGATTGCGTAAGTTGGGCGAATCTGTTTACTGCGGATGGAGTAGTGAACTTAGGGGGCCTGATGAAGGCTAATGGCAGGGAGGCAATACTTCAGGCATGCATCGAGCGCCAAAAGAACGTTGTTGGCAACGTCAAAACCCACCATAACATGACCAACATCGTCTTTGACCAACTGACCTCACGTCAGGCAAAGACGCGGACCTACTGTATCCTCACGTGGCAGAAACCTGGAGATATGACGCCCAACGTTCAAAGCGCCTTCGTCTACCGAGATGTGATCGTAAAGCAAAGCGACGGAAGATGGCTATTCAAAGAGCGTGTGGGGGTTGATCCACCGAATCTATGACCTGAATGTCGTCGGACGGCTGCGCAGGAATTTCTGCCTCATCGGGTTGCACCTCCACGATCCGCTTCAGTCGGGCTTCACTTGGCGGGAGCGTGTCACACCGGCTTTCCTGATGTCAAGCGCGTGACCTGCTGTCCGGAACTCATAACGCGGAGCTCGTGAGCGATGGGAGCGGATCTTGTCCATATCGAGAGGAGGCATTTAGCTTGACAAAGAAGGTCCCGCTACTATAACAAGCCTTTTGTCCTTGCTTTCGGCGCGCTGTAATCAAGGAGCGGAATGATGAAGCGGGGGTTGAATTCGCGTAGCGTATCGATGCTACAAGCAGTAGCTGGCTGTCTGCTGGTCGTGGCGCTGGCAAATGGCCAGACGGCACCACAGGAAAAGCCACAGATGGCGGAAGAAGTGTTCAAGAACATCCAGGTGCTCCGCGGCCTTACCGTGGATCAATTCATGGGCACGATGGGCTTCATCGCCGCGGCCCTGAGCATGAATTGTTCTGAATGCCATCACACAGGAAGCGCGGCCGAGTATGCCGAAGACACGCCGAGGAAGCAGACCGCGCGCAAGATGATTCTGATGGTGAACGCCTTGAACAAGTCGAATTTCGGCGGCCAACGGGAGGTGACCTGCTACTCCTGCCATCGCAGCGACGCCCGGCCTAAGATCACACCCAGTCTGGCGGAGCAATACGGCACGCCGCCGCCCGATGATCCAAATGAGGTGGAGATTTCCGGAACGCCCGCCGCCGGAGCGCCCTCAGCGGATCAAGTCCTGAACAAATATATTCAAGCTCTCGGCGGAGCACAGCGTTTAGCGAGCGTCACCAGCTTCGCCGGTAAAGGGACTTACGAGGGTTTCGATACGGAGGGCGATAAGTTCCCGGTGGAAGTCTATGCCAGGGCGCCGAATGAGCGTACTACGATCGTTCATCTACGCGCAGGAGACAACATCAGGACCTGTGACGGCCGAAATGCCTGGAACACATCGGCGGGCACACTTCTGCCGATACCTGTATTCTCGTTAAGTGGAGGCGACCTCGAAGGCGCCAAGATGGACGCAGGTCTTTCATTCCCAGGGCAGATAAAGCAATTGCTGAAAGACTGGCGCACCGGCTTCCCGAGTACCACCATCGACGATAAAGACGTCGATGTGGTGCAAGGGAGCAGCCCTGACAATACTCCGGTGAAATTTTATTTCGATAAGAAGTCCGGCCTGCTGCTGCGGCAGGTGCGCTATACGGATACGGCGCTAGGCCTCAACCCCACTCAAATCGATTACGATGATTATCGGGATGTTTCCGGGGTCAAGATGCCTTTTCGCTTGACCACAACGTGGACGGACGGACGTTCTACCATAGTGTTTAGCGAGCTGCGGGCGAATGTCTCGATCGATGCGGCGAAATTCTCCAAACCGGCGGGCAATACGCCTCAAAAGCCTTAGCACCAGAGGCGGTTCAAAGATTCCTTGGATCTAGGGCCGAAAAGCGCCGGGCCGCTGCGATTATGCTTTCAGCCTGGGAAGCAATTCCAAGGCATTGTCGCGGTTAATGGCTCGCAACTCACTTTCGGTGAAACCTCCGTTATCGGCCAAACCCTTCGCGACCTGAGCGGCCGATCCGCCGCCCAGCGGGTAATCGGTGCCAAACAAAATGTGCGATACGGGAACGAGCTTCTTGAACGAAGGCAGCGTATAGGGACTAAACGCCTGCGCGGTGTCGTAATAAAATTTCTGCAATTCAGGAACAAGCCCGTTAGGCAGTTTCTGCGCCGCGCCGGCCAGGCGAGTTGTGATGTACGGCACGGTGCCTCCGCCATGCGACCAGATGAAGCGGATATCGGGGAAACGCGTTACCGTTCCAGTGCTCAGCAAACTCAGGACCGTGCGCGTAGTGTCAAAAACAAACTCCACACCTCGATTTTGCCCATCTGTAAGCGTCGCTTCGGCGTCGCAAGCGGCGCAGAAGGGATGGCAGAAAACAACGGCTTTGCGGTGATTGAGTTCCTCCATCAGTGGCGCGTAATAAGGATTGCCAAGATATTTGCCCTGATAGCTCGATAACACTCCGATCCCATCCATTTTCAGCGTGTCCAGAGCGTATTCAACTTCCTTCAAAGATCCTTCCACATCCGGCAACGGTAGCACTGCAAATTGACCGAAGCGTCCCGGATAATCCTTGACCACTTTGGCCCCGTACTCATTGCATTCGCGCGCCAGGCTGCGCGCTGCGGCATTGTCCCCGAACCAGACGCCGGGATCGCTGATCGATATAATCGAGGTGGCGACTCCTCCCTGATTCATTTCCTCGATTGATTTTTCCGGAGTCCAGCCTTTCAGAGTGGGCTGGTTGACTCCCTTGGCGGTGCTCAGCTCGAATAGTTTAGGAATCGTAAAGTGATGATGGGTATCGATTCGAGAGGCTTTGGCGGAAGCTGCCGACCCGCCCTGCAGGGCTGCTGTGCGCTTTGAAAAAGCGGCAATAGCGCCGGTTGCCGCGAGCCCGACCAGAAAAGAGCGCCTCGACGAGTTGGATTTCGGGCGCCGAGATTCCTCTGCCAGCGCAGAATGGTCTTTTCCCGCAGCCTGTTGGGTGCCCGACATTGCAGCCTCCTTGAATTGCCTCGGCCTGAATATTGCGTGCCGCCAGGATCATAACGACAGGCCCACGCTCTTTCAAGCTCGGCGCGCCGAGCTTTTGCGGCTTGACTTGAACTTTGTCCCAATCAATCTGTCGCTGCCCCAGAGCCGTAGACGGCAGGAAAGCTAGCGCCATCAGCACGAAGATCGATTTACGCAGGCATTTCCGGGCGGTTGAAGCCGATCGTTTTGGTGTGCTATGTTAAGGACTAACGCCGAATTACATTCACAGCCGAAGCGAGTGGCGATTCTCCCGGAACGCGAATGAAATCTCCAACGTCCAAAAAGTACATTAGCCGCAGGAGAAACTAAGGAGGCAGCATGAGGCGTTTTGGTTCCGTGGTGAGCGTTGCTTTGTTGACGGGCTTACTATTTGCCGGAGCCGCGTCAGCCCACCACTCGGTGCAGTCGCAGTTCGATATTCATAAAACCGTTACCGTGTCGGGAACTGTCGCTAAGATCGAATGGATTAATCCGCATTCGTATCTCACCCTGAACGTTAAAGACGCCGGCGGCAACGTCCAAAAGTGGGCCTTCGAGCTGGGAGGTGCGGGTGCTCTCCGCCGGGCCGGGATGAGCAGGGCGGATCGAGGTGGCCTGAAGCCCGGTGACGAAGTAACCGCTACCGCACTCGCCGCTCGAGACGGCTCGAACAGCGGCTTTCTGCAGGAATTGAAGATGCCGGATGGCCGCACATTTAAGTTCACCACGGACCCCAACGGCAACTGAGCCTCGATGAGCCAAAAGGAGTCGCGTATGCGTTCCTATCGGTGTTACTTCATTACGACTGCGGCCCTTCTCTGCCTGCTTCCGGCGACGCTCTGTGCGCAGGAATTTTCCACGATCAGGCGCACCGTCAACGCTCCGCCGAAGCCTTCCGGAACCACGCCGCGGACTCCCGACGGGCATCCCGACCTGACCGGGGTCTGGAATGGCTTGGGAGACAACCTGCTCGGAGTTCCCAACCAGATCGCGAACGACGGCGTTTCCATCGACAGCGAAAACTCGTCACACGACATTGCCACCGGGACACAGATTGCGACTTTCCCGCGGAACACCACCCGCGGACTCAATAACGAGCAGGGCGAACGCGCCGCGTCGCTGCTCCGGAGAGTGGGCTCGAACAGGCCGATCTATAAGCCCCAATATTGGGACATGGTCAAGGAATTCGACCAGAGTGCCAATGAGGAAGATCCATCGAATAACTGCATGCCCGCGGGAATTCCTCGCGCCGGTATTCCTTCTTACATTGGGCAATACCCGAACTCCTTCATCTTCATTTATCCCGGCCAAGGCGGTCTGATCGCCACGCAGACGATGTACCGCATGATCCCGGCGGACGGCCGCAAGCACACGCCTTTGGAGGAGTTGGACGGGACTTATACCGGAGAAGGGATCGCTCACTGGGAGGGAGACACGCTGGTTGTAGACACCTGGGGTTTCAATAGCAGCACTTGGTTTGACCAGATCGGCGGCTACTTCCATAGTGAGAACATGCGTGTAATCGAGCGCTTCCATCGCGATGGGAACACGCTTACCTGGACTGCCACGGTAGAAGATCCCGATGTGCTGCTGGAGCCCTGGACTACCACTCCGAGGGTAGCGCTCCTAAATCCCAAACCCGACGCCGTGCTGCCGGAATCGCTGCCATGCAGTGAAAGAGATTTGACGCACACCGTTACCAAGGAACATCACTAATCCGCTTCTTACTAATGCCTGCACCTTCTGAGGAGAGGGCATGCCAAAGAAAATAATTTTGCAGATTTCGATGATCGCCGCGGCTGCAGCGTTTGTTGGCCACACCGCCGTCGCGCAGAATGAAGGAAAAACAGGCTCCGGTGCGGAAGCGAAGACTGCCGCAGCCGGCGAAACGATGGACCGTGCCAAAGTCCTGAGAGCTGCGGCAGATGCTCTAGGAATGGTGCGATGGTCGGATATAGGAGCCGGAGCTACCCGCCTTCCAGGAATCGACATCATTACCACGATGGAAATCTTTGCCAGCGGAACGGTTTATAACGGCGCTCAACCCACGGTTGCCGAATATCACGCCGCACTCGCTTACATTCCGCCAGCAATGCGTGTGGAGATCACTCGTAAAGGAGCAGGCGAGGCCGCCTCGCACAGCATTCAAACCGTGCGCGAGAACTATGCCTGGAATGAATCTGAGATCGGCGCTGGCCTAATTCCGGGGAAGGGTATCGCCACCCCGGCGATGCCCGCGGCTAAAGGTCGGCTTCTCCAACTCTGGATTTTGCCCTATGGCGTCGTCAAAGCCGCCATAGCCGCTGGCGACAAGACTAAGCTCTTGATGGAGAATGGGGCCACAGTCATTACCTTTCCGTTGAGTGGGAGTCTCGCTGGAACTACGGTAACGGCGACGCTAGATTCCAAGAACCTCATAACCAAGGTGGAAACTCGGCCCGACAATCCCGCCCTCACCAACATGGTCACGGAGACGGAGTATTCCGATTATGCCGATCACGGGGAAGTCCTCACGGATATAAAGTCGCCTGGGCATATTGTAGAGAAACAGGCTGGCCGCCCAGTGCTGGATCTCCAGGTAAAGATGGTAAATGCGAATGATCCTTATCTGGTCTTTCCAGTCCCAGCAAACGTAAAGGCGGCGACCACCCAGACCTCGGCCACTGGGACGGGCGGCAATTAGGCCAAATTCTCGGGGACGAATTCAGAAGAGTTCAGAAATCCTGGCAGAAGAGCCGCAGTTCGACTACAGTGGTCACGCTGGCAAGTAACCACTCATTACTCCGATCCTAACGAAAACCCTCAACGAATTGTGTCCGCATACGACTGGATATAACGCCCCAAAGTAATCACGGCAAACCACAGAAATAAAGAAGACCCCGCGACAACCTTGGCGAGCCGGGGCGCCTCCTGTCCAGGCCCCAGGCGCTCGACACTCTCAAAAGCATCCGTCAAGTAGAAGACCGCCGCATTCAATCCGAGAAGCAATACCGCCAACATTTTCAGCCAAAAAGCGGCATCGAAAGCGTAGTAGGAAGGCATGCCGATAAAAGCCAGCGTGCCCGTGAGCACGTTGATGCCAAACCCCGCCATGGCCCAAGGCATCAGCCGGTGCAGGGAAGCTCCCGTCAACCGTTTTTCAAATCCCAGCACTCGCAAATTGAGGATGCCCACCGTCCCGATAAGCAGGGCCAGCCCGATGAAATGCAAGTCCATCATGAACGCCCACCAATATTTGCTGACCAGCATCAGATCGGTGAACTTGCTGGGCGTGGGCTCAAAAATATGCACAAGGGCGGAGAGCCCGGTTTCTTGTGTCACATCCTTCACACTCCAAATCTCCGGATGACGAATGTCACCACCCGTGGTGCCCACCCGCGCCATGAGGCCGGCTGTAATCAGCGAGAAAAGCAGAATCGCCAGCAAGTTCCCGGACCAGGGCTTCTCCGTTACGATGCGACGCCGCTTCCAAAGCTCGATCAAGGCAAGAGCTCCGGTGATCAACATGAAAAATAGCGCCAGCATCGCCGCGCCTTCATGCCGATCGATTACGGCTGTTGAGACGAGGGGATCTTTCCTGACGGCCCTCTGCGCGCCGATACCGCTAAAGAACGCTGGGAGAGTTAATAGGGCGATGGCTGCGAAAATGATCAAGCTGGATCTTTTCAGGTCGTCGTTCTTGCCGATGAAGGAAACGATGAATAGGCCAAGGGCCACGATCGTTCCGATGATCGGAAAATGATTCAGCAAGAGGTGAAGGTGCGCCAAATTCATAGCTGGCTCCTTAGTTCTCCGCATCGCGCCGCATACGCGCAACGATTAGCACGGATACGTCAGGTATTTGTATGTGTACGCCAAAAGACGTCCCGCGGTAATGGCCCCAATCCACAAGAAGATGGACCATTTGGCCAGCGTCGCGCCGCGCGCCATCATGGCTTTCTCATTCAACTTCGGATCATTAAACACCCGGTCTTTCAGCAGGGTGATGATCCATACCGCAAAACCAATGAGCGTCAACTTCATGTAAAAAACCGGATTGGTGAGAGCTTTGGTCGGATACGCGATGATCAGCAAGACACCGGTCAAGGCATTGATACCGAAGCCCAGCCACATAATGCGGAACAAGCGCTTGAGCGGAGCGAGAGGTATTTCGCGCGCGACGCCCAGAATGCGCAGATCGACCACGGTATTTGCGCCGACCAACAAGGCCAAGCCGAAAGTGTGAAAGAGGAGAACAAAATAAAATGCAAACGGCGATTCCGATTCGCGCAGCCATGTACTGAAACCGCTGTCTTCGATGGTCCGCAAGAACGTGGGTGGGACCAAGTCATCTCCTTGCCGGAACAACGCTTCTGGTCTTCCGGGCCGCGAAGGAATATACACTAATTCGCGTTCCGGCAAGCTGCAAGATGAACGGGTCAGACATCGGGAAACTCGAATGGTCCGGAAACTCGAATAAAGGCCAGGCGAGCCGCGGCCGCTTGATTGCGCCCGGAAGGCATTGTGTTGTTCCGTGCTCAGGCACGCGTGTCCCAGCATCATAGGCCGAAAAATCAGCAGGCGTGAACGTTCAAGCAGTTGCGAATAAACACCAAACTTTGAAGAAGCGCTTCACGTCGCATAGTGTCAGAGGATGTTGACGCCGCAGAAGTGAAGATGGGAGAATAACCGCCCACGAGGGAGTGGACCGGATGAAAACAAAATCATTCGCAGTTGTAGCTGCGGTTGCTGCCGTTCTGATGTTTTCTGGTCTTACGTTCGCTCACCACGGCACTGCCGCTTATGATACGACTAATCCGCTTACGGTAAAGGGCAAGGTCACGGAGTTTCGGTTCATCAATCCTCATTGCCAGGTTTACTTCGACATCAAGAATGACAAGGGGGAAGTCGAACACTGGCAGGGCGAACTTACGGCCCCTAACAAACTGGCCAGAGCCGGGTGGACCAAGCATAGCCTGAACCCCGGCGACCAAATCACCGTCACCGGCTTGGTGGGGAAGTACGGCGGGCATTCAATCTGGATCCGCAAGCTCGTCGGGCCTGATGGCCAGGAGATGCAGCTCTCAGAAGATTAATCGCTTTTACCGAATTACACCCACAGTGCGGGAGAGACGCGCAGCAAGCGCTGCAGAGGGATGGAAGATGCGTAGAGCCTTTGCGAATTCGGTGTTGCTTGCCTTGGCGTTGCTCGCCATTCCCTGCGTTTCGTATGCTCAATATGGAGCGGGTAAAGCGCTTCCGGGCAATCGCAACAAGCCCGAAGCTGCCAAGCCCAGTACCTCGTCAGCCCCTGCACCCGTTCACGATTTGAGCGGCGTGTGGATGATGCGCAATCCGCCGGGCTCGAACCGCGGATACACAAATTACACTTATACGGATCCGAAAACAGACCCACCGGCGCTGACTCCGTGGGGCCAGGAGAAATTCAAAGAGGCCAAGGATTCAAATGGCGGAGCATACACCCTGGATCAGACGAATGATCCGGTCCTTACCAAGTGCTATCCGCCCGGCACGCCGCGCGTCTACTTTCATCCCTACCCATTTGAATTTGTGCCAGCTCCCAAATTCATGCTAATGGTTTTTGAATACGACCATACAATGCGCCGTATCTATACGGATGGCCGGCCGCTTCCCGAAGATCCGGACCCCAGTTGGATGGGATATTCGGTCGGCCATTGGGAGGGAAACACCACGTTTGTCGTCGAAGCCGTAGGATTCAATGAAAAAACGTGGCTCGATCGGCTGGGCCACGCCCACAGCGACCAACTGCATGTGACGGAGCGCTTCCGCCGTGTGGATCGCGATCACCTTGAACTCGATATCACGATGACCGATCCCAAGGCGCTGGCGAAGCCCTGGACCACAACCTTCTATTACCAAAACAGGCCGGATTGGGAACTTGGGGAAATCTCCTGCTCGGGAGACTACCTGGACTTCAACAACTTTGAAAGCTTCAGCTTCAAGAAGAAAGAAGAAGCTCCCAAATAGACGCCTTCGCTTCTGCTACGTCTTTCTCCACCACGCATAAGGGGCAAGGACCGAAACGTCTGATCTGGCGTTTAGTTACGGTCGTCGTTAACCAGGTGGCTGTAGTCGTGCTCGACGCACGGGGCCTCTTCCAAAGCATGCCCACCTTGCAGTCCGTGGATCAAGTGGCGCTCGATCACCCAAGGACGCGTGAACATCTTTGAATCCTCGATCGAAATAACCCAATCGATCACGTTCCCTTCACGACTCAATTTTTCGACCACATGCATGGCATCGCTGTGGATGGTGCCGTTCTGGCTCAGCCAGGTGTCGTCGACAAAATTGGTGACATCGATGACCATGGTGTTGCCTTCCCAATGGCCAATGGAGTCTCCGTAATAGGAAGGATTGAGAGACGGGTCATGTCCACGCCCATCGGCCGAGACGATGCGAAAGGCGTTTTGCTCGGAAGAGTTGACTGTATCGTAGAGGAAGACGACCTCGTCGGGAACTTGGACGATCTCCGTGGGCGGACCCACCCGCGGAAAGCCCTTTGGCACGCATTTGAATGCAGGATCCTCGTGGCTTTGATGCTCGCCGAGATATTTTACTTTCTCGATGAACTCGGGCTTGTAGGGCGGAAGGTTCGCACCCTCCAAACGATTCTTCAATTCACGCTTTTTGTCCACTGATTGGGCAGGACCCTCGGCTGCACGCTGGGTGTAGCGCGTCTTGCCGTCTGCGCTTACGGCACCTTGAGTGACGGCGTAGCCCCAGCCGGCCGGCGCCCAAAAGCCAGTGAGGTCAGGATGACCATCGGCTAAGTGCGGCGTCGGCGCTTTCTTTGCCGCCTCGATTTCTGCAGCAGGCGGCTCCTTCCAAGGAAGCCCGGTGCCGTCCGGATCTGCTCCGGCAAAGGGCTGGTCTTTATCGAGGCCGTAGCCAATTTGCACGTTCTTGTTGTCACTTCCAGGCTTTGTCTGCGCGCTAGCGGACGCGGACCACAATAAACTCACGGCGAGGCCAATCGCCGGGATCCAGCTAACTATTCGAGCGCTCATCGGTCCTTCCTTCCTTCGGCCCTTCCTGTTTTGCTATCCAACTCAGCCCAGGTGACTCCGCCGGCGTCTCGGCGAGCTAATTCTTGCCTTCGCTATCTTCGGGCCTGCCAAAAAAGATCATATGACCATCGGCAAAGTGGACCGCGTGCAGGAGCCCGAGGTGCTTGGAACCATCCTTGGCGATGTAGGCTTCGATGGTAACTACATCCCCGACGTTGAACATGGTCTTGAGCACGCCGGATCTTCGCAGGGCTCCCGGAGGACCGCCCTCAAACGAGTATGAGGTGACAGTGCCGTTTTCGTCCTTCACGTCGGCGTATATATATGTGTGTGGGTTGACCCATTCGATTTTCGTAATCGTGGCTTTGACGGAAAACGATTTCGAGCTATCGAACTCCGCCGTAATCGAATGGTGTGCGAGCACAGGGATCGCTGAGAGCAAAGCGAGAGCCGTTACCACAAAGGCGCCCACAGGCTTACGTGTCATGGTCATCTCCGTTAGTTTCCTACTTTTTGCCGCCACCCGATTCCTGTGCCTTGAGCGCCTTGTACTCCTCTACTTCCTGATTGTTCGTGCAATAGTATTCGAGCAGATCTTCGTGCGCGAGCGTCCAGACGCGAGGCGCGGAGGTCCAAGGCTTGGACAAGACCTTGGGATCTTCGATGGTCACCTGCACGTTGAGATAATTCATCGAGGGACGGGTGATGCGCTCGATCACGTGCTCCTGATCGCTATGGAACCAACCGGTAAAGTTGTTCCAGGTACGGTCATCGATGGCGATCACGTCGATCACCAAAGTATCGCCTTCCCAGTGGCCAACCTCATCCCCGTCGAACGAGGGATCCGGGTCGGGGCTGTGGGCACGGCCATCGGTGTGGACTACCCGGAAGTTATTATTCAGCTCGTCCAACTGCACGAACAAGCCGGGAGTTTGCACGATCTGGAATGGGTAGGGATTGATCAGAAACATGCCGGGAACGCCGCGGGGCATACAATTTACGGACGCGCGTCCCAGTTCAAAATCGGTTGCCGTCATGGACTTGATCTTCGTGGCTGCCCACGGCTGGAACTGAGGAGGCTCTTCCGGCGTCACCTTGGGGTCGAATTGCTTTCGCAGCGCGGGATTATACGTGAACCCCCCAGCGGTGCCCACAAACCAGACTCCCGAGAAATCGGGATGGCCGTCAGCCGTGCGGGGCGCCGGCCCGCCCTTCGGCATCGGCTGTTGCTTGGACTTGGCGGGTTGCGAACCACTTCCTTCCTGTGCCGCAAGTCCTGAAGCCATGCATAACATTCCGAGAACGGCTGCCGCAGCGGCCAGGCAAAAGCCCAAGCACACCTTCATTTGATTCCTCCTCAGCACGTCAAATCGAGCCCGGCAAACCACCTTGGCCGTCAGTATTCGCTAAACTTTCCTTCTACGTCCTGTCCAATTCGGTGCACTTGGCCGTCCGGCAGCTTGATGGTTTCGGCAGCGGCCCGATTCTTCGTGCCATTCTTGGCCAGGCACGCCCTGACCGTGACGGTTTTTCCTATGCTGTTCTCGAAATCGCGCCTCTGCGTTCCGCTCCTTTTCAGAGTGGAAAGAGAAACGGTTTCAAAAGTCCAAGAGTTTACGGTGCCGCTCGGATCCTTCACGTCCAGGTGAAAATAGCCGTGCGGGTTCTGCCACTCGTAACTGGTGAACGTGCCGGTGAGGTCGGTGCACTTGTTGGCATCAAACTCCGCTGCGAAGGAGTGATGCGCGGGTGCAGGAATCGCCGCAACGAGCAAACCAAAAACGACCACCACAACACCGTAGAGCATGCGTCGCATGACTGTCTCCTTAGAAAAGAGTGCTGCTGGCCCCAGAACTTTGTCCGTTAGGCGCGTATGTTACTACGCTAGTTTCAAAATTCACATGGCCTGGCCCTTTCGTGTGGTGCTGAATCTTGAAGCTTGCTGCGGCGGTGGACCTGCGTGAACAGCAATATAGGTCCGGGCGGTTTGGCACGCGCGACGAAGGCGCACAGTGCCGGGAGAAACCGGAATTGACATGCTGCCCGAACGGTAATGATCGAAAAGTGTGACGGGGTACCCCCCTGCTTTGTTAACGCGCAAAAGCTCATCCTGTAGGTAGACTTTTGCGCGCCCCAGAGGGGCCCCAGTTTTTTGTAAGCGTCATTCCATAGGTACACATTGTGTTGCGGATACCGCACGAACCTGCGAAGCGATACATTTCCTTTGCTGCCCAAGAGACTTCGCTCCCTCACGATGCTCGCTCGGGACGCCGATCCCCGGTTTCTGGGTCCGTCGGACTCCACCGGAGTCCGAAGACCGGACCCATCGATCGAATCGGCGCTTTCGCTGGCTGGAATGGGAGTACCACCCACCCCATTTTTCTGCAAGTGTTCATTTCAGGACACTTAGCTCCTCGATTTTGCAAGTGTTGATTTTACGAAAGTTAGTTGAGGCTTTTTGCGAGTATCGAAATCTAAAGCTGAATCCAAATACTTTGAGTTGTCGTTCGTTTGAAACGGAAGACGACTGCCACTGGTTTCGAACTAAGTGCGTTTGTTGAGCCGGTCGATCGAGGGGGATTAATTTTTCGCGAGTGCTGAGTCTACAACACATGCATCCCAACTAAGCGTTATATCTATTTTACCCCGCGGGTCAATGGGTACGGAAACGAATCTCTACAACCATCGCGCCCGATACTAGATGAAGCGACAGGAAGGTTCTAAGAAGGCACCTGATGACAAGAAGCAACCAGCCCCGAAGACGACAGCTGATAATATTCGTTTGTCGGTGCGCCTGGTCTAGATCTAAAGAATTCCGGCCGTTCTTCCGAAGAAGCCGGAGTGCGGAGGTAAAGGTTGTCAGCCAAAACTGAACTGAGACAAGTTGCGCTGTTGCTGGCGGTAGGCGTGATGGCTCTGATCCCGGCGGGGCCAGCGGGGGCACAAACTTCAAATTCTTGTGCGGAGAACGAGCTACCAAGTCCAGTTATCGATTTGATGAAAGCAAAATTCCCTGGCTGGAGGCCAGAGCAGTTGTCGGATCTCCGTTCGGATGACCAGCAGCTTTGGGTAAAGGCGCACGGCAACCAATGCCCAGGAACGGCTGTCGGTCACTTCGAGAGCCCAGATCGGCTAAGTTATGCAGTTTTTCTTGTACCCCAATCCGATCCGACCGGCGGTTACACGCTCCTGGTGTTCAACAGAATGCCGAGCGGAGACACTTACGTTTGGAAACTGCTGGGTCAGGCGCGCGCGCCGACTTACTCAGGAATGGTAATTGAGACGGCCCCGCCGGGAAAGTACTCCGACTACGAAGACGCAAGAATATCAGTTACGACCAAACTAGACGGTTTCTACCTGGAGTTGATCGAGCAAGGCGCCTTTCTCTATTACTGGTCGCGTGGTCGATACAAGAGCATTAGGGTCTCCGGCTAACACCACGTATTTTGATCTCGCCTAGAACATCGCAGGGCTTCCGAAGCAAACTGCAGATCCCTCGGCTCGTTCGCTAAGGCGAACTCGCTCGGGATGACAATTCTCGAGAGTGACGACGCTGCGCGGGTCTAGGTGCTGAAGCGGGGCAGCAGGGCCAGCGCGTTTTCGCGGTCGATTTGCTGCAGCTCCTTAGCGCCAAACACGCCACATTCCTTCAGTCCCTTGACGTGATCCGCAAGGGTGCGCGCGGGGTAATCGGTGCCGAAGAGGATTTGCGACAGAGAGACAACCTTGGTCAGCGCGGACATTGCCGCCGGATCGGCCACCTGCACCGTGTCGTAGTCTGTGCTGACCTACGTTTGGATGAGGAAGAACTGAGCGTCACTCGTGGGGACGTGAACGCGTGGTCTTGTCGCCGTTCAGAAGCACAAATTTCTGAGCTCGCTTTCCGGTGTCCACTTCGCCGGTGTAGAGGTTTCCGTGCGAGTCTATGGCGATAGCGTCAATCCAGTGGAAGTAGCCGGCCATTCGTGCCGTCGGCGATCATCACGTATTTCTCCCCGGCGTCATGGGAAAACGTCAGGTTGTAGGTCGTGCCGCACATGCCAAACATGGTGCTGCCGGGACCGCCGCACTCCGGCCCGCGCGAGGGCGTCGAGGGATGAACGAAAAAGCTGGACACGAACTTGCCTTCCTTGGTGAAGACTTGAATGCGATTGCTGCCGCGTTCGCAGACGTAGACGAGCCCGTCGGTCGAAAAGTGCACACAGTGAAGCGCGGGCGCGAACTGCTTCTGGTCGGGAGGCGGTCCCGACTTCCAGTCGTACGGGGGGGTGGGATCATTATCGATTTCGCTTAGCGGGATGCCGTGGCCGCCCCAGCCTCGCTTGAACTTGCCTTCGTAGTCGTAGACAAGAACGCGCTTGGCGTCCACGATGTAGATCTCTTTGGCGTCTTCGTCGAGGTCAAAGAAGAAAATGCCGTTGGGGAATACGTCCGTGTCTTGATTATTTTGCTTCTGGGGCTGCACAGCCTCGCCCGGCTTGGGACGCGGTCCGCGATGGCCGAACTCCCAGAGGAGCTTTCCATCGCCCGTAAACTTCATGATGGTGTCGCCGCGGGCGCTGCCAGAAATCCAAACGTTTCCTTCGCGATCCACCAGAATGCCGTGTTCGGCGCCGGCTCCGGGGCGCGGATTGCCTTCCGCGGGCCAGCCGGGCACATAGCCCGGTCCTCCCCAACCCTGGAGCAAATTGCCTTCGGTATCGAATTCGAGGACAGCTGGAGCCGCGACGCAACAATCGGTTCGTGGAGGAGTTGAGGCGGCGCCGATCTCGTCCGGATTGACGTCGCGAGGACGATTCATCACCCAAATATGGTCGTCCTTATCCACCACCATGACGGGAACGCCTTGCATGAGCCAGTGGTGCGGCAGCGGCTTGGGCCAGAAGGGATCGACCTTGTAGACGGGCACGTCCTTCGGTGCGTTCTTAGTGGTGTCCTTCGGCCCTGCGCTTGCAACAATGCTCAAAGCGCATGAGACGCCTATGGCCAGCGCAAAATTCTTTGTCCATCGTTCTAAAGGGTGGTTCAAAGGGCGGTCCAAGATCGGCATCGGCTACTCCTCCGGATACTGACGAAATAATGCGCGGAGTCTAGTTCTCGTTAATTGCGAAGTCAAGCAAGCGAAGGGGTAGGCTATACGGGAGGGAAAAGTGCTACACCGCCATCCGTGAGGCTTAAGTGGATGCGTTTCGCAAATCCCCAAACCTTGCGACTCAGGGCGTGGCAATGCGGAACGGACCTTCAGCGGGAGAACGGGATCAGAAAATCAATTTCAAGCCCAACTGAATCTGGCGCATTGTCGTGGATGTGGTGGTAATTCTCCCTACACCGGGATCCAGGGTCCCAGCCGTATCGGTAAATACATTATTGCCGGGTGCTCCGAAGTTAGGATGGTTCGGGAAGTTGAAGAGCTCTGCCCGAAACTCGAGGTTCTTCCCCTCCCCCAGCCGATTTTCCTTGGTGAAAGAAAGATTCAGGTTCACTTGTCCCGGGCGGATCAAGGTATTTCGCCCTACGTTTCCAAAATAACCCATCGGTTGGACGACAAAATTCGAAGGGTCGAAATAACGTTCAGGAGTCCAGTGATCGAGCACCGGATTGTTGTTCCCGCCCGGGCGAAGGTCGGGTCTCTCGTTGCAGCTTTGCGCCACACAGCCGGATTGGCGCGGGGTCATTTGGATGTTAACGGGCAGGCCGCTGCGGATCGTATTGCTCCCGTTGACGGACCAGTCGGCCAGCAGGTAACGGAGCGGGCCGCTCGCCTGGTTCCCCCAATGACGGCCGGACCCGTACGGAAACTCGTAGGTGTAAGCAAGAATGAAGTTGTGCTCAACATGCAGCGAGGAGAGGCCCCTATCGATAGAAAAATCCTGCCCGTTGTAGACTGCGAAGCTGGCGGCTCCAGAAATCTGTTCCGCTCCCTTGATTCCAGCGCCTCCTCCATCATCGATGTTCCGCGACCAGGTGTAGGACCCATTGAATGCCAGACCAGCGCGCAAACGCTTCTCCACAACCAGTTGGAGAGCGTTGTAAATCTGATCGCAAATGGGAGCCACATAGCGATACGATGTGAAATTCGGGTTGGGTTTTTGTGCATTCGACGGAGTGAACTCCCGGCCGTTTTGAACGATCACCGGCTTCTGATTGGGGTTGTAAATTGCAAACAGGTTCACGCCTCGCGTCCCCACGTAATTTGCTTTGAACACTAAGCTTTGCCCCACTTGCCTCTCCACCGAAAACGTCCACTGCATGGTGTAAGGAATCTTAACCTCTAATGGCATGATTAAGGGTTCCCCGGCGGACGCAACCAGGTTTGGATTCGCAAAGGGAAACGGGAACTTCAAATCGGGTCGGTTAACCGTAAATCGCTGCGCATAAGGAGGGGCCTGGAGGGCCAATTGGTAGATGTAGGCCAACGGCATTTCCTTGAACATCCCAAACCCGCCACGAAAGACCGTCTTTTGATCGGAAAATGGAGTCCAGGCTAGCCCTACTCGGGGAGAAAAACCTTTGAAGGCGTCATGGATACGAAAAAGGGGATCCTTTGAGGTCAACAGGGCGAAGTCTTTATCCGTGTAGACGTTGTTCAGCTGGGCCAGCTTTCCGTTAACTTCCCTTGGGGAACTAATCTCCTCCCAGCGCAGGCCCAGGTTGAGCGTCAGATTCGATCGCGCCCTGAAGTCATCTTGGATATAGACAGCCCCATAGCTCTGTCTCCACCCACGGTACACGTCCGCCATCTGGCTACCAGGGATCGTGGAACCTAAAAGCTGGGTTGTATTGCGAGGATTGTTGGTTAGAAAGTTGTTAATTGTATCCCAAGTAAACGTTCCTCCATAGACCCAAGGTTCGTTCAAATGATTCATTTGATACCGCTTGAAGTTGCCGCCCAGCGCGATCGCGTGCCTTCCTTTATTGATCATCACTGAATCATCGTAATCAAAGCTATTGTCCACAAAGACCGCCGGACCGCTCAGATTGGGTCCGATGCTGGTGCCCCCTGCACTGCCGCCGTAAAAGTTAATGCCTGGAATGGAATAGAGTCCCATCGGGACTCCTTTGACCGGCGAGAGGCGAGGATCCAGACCAGGGGCGTTCGGGAACTGGTCCCCACCTTGCGTGTAGTTATAAAACAGATGGTCGTTGCGCCGGGTGAAGCCCACCCGTACGGTATTCAGCAGGGAAGGACTAAAAACGTGTGTTTCCGAGAGCGCCAGCAGCACATAGCCGCCCACTTGGAAACCGGTATAGGGCTGGGGCGTCAATAATAGGTACCCATCGGTGCGCGCACTCTCATCTTTGGTGAAGCGTCCAAACAAACTATCGTTTACCGAGAGTTGGTGGTCTATCCGAACGATGCCGTAGTTCTCATGGGCCTGCCAGCGAGGGACGGCGGAGAAGTCGGCCACGCCGTTGTTTCGATAGGAGCCATTGGGCAAGGGCAGCAGATTCATGAGTGGCACGATGTTCGGGTCTACCACCGGCAGGGTCTTCGTGACGATGGCCTGCTGTGGGGAGCATGTCGTCTGCCCCGCCGGGCAGCCTGTGATCTTGCCTTGCCGGGTCTCAGGGGTGAGCACCGTGCCGAGGAAACTCGTTCCGGCATTCTGGCGGACGCCTTCATAGTTCAGGAAGAAAAAGGTGTGGTCCCTTCGAATCGGCCCCCCTAACGCGGCCCCGAACTGGTTGCGCTTCAATGGCGCCTTGGGGAGTCGCGGGTCTAGGAAATAATCCCGAGCGTCCAGCTTGTCGTTCCTGAGAAACTCAAAAACACTTCCGTGAACACTGTTGTTCCCCGACTGTGTTACAGCATTGACCACACCGCCCGATGCCCGGCCATATTGCGCTCCATAGTTGCTCTGCAAGAGCGTGAACTCTCGGATCGCCTCCACGCCTAACTGCTGTCCCAAAACACTAGTTGCCGGCATTCCTTCCGAGGGCGTGGAAATCTCGATGCCGTCCAATAAGTATGTGGATTGCTGCGGTTTCGTCCCGCCAATGGAACGCCGGGCGGCACTTCCTCCGCCGGTGTAAACCGCCTGGGTGGGAGCTGCCGCTATTTCCAAATCCGAGGTCACACCTGGCTGGATGCTCGTCAAATCAGCGAAACTTCGGCCATTCAGCGGCAATTGCCGCATCTCGCGCTCATCCACCAAAGCACCGACCGTAGCATTGGCCGTTTGGACCAGCGGCGCTTCGCCCGTCACGGTGACTGTCTGGGTGACAGCGCCGACTTGAAGGGTGAAATCCACCACGGCCTCCCGGCCCACGGTCAAGGTGATCCCGCTCCGGATCTCTGTCTGGAAACCGGCCGCCTCTACCGTGATCTCGTAGCTGCCCAGTTCCAGGTCCGGAGCGCGGTAGCGCCCGCTCGCATCGGTGCTCACTGTTCGGCTAATGCCCTTCTCCAAACTTTTCAGGATTACGGTGGCCCCGGGTACAACGGCTCCGCTGGAGTCGCTAACCGTCCCGGAAATCGTGCCAGTGGTCACCTGAGCTACAGCAATCGGACTAAAGAAGAAACCACAGACGAATGCCATTGCCCAAAGCTTCGGTCTTTGCATTCTGTTCCCTTTCGAGCCAGAATTTCCGATTTCAACTTGATCTTTGCGCAAAACCATATGCCCGCCACCCCCTCGTGTCAAGCTCACATCGCCTTGGCCACAGTTGGGTGGCGATCGCACCTCGCTGGCCGCCGAATAATGCGAGCAGCAGGACCCCGGCGGCTGCGGCGCAACCAAAAACGATTCCCCGGGCCGGGCGGGTTCTGCGCCGCCTGTTTCGTTCCTCCCGGTGTTCTCGTTCCCATTGCCGCTTATGTCCTGGATTTTTGTATGGCATATGTTCTTTCCTGTGTAACTTACGGCTAAATTCGAAGTCGCAATTCACACGCGCATCCCCGCTTGCACTCGTTTGAGGGTCGCGCGCCGAACAGATTTACCCGGGCGAATCCTTTGAATTGTGTGAAAAACTGGTGAAGTATCCTCGATCTAGCTGGTGCTGCGCTGCTCGCCGCTCACTGGGACGAACTTCTGAATGCGTTTGCCGTCTTCGACCTCGCCCGTATAGACATTTCCTTTCGAATCCATGGCGATTGAGTCGATCCAGTGGAGCTGTCCCGCGTAATGGCCGTTGCCGCCGAACGAACCTACCAAGGCGCCATCGGCGCGATTTGGGATCCACACCCTGTTGTCCGTGCCATGGCCGTGCGCGGATTCTCGCACCGCTGCGCGCAGGGTATCAACGCTGACCGTTCTCCCCGCAAACCGATCGCGGAAATCAATTGCATCAATCCAATTTGTGCCGGCAACCGCGAGCGAGCTTTCAGCTATAATCGCGCGCCGTGCGTCGCACTCCAGAAAGCCGCTTCGCGAAGGCGCCGGCCTTCGAGCCGCCGCGCTACGTCGCCATCGAAGGGCCGCTGCGGGTGGGAAAATCCACGCTGGCGCGATTTCTGGCCGATCGTATGCACGCACGGCGCATTATGGATTGCGAAGACAATCCTTTTCTCGCCGATTTCTACCGTGAGAAGGTCGGGTCGGCATTTCGCGCGCAGATGTATTTTCTGGTCGAACGGCACCGGCGCGTCCAAGAGGCAATGGCCGCTGCCGGAACCGTAATAGCGGATTTCCTGTTTGAAAAGGACAAGATCTTTGCGTATCTCAACCTGGACAATGAGGAATTGAAGCTATACGAGCGCTATTTCGAGCGCTTCGCGGCCGGATTACCGTGCCCCGAACTGGTGATCTACCTGCAAGCCTCGCCGGAAGTTCTTCGCGAGCGCATCGAAAAGAAGGCGGCCCCCGGAGAAGCGCGCATCTCGCGGGAGTACGTGGAAGAGGTCGCCCGCGCCTACGACCATTTTTTCTTTCGCTATGCTTCGTCCGATCTGCTGGTCGTAAACACCTCGGAAATCGATTTTGTCAATCGCAACGCGGATTTGCAGCAGCTCCTCCGGCGGCTGGAAGAACCGGTGAAAGGCACGCAATACTTTCTGCCGCTCGGGGGCGGCTGAGCCGAGCCTCTCTTCGTATGGCGCGGGCCGACCGCCTGCGGAGCTTCCTGAGCAATTCGGCTGCGCCATGACGCCGGGCTATGCCGCTGCTAAGATGTGCCGCGCAGCGGAATCGCGGATCTCACGTTCGCGCGCGCTCTCGTTCCATGGATCGAGTGAATGTGGTCATCATCGGCGGTGGTGTGGTGGGTTGCGCCATCGCCTATGAGCTTTCCGGCCGGATCGAAGACATCTTCCTGCTGGAGCAATCGCCGCGATTGGGCATGGCGACGAGTACGCGCAACAGCGGCGTGATTCATTCAGGCATCTACTATCCTCCGGAATTTCTCAAAGCGCGCCTTTGCGTGGAAGGGAATCGGCTGACCAAGGAGTTTTGCGCGGCGCACGGCGTCCCGCACCGCAATTGCGGGAAAATCGTGGTGGCCGCTCACGAATCCGAAATTCCGGAACTCGAAAAGCTCGCTGAAAATGGGCGAAGGAACGGGGTCGAGGGGCTCAAGTTGGTCGGACCGGAGCGAATCCGCCAGCGCGAGCCTCATATTCGAGCTGCGGCCGCGCTGGAAGTGCCGTCCACCGCGATTGTCTCCGCGGAAGAACTGGTGAAAGCCTTCGCGCGCCTGGCAAGCGAACGAGGCGCCAGTATATTGACGAACGCTCGCGTAACAAAGCTAGAGGCGCGGCCGGACTGCATCGCGATAGCGGTGGAATTCGGAGATCAGGCGGACCGCGAGAGCGTTACGACCGAAATTGTCGAGGCGCGGTGCGTGGTTAATTCCGCGGGGCTCCACGCCGATGAGATTGCCGCTCTGCTCGGAAATCACCGCTACCGCATTTATCCGGTGCGCGGTGAATATGCGGAGGTGGTACGCAGCCGAGCGGATCTAGTCAACGCATTGGTTTATCCTTTGCCACATCACGACAGGCTGAGCCTGGGCGTGCATCTCACGAAAACACTATGGGGAACTGTGCTGGTGGGGCCGACGGCGCATTACGTGGACGATAAAAATGACTACGAGCACAATCGGCTGCCGCTAGAAGAATTCCTGCAGGATGCGCGGGGCTTACTTCCTGAGCTGTGCCTAGAAGACCTGCGGCTGGCCTATTCGGGAATTCGTCCCAAGCTCGTGCCGCCCGGAGGAAAAGGCATAGCCGACTTCGTGATTGCGCGCGACCCTACGTATCCGCGTGCAATCCACCTGGTGGGAATCGAGTCTCCAGGGCTCACTTCGGCTCCCGCCATCGCCAGGCACGTGGCTCCGCTCGTCTCGGAAACACTGGATTAGCCCGGCGCTCACGATGAAAAATGAGCGAGGGTGACTCCAGAGCGAGCTCGGCTGAAGGCTGTTTTTGATTGCTAAGCGGCTTTGCGGGTGTCGTTCTTCAGCAGATCGAGCGCCCTGCGAACGACGGGATCATCTTTAGAAGGCAATTGATTAACGCCGAGCGGCGCCGGCACCTGTTCGTCGAGTGCAAGCCCTGGAGGAGTTGTCGCGACCTCCACGGTCGGGACCACACCATTTTCGAGAATCGACTTATTCTCCGGCGTGTAGTAATAGGCGACGGTGAGCACAAGCGCGGCACCATCTTCGAGCGGAACAATCTTCTGCTCGGAGGCGGCACCGAAGGTACGCTCGCCAACCACGTCGCCGCGATGATTATCCCCAACCGCGGCGGCCACGATCTCGGCGGCGCCAGAGGTGCTGGGCGAGATCAAGACGGCGATCGGACCGTGCCAGACAACTTTGTCGGGCGCGGCGTCGAATTCCTGGCGGGAGACGGTCTGCCCTTTCAAGACGGCAATCGTGCCGGAGGGAACCAGGAGCTGGGCAGCAGCAATTCCTTCTGACGCAGGTCCCCGAGCACAATCGCGCAAATCGAGTACCAGCTTATGCAAGCCCTGCCGATCGAGCTGCTGGAGTTTATCCCGCAGTTCGGCAGCGGCCCCGGTTTGCAGCGAAGGAATGCGAACATAGGCGACGCCATCATCAATTCTGTCACCGGTGAGGTGAGGCACAGGAATAACCGCGCGGGTAAGCGTGACGGGCTGCGGCTCCGTTTTTCCGCGGCGCACCAGCGCGAGCTTGACAGTTGTTCCAGCAGCCCCCGCAAGCAAGGAATTCGCCTGCCCGACAGACATCTCGCGCGTCGTGAAGTCGGCAATCTCTTCGACGATATCACCGCTGCGCAGCCCCGCTTTCTCCGCAGGACTATCGGGCAATACAGAAACGACCACGATGTATCCAAAGCGCTTCGCCAGAGTCGCCCCGATTTCGCCGCGCGTGTTGTTCTTCTGCTTCTCCTTAAAATCCGCATATTCCCGGGAGCTCAGATAACCGGAAAAAGGATCCAGGGATTCGAGTAAGCCGTGAAGGGCGCCGGCGGTCACGTTGGAGAGATTGGGCTCATCCACATAGTCTTCCTGTACGCGTTGCAGAACTTCGCCATAGACGGTGAGAGAACGGTAGGCCTTGTCATCGTCAGACTTGCCCAACATGTAGCCCAAGCCGACATAGGAAAAGATCAGCAGGGACAAGGATACGACTGCAATCTTGGCGAAGCGACTCATACGATTTACTCCCAACCCGAGTTGCGGTGCAGCAGGGCCCGTTGCCGCCGGTGGCCTACCGTCAAGTCATTGTATCACGGCAGCTATGAACTCACCTCGTGGGCCCGGCAAAGTCGGCTGACAACCCTTGTTTAGATGGCCTGATTGCCCGTCACGTGCAGCAAACTGCGCTGTTTCGTTCCAAAACCTGAGTGACCGGCGCTGGACTAACCACAGGGCTCGCTGGACAAGGCGGCGAGATCTGACGTGACGCAGGTTCGCGAAATGCGATCATGCCAGGAAAGTTGATCTTCATCCCAGAGGGCCCAGAGGAAACCGAGCATCATGGTGCCGGCAGAGATCAGGTATCCCAGACTTCGCCAGAGCAATTGGCGCGGCGAGGGATCAAGGCCGTCCAGGCTAGCGACGTGAAGTCCGCGAAGCATCATTCCCGGCGTGGCCCGAGCAAAGTAAGTAAACAGCGCGACATATTGGGCGTAGAGAAGGCCCAGGATTGCCACCGTGACCAGCGCATCGAACCTGCTAAAGCTGAAGCGGCCACCAAAGGCACGAAAGAGCATCAGGAAGCCGCCGTACGCAAATAAGAGGAAAGTCACATCAAGCACACCTGCACGGCGCCGCTCAAGAAGTGAGGCAACGGAGATTAGGGGAGAATCGTAGGGAGAGACAGTCTTCGGACCCGCAGGGACGCCATTGCTGGCGAAATCGAAGGCGGGTTGCCCCACGTCGATTTCCAGGCGCTCCACCCGGGCGGGCCGAAAGTGCCATTTCGTGATCCTGGCGGGGGGCGCTTCAAAACTGTGTACCTCAGCGGATACCTCGGCCGGTTGGAGCGAAATCGGCGGGGTGAATGCCAATTCCGGTTGTGCTCGGTTGTCGCGAGGACGCGCCCGGCGCACACAGTAGGCTTCGAGCCTCTGGGAAACCTCACTGCGCCAATCCGGTTCGAAGGCCAGATTCCCTTCGCTTCTCAGTTGGGCGGGTATAGGGACAGAACTAGCGTCTGGGCTTTTTGACAGGCGCGTATCGCAAAGGCAGCAGGTACGCGCTTCGGCGCCGTTAATGGCGCCGCACTGCATGCAGGTTTGTATCACCGTCTCGTTTTTGCGCTGCGGACGGTGCCCGAGGCAGGGCCCCGGGGCA
>Ga0209802_1000761_pt1 | contig 24813 bp, 20 predicted proteins | sample GraSoiAngelo_129_FD_185886 | JGI IMG/M metagenome (GOLD analysis project Ga0209802, IMG submission 185886) | Grasslands soil microbial communities from the Angelo Coastal Reserve, California, USA - 14_0927_12_40cm (SPAdes) (version 2) | ecosystem: Environmental > Terrestrial > Soil > Grasslands ... | reverse complement strand
TCGTCGACGGCGGCTCCGGGCTGCGAGATGATCGTGCTCCCGCCGACCGCGTTCACGAGGATGTCGATGCGACCGTGCTCGCGGATCACGCCGTCGACGACGTCCTGCACATTGGCGGCGTCGAGGGCATCGGCGCGACGCCCATGCGCGCGGCCGCCAGTGTCGCGTATGCCGGCCATCGCCTTGTCGAGCCGCCCCTGATCGGTGTCGACGCCCACCACGATGCCGCCCTCACTGCCGATGATCTCGGCCGTGGCCTTTCCGATCCCGCTCGCTGCCGCCGTGATCACCGCCACCTGATCTCGGAATCTCATCGTCATCTCCTTGCCTGGCGCGACCGTCACCGGGGCTGGCCGACCTCTTATCACAACGCGAGCGGGGCCGCAGGCGCGACGGGGTGCGGCGACCCGAAACCCGGTTGACACCCTCCGTGCGGTGACTACACTCGCGTCGCCGATCGGCTCAGCGTGTGCAGTGCCATGGCCGACGCAGAATCGACGGAATCGAGATGCCTGACCCCAGCCCACGACGACCGGACACCGACCCGCAACGATACGTCGGCCAGCCGCTCAAACGGTTGGAAGATCCCAAGCTCATCACCGGCGCGGGGCAGTACGTCGAGGACCTCAAGCTTCCCGGGCTGACGTACCTGGCGTTCCTTCGAAGCCCGCATGCTCACGCGCGCGTCACTGCGATTCGGATCGAGGCGGCTCAGAAAGCGCCCGGAGTGGTCCGAGTCGTCACCGCGAAGGACCTCGGTCCCCTTCGACCGACGCCGTACATGGTCGTTCTGCCCGGGCTGAAGGCATTTCCGTATCAGTACCTCGCGGACGGAGTCGTCGACTCGACCGGCGTGCCGGTGGCGGCGATCGTCGCCGAGAGTCCGTCCCTCGCTCGCGACGCGGCCGACCTGATCGAGGTCGAGTACGAATCCTTGCCGGCGGTCTCTGACCCCGAGCGTGCGCTTGGGCCCGGGGCTCCGCTCGTCCATCCCGAATTCGGCACCAATCAGGCATTCAGCTTCCCGATGAAGGGCGGGGACGTGAACGCGGCGTTCGCTCGGGCGGCTCACGTCGCCAGGGTCCGTGTCGAGCACAATCGCCTCGCGGGAGTGCCGATGGAGCCGCGGGGCGTGGTCGCCCGCTACGACGCCGGAACCGGCGAGCTCACGCTCTGGCTGACGACGCAGAATCCGTTCACGACGCGCGCCGACCTCGCCTCGGTCCTCGACTACCCGGAGCACAAGCTTCGTCTGGTCGCCCTCGATGTCGGAGGGGGGTTCGGCGTGAAGGGGCCGCTCTATCGCGAGGAGGTGATCGCCGCCGTTCTCGCGCGGCAGCTCGGGCGACCCGTTCAATGGATGTCCACGCGGAACGAGGACCTGCTCACCACGCACCACGGCCGCGCGACGGTCACCGAGGCCGAGGCTGCAGTGACCAGCGATGGCGAGATCATCGGCCTCAGAGCGAAAGCGATCTTCGATCTCGGCGCCCACCTGCTCTCGCTGTCGATCGTCCCGACCATGTCGAACTCGATCCATGTCCTCGGCCCGTACCGCATCCAGAATGCCGAGCTCCTCAGCGTCGGCGTGTACACGAACACGGGGCCGACGGGTCCCTATCGCGGATCGGGGCGGCCCGTGGGCGTCTACCTCATCGAGCGCGTGATGGACGAGGCCGCTCGGCTCACCGGGCTCGACCCGGTCGAGATTCGCCGTCGCAACTTCATCCCGTCCGACGCATTCCCGTATCGCACGGCGTTCGGGACTCCCTACGATTCGGGCAACTACGCGAGAGCGCTCGATCGCGCGCTGGAGCTGGCCGACTACGGAGCGCTCCGTCGCCAGCAGGCCGAGAAGCGCCAGCGCGGGGACATCATGGGGATCGGCGTCGCCACCTACGTCGAATCGACCAACGTGCTCGGCTGGGAGAGCGGCGTCGTGCGGGTGGAGCGGACCGGAAAGGTCACCGCGATCACGGGATCGAGCCCGCACGGGCAGGGGCACGAGACGACGTTCGCCCAGATCGTCGCCGATCATCTCGGCGTCGCCTACGAGGACGTGATCGTGCGCCATGGCGACACGCTCGGAGCGCCCCAGGCCATCGGGACGTTCGGAAGCCGGAGCGCCGGGCTCGGCGGCAGCGCGCTCGCGCGGGCCGCGATCGAGATGCGCGAGAAGGGACAACGGCTGGCGGCGAGGCTCCTCGAGGCGAGCCCCAAGGACCTCCAGCCCGTGCGCGGCGGCTTTCAGGTGAAGGGCGTGCCCGAGCGGATGATCGGCTGGAACCGCATCGCCGAATTCGCACATCGAGGCATGGGCCTGCCGCCCGAGGAGACTCCGGGGCTCGAAGCCACGGTGTTCTTTCGACAGGACCTGCCCGCCTTCGCCTTCGGCGCCGGCATCGCCGTGGTGAGCGTGGATCGCGAAACCGGGCGGGTGCGGCTCGAACGTCTGGTCGCGGTGGACGACTGTGGCAACGCGATCAACCCCCTGCTGGTCGACGGTCAGATCGTGGGAGCCCTGGCTCAGGGCATCGGCCAGGCGCTGCTCGAGCACGTCGTGTACGGCGAACAAGGGGAGCTGATCACGGGAACGTTCATGGAATATGCGCTGCCCCGCGCCGACGACATGCCCGCGCTGGTCCTCGATCGCACCGTCACGCCGTCACCGCTGAATCCACTCGGAGCGAAGGGCGTCGGCGAGGGCGGCGCCTGTGTCGCGCCGCCGGCGATCGTGAACGCCGTCGTGGACGCGCTCTCGCCCTTCGGGATTCGTCACGTCGATTCGCCGCTGACGTCCGAGAAGATCTGGCGCGCGATCCACCAGCGCTGACGCCCAGCCACCGACCCGACAACGTCCCGACCCGCAACGCGGGTCTATAATCACCGCCGCCGTCTCAGCGAGCCGAGAGGGGAGAGACATGTCGAAGTCGAAGCGCGACATCGTCGCCAACGTCGCCCGTCTGCGTGAGCACATGGATCGCCACCGCCTGGCCGCGGTCGTGGCACGCTCGGGCCAGAACTTCACCTATCTGTCCGGCCTGGCGTATCCGGGGACACTGGCGCGTCACCTCGATCTCCCCGACTCCGTGCGCGGAATCCTGCTCGTGTGGCCGCGGAACGGTGAGCCGGTCGTCGTGCTGAACAAGATCGCCGAAGGCCTCACGCGGCGCGACTCGTGGGTCGAGCGGATCGAAGTGTACGACGCCTACTCGGAGTCGCCGTACCACCGTTTGGCGCAGGTCCTCGAGAGCCTCGGGCTCGGCCGCGAGCGCGTGGGGTTCGAGAAGAACTACGTCAGCGCCGCGCACTGGGACGAGGTGCAGCGCGAGCTACCGCAGATGCAGATGGTCGACTGCGCCGCGATGATGGACGAGGTGCGCTGGGTCAAGACGGAAGGGGAGATCCGCCTGCTGAAGAAGGGCGCCGATCTCCTCGACGACGCGTACCTCGAGGTCTTTCCCACCATTCGACCCGGTGAAACCGAGCGGGCCGTCCACAGCCGGCTCATCGCGAGCTGCCTGCGCCGCGGCGCCAACTGGGCCCACGGCATCCTGAACTCGAGCCGGAACCTGATCCCGTACGCCGGCGAGAGCGACAACACGTGGCAGAAGGGCGACGTCGTGCGCACGGATTACGTCGCGTACGTCGACGGCTACCCCGGCCACCAGTCGCGGAACGCCGTGCTCGGCCCGCCGAGCGCCGATCAGCTCCGCGACTATCGCATCACCCGCGAGATCTACGGCCTGACGATCGACCGCTGCCGGCCGGGCGTGTCCGCGGGCGAGGTCTACGAATTCGTCGTGAAGGAGTTCGCCAGGCACGGCTGGTCGTACACGAGCCAGCTCGCCGGCCACGGCGTCGGCTGCTGGTGGCACCAGCAGGAGCCGGTGATCTCGCGCGGCAACAAGTTCGTGCTCGAGGAAGGCATGGTGCTCGCGCTCGAGCCGGCCCGGGAGTACTACCACATCCAGGACATGATCGTGGTGCGCGCGGGCGCGCCGCAGCTCATCTCGGACAAGTTCGCGACCGATCAGATGTTCGTGGTCGGCTAGGAGCGACGACGGGTATGGCCGATACGGGCGACTGGAAGAAGATCGTCGCGGGCATCAGCGACGAGCAGGTCTTGAAGCTCGAGCAAGCCGCCATCCGCATACCGAGCACGACGTTCGAGGAGGGCGCGCTCGCCGATCATCTCGCCAACCGCATGTCCGACATCGGCCTCGACGTCGAGATGATGGAGGTCACCCACTGGGCCAAGCCCGGCAAGACGACGCGCCAGCCGATCGCGCGCCTCCGGGGAACGGGCGGCGGGCCGAGCCTCATGCTGAACGGCCACATGGATCCCGGCGTGGAGATGAGTGGCTGGAGCGTGGATCCGTACGGCGCCAAGTTCGAGGACGGCTGGGTGTGGGGAATGGGCGCCCACGACGACAAGGGCGGCGTCGTGGCCGCCATCTGCGCCGTCGAAGCGATCGTCCGCTCGGGTGTCCGTCTCCGCGGCGACGTCGTCGTCTGCCCCGTGGTGGCGCACAAGCTCGGCGGCGCGGGCACGCGCGCGCTCATGAAGAAGGGTGTGCGCACCGACCTCGCCATCAACATGGAGCACTCGGCCAACACCATCGCCAACGTCTGCGTCGGCATCGTCATGGTCCGCATCAAAACGAAGAGCCCCGAGCTGTTCTTCCGGTACAGCCAGGAGGCGAAGGCTCAGTACATGAACCCGATCGAGCAGCAGGCCGAGATCATGCGGCGCATCGGGCCGAGCCTCGATCCGATCCGGCCCGGCGGCTGGCTGCGCTTCACGCCGCACCCCGATCTGCCGGGATTTCCGACGCACACGTTCGACACGATGCACAAAGAGCACTACTACCAGAAGAGCTACACCGGGATGTCGAGCCGCGAGTGCGAGATGATCTTCCAGCTCCGCACGGTGCCGGGCCAGACGCTCGAGACGGTGCGCGACGACGTGCAGCGCCTGCTCGCCGACATCAAGAAGGATCATCCCGCGTTCGACGCCGAGATGACGATTCCCGCCAACGGCATGGAGGACGGGTGGTTCCAGGATCCGATGGAGGTGAAGCCGGATCATCGTCTGGTGACGTCGCTCGCCGAGGGCCAGCGGCTCGCCACCGGCGCGCCGGCCGTGGTCGGTGGCTGGGGACGCCTCGGCAACGTCGGGGACGGCAACATCCTCATGTCCCACGGCATCCCCACCGTGCAATACGGTGCGGGCGACATCCGGATCTACAAGGAGTGGCCGACGCCGGACGAGCGTGTGCCGCTCCGGGACCTCGTCACCGCCGCGAACGCAATCGCCTACGCGACGCACCGGCTCTGCGCGTGAGGAGACGACCATGACCACGACCGTCGCGATCCTGCTGCTCCTTCTCACCCCGCTGGTGGCGCACGCCCAGCCGAAGCCCGGGGGCAAGATCGTCTTCGCCGCCCGGCAGGACATCGACACGCTCGACCCGCACATCACGAATCGCGCGGCGACGCGCAAGATCCTGATCCAGTTCACGGACACGCTGACGGTGATCAATCCCAAGGACGGCAAGGTCGGGCCGGGCCTCGCCGAGTCGTGGGACGTCGCGCGTGACGGCAAGAGCTACACGTTCCGGCTCCGCAAGAACGTGAAGTTCCACGACGGCACGGTGTTCGACGCCACCGCAGTCAAGGCGACGTTCGATCGGATCCAGGAGCCGCTCGGCGCGCCCGGCGTCGCCCGCGCCTTCCTCGGGCCCTACGAGGGAGCGGACGTCGTCGACGCCCAGACCGTCCGGATCCGGTTCAAGCAGCCGTACGCGCCGTTCCTGAGAATGGTCGCGCTCTCGCCGCTCGCGCCCGTCTCGCCGACGGCGGTGGAGAAGATGGGGCAGGACTTCTCTCGTCGCCCCGTCGGCACCGGCCCGTTCATGGTCAAGGAGTGGGTGCCGAAGAGCCACGTGACGCTCGTGCGGAATCCTGACTACGCCTGGCCGCCCGCGTCCGCCGCGCATCGCGGCCCCGCCTATCTCGAAGAGATCACGTGGCGCTTCGTGCCCGAGGCGACCACGCGCACGGCCGTGCTCCAGACCGGCGAGGCGAACGTCGCCGAGGACCTTTCGTACGCCGACGTGGCCGCGCTCGAGCGCAATCCGGACCTCCGGATCCTGCGCGGCGTCCCCGCGGGCACGCCGTGGACGATCTTTCCCAACGTCCAGCGCTTCCCGACGAACGATCCGGCGGTGCGCAGGGCGCTCCATTACGCGATCAACAAGGACGCGATCGTGAAGGTCGTCTTCCACGGCCAGAGCCACGCCTCCGGCTCGCTGATCCAACCGCCCACGCCGGGCTACGTGGCCGTGGCGAAAGAGCTCTTCCCGTACGATCCCGGGCGCGCCCGCAAGATCCTCGACGACGCCGGCTGGAAACCGGGGAGCGACGGCATCCGGGTGAAGGACGGCAAGCGGCTGGAGATCCTCTGGATCTTCGGCACCAACAACGGCTACGAGGAGATGGCGCCGCTCGTCCAGGGCATGGCGCGCGAGGTGGGCATCGACGTCCAGTTGCGCGAGCAGCCCCGCGTGCAGATGTACGAGGCGTGGCGCAAGGGCGAGCACGGGATCGGTGAGCTGAACTGGTGGTTCCCCGATCCCTCGATCCTCGCCACGAACTTCCACACGAGCCGGCTGCAGGCCTTCAACCCGCCGCGGCTGTCCGATCCCGAGGTCGACAAGCTGCTCGACCAGGCCGGCATGGCGGTGGAAGAGGGCCCGCGGATGGAGCTCTACAAGAAGGCCCAGCGCGTGCTGCTCGAGATCGGCGCCGGCATCCCGCTCGTCGATCAGGTGACGGTCGTGGGCGTCCGCAAGGACGTCGCGGGCTACGCGTTCAACGTAGTGACGTTCCCGGTCCTCTACGACGTCAGCCTGACGAGGTAGCGCTCGCTGCTCACGTTCATCCGGCGCCGCGTGTTGCTCTCGGTGCCGGTGGTCGTCGGCGTGTCGGTGGTCGTCTTCTCGATCATCCACGTGCTCCCCGGCGATCCCGTCCTCGCGATCCTGAGCGGCGCCAACGCCACTCCCGAGCAGGAGCGGGCGCTGCGCACGCAGCTCCGGCTCGACGATCCGCTCGTCGTGCAATACGTGCGATTTCTCGGCCGCGCCCTCGTCGGGGACTTCGGGCGCTCGATCTTCTCGGGACGGCCGGTCATCGAGGAGATCGGCGACCAGCTTCCGAGCACGCTCGAGCTCGCCGGCACGGCGATCGTCATCGCCGTCGTCGTCGGGGTCGCGCTGGGCCTCCTCGCGGCGGTCCGGCACGACACCTGGATCGATCGTACCGCGATGCTGGTCGCCCTCGGCGGTGTGTCGATGCCGAGCTTCTGGCTCGGCCTGCTGCTGATCTTGATCTTCTCGCTGCAGCTCGGCTGGCTGCCCGCGACCGGCCAAGGCGGCCTGAGCCGCCTGATCCTGCCCGCGGCCACCATCGGGCTCAACTACTCGGCGGTCATCGCGCGCCTCGTCCGCTCGAGCCTGCTCGACGTGCTGAACAACAATTACATCTCGACGGCGCGGGCCAAGGGCCTGTCGGAGTGGGGCGTCACGCTGAAGCACGCGCTCGGCAACGCGCTGATTCCCGTCACCACGATCATCGGCGTCCAGCTCGGCAACCTGCTCGCCGGCACGATCATCGTGGAGACGGTCTTCTCGCGACGGGGCATGGGCCGGCTCGCCGTGACGGCCGTGCTCGACAAGGACTATCCGCTCATCCAGGGCGTCGTGCTCGTGAGCGCCCTCGGCTACGTGCTCACCAATCTCCTGGTGGACGTCTCGTACTCGGCCCTGGATCCACGCATTCGCCACCGGGACGTCGCCGAGGCGTGATGCTGGCCCGCTTGCTGCGCCGGCGCAAGACCGCCCTGGTCGGCGCCATCGTCCTTGCCGTCATCGGGCTGGCGGCACTCTTCGCGCCGGCGCTGGTGCCCTACGATCCGCTCCAGGTGAAGCCGGCCGAGGCGTTGTCGCCGCCGACGCTGCGCCATCCCTTCGGCACCGATCAGTACGGCCGCGACATCCTCAGTCGCGCGATCATGGGCGCTCGCCTCTCGCTGCTCACCGGCCTGGGCGCCGTCGCGGTCGCGCTCGTCGCGGGCGTGGTCGTCGGCCTCTCCTGCGGCGTCATCGGCGGCTGGACGGATCTCCTCGTGATGCGCCTCGTCGACATCATGATGGCGTTCCCCGGCACCCTCATGGCGCTCGTCGTCGTCGCCGTGCTCGGGCAGGGCACGGTGAACGTCATGCTGGCCGTGGGCGTGTCCCTGGTCCCGACGTTCGTGCGGCTCGTGCGCGGTGACGTGCTGTCCGTGAGGGAAAACGTCTACGTCGAGGCGGCGCGGGCGCTCGGCTGCTGGCCGACCCGCGTGGCCGTTCAGCACGTGCTGCCCAACGTCGTGGCGCCGATCATCGTGCTCTCCACGGTGGCCATCGCCTGGTCGATCATCCTCGGCGCGTCGCTGAGCTTCCTGGGCCTCGGCCCGCGCCCTCCGATCCCCGAGTGGGGCATCGACCTGAGCAACGGCAGGAATTACCTGTTGCGCGCGTGGTGGATCTCGTCCGTGCCTGGCTTCTGCATCATGCTGACGGTCGTCGCCGTCAACCTGGTCGGCGATGCGCTGCGCGACGAGCTCGACCCGCGGCTTCGGGCGCTCGCGAACCTATGACTTCCATCGCCGTCGACGAGCGGCGTCGGTGCTAGACTCCGGCGCCATGACCGACGCGCGCCTTCCTCTCGATGGCATCCGGGTGCTCGAGCTGGCTCAGGTGGTGGCCGGCCCGTTCTGCGGTACGCTCATGGCCGAGTTCGGCGCCGAGGTGATCAAGACCGAGATGCCGGGCCGCGGCGACGACCTGCGGCGCCTCGGCCCGTCGGAGGGCGACTGCTCGTACTGGTTCGCCGTGGACAACCGCAACAAGAAGCTCATGACGCTGGATCTCCACGCCGCGAAGGGACAGGACATCGTGCGCCGGCTCGTCGCCCACTGCGACGTCGTCCTCGAGAACTTCCGCCCCGGCGTGCTCGAGCGCTGGGGACTCGGCTGGGAGGCGCTCCACGCGATCAACCCGCGTCTGGTGATGGCGCGGATCACCGCCTTCGGCCAGACGGGGCCGCTCAACCAGGGCCCGGGCTACGCGGCGATCGCCTCGGCCTTCGGCGGCAGCTGGTACGTCAACGGCCACGCCGATCGGCCGCCGGCGCGGCCGACGCCGGTGTATCCCGACTACATGACGGGGTTGTTCACGGCGTTCGGCGTGCTGGCCGCGTTGCGCCACCGCGACGCGACCGGCGAAGGCCAGTGGATCGACGCCGCGCTCTACGAATCGGCGTTTCGCGTCATGGAGTACACGACCACGCTCTACGGCCGCCAGCACGTCGTCCGCGAGCGCGGTGAGCTCCAGCACGCGGGCTGGCCGGGCGGCGCGTTTCGGACGCTCGACGACAAGTGGATCGTCTTCACGGCACCGGCGCAGCACCTGTTCGAGCGGCTCTGCACGATGATCGACCAGCCCGACCTTCCTCGCGATCCGCGGTTCGCCAGCGCGACGGAGCGGCCGAAGCACATCGGCGTGATCGTCGACCTCATGCGGCAGTGGTTCGCGGCGCGACCGGCCGAGAAGGCACTGGCCGAGCTCACAGGTCACGACATCCCGCACTCGCCGATCATGAGCATGGCCGACATCTTCGCCGACCCGCACTATCGCGCGCGCGGGACGATCATCGACGTCCCCGCCGAGGGTATGGGCACGCTGCCGCAGCCCACCGTCGTGCCGCGACTCTCGCGCACGCCCGGGCGGGTGACGCACGCCGGAGCGAGGCTCGGCCGTCACACCGACGAGATCCTGTCCGGGCTGCTCGGTTTGACGGACGGCGAGATCGCGACGTTGCACGCCGAGGGTGTTGTCTAGTCTGCGCGGGATCGTCGCGTCCGGAGTGGGTCAGGGCGCGTACTTCATGAGCCTGGCGTGGGTGCGGAACGCTGTCCACCGATCGCTCGGCTTCGAGCCGTACCCGGGTACGCTCAACGTCCGACTTGCGGATCCCGACATGCGCTCGCGCTGGCGGGAAGTCTCGAAGCAGCGCGCGCTGCTCCTGACTCCACCACCTCCCGAAACGTGTGGCGGGCGGCTCGTCTCGATCACGCTGCCCCGGGGCGTCGCGGCGGCCGTCATCGTTCCCGATGTCACCAGGTACGACGACGACGTGCTGGAGGTGATCTCGGCGGTCCATCTGAGGAGCGAACTCGGACTCGAGGACGGCGCTGTCCTGGAGCTGACCGTCACGGAGTGAGGTACGCGGGGGGCTACTCGCGGCGCAGCACCGGCAGCGGCTTTTCTCCAAGCAGACGCCACGTGGAGAGGCTCCCGACCGCGAGCGCCACGGCCGTGGGCACGGCCAGACCGAGCGCCAGCGCCAGCGGCGCGAGCACCCAGGGAGCGTCGAGCACGAACCTGAGCACGGCCCAGGCCAGCACCGCCGCGAGCACGCTTCCGCCCACGCCGGCGGCCAGGCCGAGGCACGCGTACTCGACGGCGAAGACCCGGGCGACCGTGCTGCGCGTGGCGCCGAGCGTCCTCAAGATCACCGACTCACTCAGGCGCTGATAGCGGCTCGCGCCGAGCGCGCCGGCCATCACGACGAGCCCGGCGGAGATGGCGAAGAGCGCCATCGTCCTGACCGCCACCGCCATCTGATCGAGCACACGCCCGAGCCGTTCCAGGACGTCACGCAGCGGGATGGCGGTCACGTTGGGAAGCGCCTGCACGACCGCGTCCTGCACGGCGGCCTCGGCGTTCGGCGCGACTCGCGCGGTGGCCACGTAGCTCGTGGGCGCGCCGTCGAGCGTGCCCGGCGAGAGGATGACGAAGAAGTTCGTCGTGAGGCTCTGCCAGTCGACCTGACGCAAGCTCGTCACCCGCGCCTCCAGTCTCACGCCCTGAACGTCGAACGCGATGGAGCTGCCGACGGCGAGCCCGAGGTGGCGGGCCGCGGCTTCCTCTACGGACGCCTCGTGAGCGGCCGTCGCACCATCGCTCCACCAGTGACCGACGGTGACGACGTTTCCCGCGGGCAGCGCCGACGCCGCGGTGAGGACGTAGTCGCGCGTGAAGTATCCGATCCCTTCGTCACCGCGGCCGCGCCGCTGCTCGACGAGGGCGCGGGTAATCGCGTGCCCATCCAGCGCCGCGAGCCGGGCCCGCACGACCGGCGTGACGGCGGGCGTGATGCCGGAGACGTCGCGGACGATGCTCTCGAAGCGCTCGCGCTGCCCGGGCTGGATGTCGACGAAGAAGAACGACGGCGCCTCGCGACGGCGCTCGAGATCGAGTTGTTGGCCGAGGCTCGCCTCGAGCAGCCCCACGGCGACCAGCAGCATGACGCCGATGCCGAGCGCGACGACCACGCCGACGCCGTGACCGCCGGGACGGGCAAGATTCGCCAGTCCCTGACGCAAGGCGAGCGAAGGAAACCGGGGCCGTCGTCGACCGAGCCAGGCGAGGGCACGCGCGAGCAGGGCCAGCACGAGCAGCGCGGCAGCGACGGCGCCCAGGAAGATCGCGCCGACGGTGAGCGAGACGGCCTGCCAGAGGACGAGGGCGCCGGCCCCGGCCACCAGCGGGAGCGCCGCCAGCCATCGCCGTGTCGGCCAGGGAGCATCCCCCTCGACGTCGCGACGAAAGAGCAACGACGGCGACGCGGCTCGCACCTCGCCGAGCGGCCAGAGCGCGATGAGCATCGTCAACCCCGTGCCGATCGCCACGCCACGGAGAAGCCCCCACGCCTCGAGTCGAGTTTCGAGGGCGAGCGGCACGAGGCCCGACAGGAGCGAGCCCACGAGCGGGGCCAGGGCCACGCCGAGAAGGGCGCCGGCGAGGCTGCCGACGAGACCGAGCCCCGCCGCCTGGACGAGATAGGCGGCGAGCAGGAGCCGCGACGTCGCTCCCAGGCACTTGAGGATCGCAATCGTGTCACGCTTGCGCGCCACGAACGCCCGAACCGCCGCGGCCACGCCGACTCCACCCACCAGCAGGCTGGCCATCCCGACGAGGCCGAGGTAGCTGGTGAGCTGACTGTAGAAGCGGCGCCAGCCGGGCCGGCCCTCGTCGAAAGCGCTCACTCGAACGGACGGATCGGAAATCACGCCGGCGAGCTGGGCTCGCACGGCGGCTGCCTCCAGAGCGTCCGGCAGCCGCAACAAGGTGCGGTGATTCACGCGGCTGCCGAGCCGGATCAGGCCGGCGCGGTCGAGCGTCGGTCCCGCCACGAGGAGCCGAGGCCCGAATGAGATGATCCGTCCTGCGCGGTCGGGCTCGTTCAGGATCACGCCCCGAATCACCAGCATCACGTCGCCGACGAGGACGCGGTCACCGATGGCCACGCCGAGCCGTGCCAGCGCCGTCTCGTCGGCCAACGCTCCGTCGCCGGCCAAGAGCTCGCCGAGAGGACGGGCCGGGCGCGTCTCGAGTCGGCCATACAACGGATAGCCTTCGCCGACGGCTTTCAGCTCGACCAGGAGCGTCGACGGCCGCCGGGGATGACGGGCCATCGCGGCCAGCTCGCGCACGCGCGCGAACGTCGCGCCGCGGGCGACCAAGCTCGCCAGAGCGGCCTCCGTCTCCGTATCGAGCGGGCGCGGAGAACGAAGCTCCACGTCGCCCCCGATCAGGCTCTTGCCCTCGCGGGCCAGCGCCCGGTCGAGGTTGCCGGCGAAGCTGGTGACGGCCACCAGTGCCGTCACGCCCAGCGCGACGCAGACGACGAGGACGACGAGGTGACGCCAGCCCGCGCGCGTTTCGCGCCAGGCGAGGCGAAGGACGAGCGCGATCATGCCGCGCCGACGACGCGCCCGTCGCGCAGCGCGACGATCCGCTGACCACGTGCGGCTAGCGCCTCGTCGTGGGTCACGAGCACGAGCGTGCTCCCGTGCTCCCGATTGAGCGCGAGCAGCAGCTCGATGATCTGCGCGCCCGTGGCCGAGTCGAGATTGCCCGTCGGCTCGTCGGCCAGGACGAGCGGCGGCCGCAACGCAAGCGCGCGGGCGATGGCCACGCGCTGCTGCTCACCGCCGGAGAGCTGGCTCGGATAGTGATCCGCGCGGCCGACGAGGCCCACGGTGTCGAGGAGCTCACGGGCTCGCTCGAGGCGGTGCGGCCGGCCCGCCAGCTCGAGCGGCATCGCGACGTTCTCGATGGCCGTGAGCGTGGGGATCAGGTGATAGGACTGGAACACGAAGCCGACTCGGTCCCGCCGCAAACGTGCGAGCCGGTTCTCGTCGAGGGTGGTGATCTCGACACCGTCGAGCACGATGGAGCCGGCCGTGGGCCGGTCGAGCCCGGCGATGAGGCCGAGCAGCGTGGACTTGCCGCTGCCCGACGGGCCGGTGACGGCCACCGTCTCACGCGCGGCGACGTCGAGGTTCACACCATCGAGAATCGCGACCTCGCGCCCGCCGCTCCGCAGCCGCATCACGAGGTCGCGCACCTGGAGGATCATCCGACCCATACTACACTTGGCTCGTGAGGCCGCTTCGCACCCGCCGCACCGTCTGCGTGCTCGCCCTCGTGCTTGCGCTGGCGACGATTCCCGTTCACGAGGCGATCGGCGCCGAGCGCGTGATCGTGGCGCTCGGCGACAGCCTCACGGCGGGCCTGGGCGTGGCGCCCGACGAGGCGTGGCCGGCGCTGCTCGAAGCCCAGCTCCATCGGGCCGGCTCCGAGTATCGAGTCGTGAACGCCGGCGTGAGCGGCGACACGAGCGCCGGTGGGCTGGCCCGGCTCGACTGGGTGCTGCGCAACGACCCCGAGATCGTCATCGTGGCGCTCGGCGCGAACGATGGCCTCCGCGGTCAACCGGTCAGCGCGCTGCGCGCCAATCTGCTGGCGATCGTCGAGCGCCTCAAGAAGCGCAACGTGAAGGTCTTGCTGGCGGGCATGCGGTTGCCGCCCAATTACGGTGCGGCCTACACGGGCGACTTCGCCGCGGTGTTCGTGGACGTCGCGCGGCGGACCGGCGTGCCGCTCGTCCCCTTCCTGCTCGACGGCGTGGCGGCCAACACGAGCCTGAACCTGGCCGACGGCATTCATCCCAACCCTGCCGGGCATCGCGTCATCGCCGAGCGCCTCTGGCCGTATCTTCGGCCGTTGCTGACGGCGGCGCGTTGAGGACCGCCTCCCGTGAAGCGCATGGCGTCGACGTGAAGCGCCTTGGCGCCGCTTCACGGCCACTTCGACGTGACTACCCAGATCAACCAACAGCTCCTTCGGAGGTAAACTGCAGCGGGTGGCCTGGGACCCGCGAATCTCCCAGCATCGCCAAGCGATGCGCGGACGCCGCGTCGCACGCAGTCGCCCTGGCGCGGGCGGCGGGACACCACGCCCAGGGGTCGCCAGAATGACTGCAGCTGACGTGTCGGGACCAAGTTCGAAGTCTGCGCGTGCGATCAACACCGGCGCCATCAACGACGACCTCTTCGGATTGTCACGGTAATGTCGCTGAACGAGCTGATCCGCCGAATCCCGAAGGCGGAGCTGCACATTCACATCGAAGGCTCTCTCGAGCCCGAGCTGATGTTCGAGATCGCGCGGCGCAACGGGATAACGCTTCGCTACCGATCGGTCGATGCGCTGCGGCGGGCTTATCAGTTCACCGATCTGCAGTCCTTCCTCGACATTTACTACGAAGGGGCCGCCGTCCTGCGCCGGGAGCGTGACTTCACCGAGATGACCCTGGCCTATCTACGAAGGGCGGCCGCCGACAACGTCCGCCACGCCGAGATTTTCTTCGACCCGCAGACGCACACCGGGCGGGGGATCGCGTTCGCTACCGTGATCGACGGCATTTCGGCGGCTCTGCGCGCCGGTCCGATCTCCAGCCGCCTGATCCTCTGCTTTCTGCGGCATCTCAGTGCGGAGTCCGCCATGCAGACGCTCGAGGCGGCGCTGCCATACAGAGATCGGATCGTGGCGGTGGGCCTCGATTCGGCGGAGGTCGGCAATCCGCCGTCGAAGTTCGCGGCCGTCTTCGCGCGCGCACGTCAGGAAGGATTCCTGACCGTCGCGCATGCCGGAGAAGAGGCGGGCCCGTCGTACATCGGCGAAGCGCTCGCGCTGTTGCGCGTTTCCCGCATCGACCACGGCGTGCGGTGCTTCGAGGATCCAGCACTGGTCGATGATCTGGTGGCCCGGCGCATTCCGCTCACGGTCTGTCCGCTGTCGAATGTGAAGCTGGGGATTTTCCGCTCGATACAGGATCATCCTCTGCGCATGATGCTGCAGCGAGGAATCGTGGCGACCGTCAACTCCGACGATCCCGCCTATTTCGGCGGATACGTCGTCGACAACTATCTAGCGGTCGCCTCCGCCCTCGGGTTGCAGGAAGCGGAAGTGCGAACGCTGGCCCGCAACTCCTTCGAAGCCAGCTTCCTGCCCGACGAGGAGAAGAAGGCCTACCTTCGGGACGTCGAGCGAGCATGAGCGCTCCGCTTGACGCGGGCGGGAGATTCTCTCTAGGCTCCCGGCGAGGAGGAGCCAAGCGATGCCTGTGACACGACCGACCGTTGCTCAAGTCCGTGCGCTCGCCGACGATCTCGGCTTCACGCTCTCCGATGCCGACGCCCAGTCGTTCCTGGGGCTGATGGCCGGCAGCTTCGCGGCGTACGACGCCGTCGCTGCGATGCCCGACCACGTTCCCGCCGTGAGATATCCGCGCACACCCGGCTACCGGCCGGAAGGCGCCGAGAACCGCTACAACGCGTGGTACGTGAAGACGACCGTGAAGGGCACGCAGACCGGCAAGCTCGCGGGGAAGACCATCGTCCTCAAGGACAACGTCTGCCTGGCCGGCGTGCCGATGATGAACGGAGCCTCGACGCTCGAGGGCTACGTCCCGGACGTCGATGCCACGATCGTCACGCGCATGCTCGATGCCGGAGGAACCATCGTCGGCAAGGCCCACTGCGAGTACTTCTGCTTCTCGGGGGGCAGCCACACCTGCGCCGCGGGCCCCGTGCACAATCCGCGCAAGCCCGGCTACTCGGCCGGAGGCTCGTCATCGGGCTCGGCCGCGCTCGTGGCCGCCGGCGAAGTGGACATGGCGATCGGCGGCGATCAGGGCGGCTCGATCCGCATTCCGGCGTCGTATTGCGGCATCTACGGCATGAAGCCCACGCACGGCCTCGTGCCCTACACGGGCATCATGCCGATCGAGCTGACGCTCGACCACGCCGGGCCGATGACCGCGACCGTGGCCGACAATGCACTGCTGCTCGAGGTGCTCGCCGGCGCCGACGGCCTCGATCCTCGTCAGTACGCGCCGAGGACCGCGCCCTACACCGAGGCGCTCGGGCGGGGCGTCGACGGCCTCCGGATCGGCCTCGTCAAGGAAGGCTTCGGACATCACAACTCGGAGAAGGACGTCGACGCCAGAGTGCGGAGCGCTGCCGCCGTCTTCGGCAAGCTCGGGGCCAAGGTCGGCGAAGTCTCCGTACCGATGCACGCGATGGGGCCGGCCATCTGGTCGCCGATCGCGCTCGAGGGCGCTACCGAGCTGATGATGAAGGGCAACGGCTTCGGCACGAACTGGCGGGGCCTCTACGTCACGAGCCTGATCGACGCCCACTCGGCCTGGCGCCACCGTGCCGACGAGCTCTCGGACACGCTCAAGCTGTCGATGCTGCTCGGCCACTACTTCGTCAAGCACCATCGCGGCCACTTCTACGCCAAGGCACAGAATCTGAGCCGTAAGCTCCGCGACGCCTACGATGCCGCGCTCGCCGACTTCGATGTGCTCGTGATGCCGACGCTGCCGCTCAAGGCCACGCCGCTGCCGCCGGCCGATGCGCCGCGCGAGGTCTCCATCCAGCGCGCGTTCGAGATGATCAGCAACACCGCGCCGTTCGACGCGACCGGACATCCGGCCATGAGCGTGCCGTGTGGCCAGTCCGACGGCCTCCCGATCGGGTTGATGCTGATCGGCAAGCACTGGGAGGAGAGCACCATCTATCGCGCCGCCCACGCCTTCGAGCAGGCGGGCGACTGGCGACATGTTTGAGTGGGGGCCCCGACATGGCCCCCACACCCCCAACCCGCTCGGAGCGCGCCAGCAAAGCTGGTGCGCTCCTCGGTCATACGTCGCGTGGGGGACATTTGAGTGGGGGCCCCGACATGGCCCCCACACCCCCAATCGCTCGGAGCGCGCCAGCAAAGCTGGTGCGCTCCTCGGTCAATGCGACGCGTTCACTGGTGAGCCTGAGCGGTTAGCGTGACGTGCGATCGTAGGGCGGTCGAGAGCTCGCGCTCGGCGCCGGCGCGACGTCGACGAAGCACGTGTTGAACGGGGCCGCGCCCGCGGGTGACGCGCGGTCGGCGATCAGCACGTTGGAGCATCCGCGCGTGTCCTGACCCGACGCGTCCGGCGTGAACCAGGCGCCTTCCTTGATCGAGACCACGCCGGGCGCGATGCGGTCCGTTACTCGCGCGGGCAGGACGGTGGCGCCGCGATCGTTGAAGACGCGCACGGGCTGACCGTCGGTGATCCCGCGCGCGGCCGCGTCGGCCGGGTGGATCCACACGTCGTCGCGGTCGGCCCGCCTGAGGATCGGCTGGTTGTCGTGGATCGAGTGTGTCCGCGCCCGCGACTTCGGGGTGACCAGGCGCAGGGGATGACGCTGGTCGGCGTGACGCGGATCGGCGTCGTCGGGAATCCACGTCGGGATCGGCGGGATCGTGCCGAGGCCACACGGGTCGGGATTCGCCGCCAGCGTCATCGAGTAGATCTCGATCTTGCCCGAAGGCGTCGAGAACGGATGGCGCTCGGGGTCGCGGATCTCCTTCGCGAAGGCGACGGCATCTTCCGGCGCCGGCAATCGCGCCAGGCCGTGCTCGCGAAACGCGTCGAAGTCGTCGATGGCGTCCCGCGTCAGGTCTCGGAGCCACTCCTCCTCGCTCTTCTCGCTGTAGCCCTGCACGCCCAGACGGACGGCGAGATCGGCGCAGATGTCGAGGTCGTTCCTGCACTCGCCGATCGGCTCGATCGCCTTCTTCATGAAGATCGCGTAGTGGCCCGCGCCCGCCCACGGCGTGTGGACGTCGTTGCGCTCCCAGAACGTGGTGGCGGGGAGCACGACGTCGGCGTAGCGCGCGGTCGGCGTCATGAAGTGGTCGTGGACCACCATGAACTCGAGGCGCCCGGCGGCCGCGATCGTCTTACCGACGTTCGGGAGCTGGTTGAAGAGGTCGCCCGCGGCCGAGTAGATCATCTTGACGTCGGCGGGGTAGCCGCCGGCGCGGCCGCGCTCGAGGAGATCGGCGAGGAGCGGCGACGCCACGCGCGCTTCGGCCGGGTTCGCTCCGACGGGCAGCGAGCGGATGCCGTAGCGTCCCGTCGCGCCGTTGCTCGTTCCCGAGTTGCCGCCGGGAACGCCGACGTTGCCGGTCATCGCCGCCAGCGCGTACGCCGCGCGGTGGAACTGCTCGCCGTGGACCGTGCGCCCGGGAGCGTACCCGCAGTGGAGCGCCGCGGGCTTCGTCGTCCCGAACTCGATCGCCAGTCTCCGGATGGTCTCCGCCGGAACGCCCGTGATCGCCGACGCCCATTCGGGGGTCTTCCTGATCCCATCGGCCTCGCCCATCAGATACGAGCGATACGAAGCGCCACGCGGCGCTCCCGGGGGCAGGTGAGCGTCGTCGAAGCCGAGCACGTGGAGATCGAGATAGGCCTGGTCCTGCAAGCCCTCGCTCGCGATCACGTAGGCCATGGCGATGAGCGCCGCAGCGTCGGTCGAGGGACGGATGAAGACGTGCTCGTCGGCCAGTTCGTGGCTGGACCGCGTCAGCCGCGGGTCCACGCAGACGATGCGCACGCCCTGCTTCTTCGCCCACTTGAGGTACTGGAGCGTGCCCGTTCCGAAGGTTCCGTCGGCGGGGCTCCAGCCCCACATGACGATCAGCCGCGAGTTGACGTAGTCGATCGGCTCGCGGCCGGCGCTCTTGTAGTCAGCCTTCGCACCGTAGGTGATGCCCACCGCGAAGACCTCGGCTTGCGACGAGATGTTCGTCCACAGCTCCGTGCAGCCGCCGAACATGTGGAGCAGGCGCTGGACGGTGGCGCGGCTGTGGAGCATGGAGAGGCTGCCCGTGCGCGAGCAGTCGAGGATCGCCGCCGGCCCGTAAGTGTCGCGCACGCGCAGCATCTGGCGAGCGACCTCGTCGAGCGCCTCGTCCCACCCGATGCGCTCGAACTCGCCGGAGCCCCGCGAGCCCACGCGCCGTAGCGGATGGAGCAGGCGATCGGGATGATGGACGCGCTCCATCTGGCCGAAGCCACGCACGCAGGCGTGGAGCGGCGGCATCTCGGGCGTCCACTTCCTGGGATCGGTGCTGATCTTGACGATGCGGCCGTCGCGGACGTGGGCATTGACCACGCAGCGGCCGCCGCAATTGTGGCCACACGTGCTGGTGACGACGGTCTCGCCGGGCTTCGGGGCCACCCGCGGTGACTCGTAGACGGTGCGGGCACCGACCCGGGGAGCCATGATGGCGACTACGATAGCACTGATCCCGCCGCTGACGGAGCGGCCGGCGCGCTCAGAGCTTCATGTGGGGATCGAGCCAGTCCCGCAGCGCGTTGCCCACGAGATTGATCGCCAGCGTGGTGACGAAGATCGCGAGCCCCGGGAAGGCCGCGATCCACCACGAGTTGAGCATGTACACGCGGCCCTCCCCGAGCATGTTTCCCCACGCCGGGGTCGGCGGCTGGACACCGAGGCCCAGGAAGGACAGGAACGACTCGAGGATGATCACGCGCGCCACCTGCAGCGTCGCGATGACGACGATCAGCGACACCAGGTTCGGCAGGATCTGGCGGAAGATGATGCGCGGGTGGCTCATCCCCAGCGCGCGGCCGGCCATGATGAACTCGCGCTCGCGAATCGCCAGGGTCTCGGCGCGGACGACCCGGGCGTAGAGCGGCAGGTCGGCGATGCCGAGCACGATGATCATGTTGACGAGGCTCGGCCCCAGCACCGCGATGACGGCGAGGGCGAGCAGCACGAACGGGAAGGTGAGCATCACGTTGACGAGGGTCATGATCGTCCAGTCCACGCGCGCGTGGAAGTAGCCGGCGGCGAGGCCCAGCAACACGCCGATGCTGGAGGAGACCAGTACCGCCGCCACCCCGATGACCAGCGAGACCCGGCCGCCGTAGATCGTCCGAGAGAACAGATCGCGGCCCACCTGATCGGTGCCGAGCAGGTGCGCCGTCGTGCCGCCCGCCATCCACACGGGCGGGCTCAGCCGGTGCTGGATATCCACGGTCAGGGGGTTATGGGGAGCGAGCCATGGCGCGAACACGGCGCTGCCGACGATCACGAGCAAGACGGCGGCGGCCGCCACGCCCCACTTGAAGCGCCACAGGCGTCGTAACGTGATCCGGCGTGTTCGCGAGCGCGAGGCGGGGGCCTCTCGAGCCTCGAGGGCCACCTTGGCCGCGACGCTGGCCATCTTCACGCGCCGATCCGGATGCGGGGATCGATGAGGCCGACGATCAGGTCCACCAGGAAGTTGACGCTCACGATGATGAGCGCGAGGAGGATGACTGCGCACTGGACGACCGGGAAGTCCTGATTACGGATCGAGTCGACGGTGAGCGTGGCCACGCCCGGCCACGCGAACACGGTCTCGGTGACGATGGCGCCGCCCAGCAGCTGACCGAACTGAAGACCGAGCACGGTGATGACGGGAATGCAGGCGTTGCGGAACGCGTGCTTGACGACGACCGTGCGCTCGCCGACGCCCTTGGCCCGAGCCGTCCGGATGTACTCCGTGTTCATGATCTCGATGACGCCGGAGCGAACGAGCCGCATCGTGATCGGCGCCAGGAAGGCGCCCAGGGTGAAGGCGGGCATCAGGAAGTGCTGCCAGGTGCCGTAGCCGGACGCCGGCAGCGTCTTCAGACGGACCGCGAAGATGATGATCAGCATGATGCCGAGCCAGAAGATCGGCATGGCCTGGCCCGCCACCGCGATCGCGGTGCAGCAGTTGTCCACGAACGAGTGGCGCTTGAGCGCGGCGAGGATCCCCAGCGGGAGCGCGATGAGGAGCGCGGCGACCAGGCCGGCCGCCGTGAGATAGAGCGTGGGCGGCATCCGCTGCAGGACCAGGTTGAAGGCCGGCGTGTCCGTGTACCAGGATTTCCCGAAATCGCCCAACACGGCGCGGCTCGCGAACTTCCAGTACTGCACGTACACCGGCTGGTCGAGCCCGAGCAGCTTGTGGTACCGCTCGTACTCTTCCTTGCCCGCGTTCTGGGGCAGGAGCAGCAGGACCGGGTCGCCGATCACGTGGAGGATCGCGAACGCCAGCATCGAGATGCCGACGATGACGACGACGAGCTGGACGATCTGGTGAGCGGCGTAGCGCTTCATGGCCGGCCGGCGCCGAGCGCCCCACCCTCTGCTCTTCGTCGCCGGCGGGCAGAGGGCGGGGCGCCGCGCACTCCGATTACTTCTTCCGCGGGGTCACGAGGAACATGCGGTCGACCTCGTCGGGCGGCGCCTGGTACTCGACCCGGTTCGAGATGCCCCACACGCCGCGCAGCCCCCACTTGAAGAGGTAGGCCGCGTCGTCGTAGATCAGCTTCTGCGCTTTGACGTAGATGTCCGCGCGCTTCTTCTGATCGAGCGTCGAGCGGCCCTGGACGATGAGGTCATCCATCGCCGGGTTGCAGTAATAGCTGTACGTCTCCTTGCACTTGAAGATGTCGTGCAGGATCGCGTCGGCGTCGAAGACCGAGTAGTAGCCCCACGAGAAGCTGAACATGGGGCCGCCCTTGTTGTCCTTGACGCGGGCGACGAACACCGTGTTGTCGCCGATGTAGTTCTGTTTCACGCGGAAGCCCGCCTTCGTGAGATCGGCCACGATGGCCTCGTCGGTCTGCAACAATCCAGGCTCGACGGTCGGCGGCCCCTGGTTGTACGTGATGTCCACGCCATTGGGGTAGCCGGCCTCGGCGAGCAGTTTCTTGGCCGCGGCGAGGTCCTGCTTGTACGGCTTGAGGCCGGGGTCGAAGCCGAACGCCATTGGATTGACGGCGGTGGCCACGCGGTCACCCAGGCCGTTGAGCACGTGCTTGATGATGCCGTCCATGTTGGTCGCCAGGTTGGCGGCCTGACGGACGCGGCGATCCGTGAAGGGATTCGGTCCGCTGCGACCGGCCTGGTCGAGCTGAAGGAACGCCGTGCGGAGAATCGGCGAGCTCGCCGTCCGCGCCTGCCCGGACTTGTTGATGACGTCCATCTGGTCGGGCGGGACGGCCTTGATGACGTCGACGCCTCCCGAGACCAGCTCGGCGATCTGGGTGGCCTGCTCGGGGATGATCCGGATGCGCACGTACTTGTAGTAGGGCTTGGCGCCCCAGTAGTCGTCGTTGCGCACGAGCAGGTGCTCGTGCTTCCGGTCCCACTTCACGAGCTTGTAGGGACCGGTCCCGACCGGATGCTCCTGCATCCACTCGTGCCCCTTGTCCTTGATGACCTTCTCCGAGCTCATGACCAGGGCGGTGAGGCGCTCGACGAACAGCGGGTAGGGGCCGTCGGTGTTGATGCGCACCGTGTAGTCGTCGAGGACCTCGACGCTCTTGATCTTGGCGTGATTGCCCCGCGCGGTCATCTTCCTGGCGGGATCGAGGACGCGCTCGAAGGTGGCCTTGACGTCGCGCGCGGTGAACGGGCTGCCGTCGTGGAACTTCACGCCCTGGCGAAGCTTCAGCTCCCAGGTCGTGTCGTCCAGGGCCTTCCATGACACGGCCAGGTTGGGCACCACACGCCGGGTCTTGAGGTCACGCACGGCAAGGTGGTCGAAGACGTGATAACCGAGGATGATGGCTTCACGCAGCACCGAGTTGGGCGGGTCCCAGCTGTCCACGTCGGACTGGAGCGCGTAGACGAGCGTGTCGTCCTTGGTCTGTGCCTCCGCTCCGGGCAGGGAGCTCGAGGCCAGCAGGAGGAAGAGAGCGGATCCGATGGCGATGGTGCGCCGCATGGCGGTCTCCTTTGTCGTCGCGCTCCGCTCGCGCTCAGTCGGAGGGAGAGGTTCGGCTCACAAGGTGGGTGGAACAATATCCGCGCGGGGTGAGGGCCGTCAAGACGGCCCGGTCAGGGGTGCGGTGTGATCGAGAGTCCGCGACTACGTCTCCGCCGGCTGCGCCCCTCCGACGAGCGAGACTTGATCGCGCTCGACAGCGATCCCGAGGTGATGAGGTACGTGGGGAGCCCGGCCGGACCGAGGTCTTTCGAGGAGACGGCGGACCGGGTGAGGCTCAGGATCGCCGAAGACCAGGGGCCACTCGGGTTCTGGGTCGTGGAGAGCCGGGCCGACGGTGGCTTCCGTGGGCTCTGCGCATTGATCCGGATGCCGAGCGGCGACGACGTCGAGCTGGCGTATCGACTCACCCGGTCGAGCTGGGGACAGGGCCTCGCCACCGAGGCCGCCAACACGCTCCTCGACTACGCGCTCGGTGTCGTCGCGCTCCCGAGGATCGTGGCCGTGACGTATCCGGACAATCGCGCGTCGCAGCGCGTGCTCGAGAAGCTCGGCTTCCTGCCGCGTGGCCTCATCGATTACAAGGGCGTGCAGGTTGCGTACTACGTCGTTACGCGCGCGACGCGGAACGCGAGCGGCCCGCGATGACTCAGGCCGCCCGCGCCCTTCCCACCGACGCTCGTGGGCCCGAGGGCGTGCAGTGGGCCGACGTGTGGGCAGGAGGGTGCAAGTGCGCGGCCAGCGACCTGGCGATGGCGGGTCGCGGCCTGAGCGGTTCGACCGGGAGAAATTGATCAGCGAAGCGCGGATCGAGGCGTTGCGCTTCGGGCCGGGCCTGCTACCAGCGGCCGCGACCTCCGCCTCCACCTCCGCCGCGATTCCCGCCATATCCGCCCCGGCTCGAATCGCGCCGCCCTTCGGTCTTGGGCTTCGCCACTTCGACCTTGATGGATCGGCCGTCGAGGTCGCGTCCGTTGAGATGAGCGACCGCGTTCTGCGCCTGCTCGTTCGACTCCATCTCGACGAAACCGAAGCCTTTCGACCGACCACTGAACTGGTCGGTGACGACGGTTGCCGAGACAACCGTGCCGGACTGGGTGAAGAACTCACGAAGTCCGTCGCTGGTCGTGTTGAAGCTGAGGCCGCCGACGAAGAGTTTCTGCGCCATGGAAGTCACCTGCAGGACTTTCCGCTTTTGCGTGCGCGTCTCAGGAGCGCGGAAGCAACTGCGAGACGGCGTCTGGTGAGGGGGGCTCGAAGGTGAGCCGGTGTCCGGACCAGACAGGCAGAGTATACGCCAGGCGTAGAGCCGCGGTGTCAAGCGCGAGCTCCGTACGTTCACGGATGGCCCGGACGATCGGCCACCCGTTCAGGACTATCGGACACGCAATCTACGGGTACAGGCGCCACGCGTCTGCCGGTTGTCGCGCTCGGCGCTCGCTGCGGTTGCCGGACACGAGGTGCACCTGCCGGGCGACCTCGAGGTGCTCCCGGACGTCGAGGGCCATCAGGTCGCCTGCCGTATGCGGGCCGCATTCGGTGACGCGATTTTTCTCGTCGCGCTGACGGGCTACGGCGGCGCGGAGAATCTTCGAAGTCAAAGGCGGCGGGGTTCGACGCTCACGTCCTGAAGCCGGCGACGGTGGAGGAGCTCACCGGTCTCCTCGCCCGGCGGAGCCGCCCGGGCTCGGACTACCGGTAGCCGCGCTGGCCGGGGACCGGGGAGCGACGGGGG
>Ga0209802_1000760_pt1 | contig 24817 bp, 23 predicted proteins | sample GraSoiAngelo_129_FD_185886 | JGI IMG/M metagenome (GOLD analysis project Ga0209802, IMG submission 185886) | Grasslands soil microbial communities from the Angelo Coastal Reserve, California, USA - 14_0927_12_40cm (SPAdes) (version 2) | ecosystem: Environmental > Terrestrial > Soil > Grasslands ... | reverse complement strand
CGTGGTCGGTGATGGCGATGAGGTTGATCCCAGCCCTCACCGCGGCGTCGACCAACTGAGCCGGCGTAACCATGCCGTCAGACGCGAGAGTGTGGCAGTGGGGATCAGCTAGGGGCAACCGTCAGTCCTCGAACAAAGAGCGTACGTAAGCGACAGGGTCGAAGGGCTCGAGGTCGTCGACACCCTCCCCCACACCGGCGAGCTTGACCGGCGCGTCCAGCTCAGCCTCGATCGCGATCACGGCTCCGCCCTTGGCGCTGGTGTCGAGCTTCGCGAGCGCCAGCCCGGTCATCGGGATGGCCCGGTTGAAGACGCGGGCCTGCGTGAGGCTCGAGAGCCCGATCATGGCGTCGAGCACGAGCAGTGACTCGTAGGTGGCTCCGTCGAGCGCCTTGCTCGCGACGCGACCGACCTTGCCCAGCTCTCGAAGGAGGTTGTGCTGCGTCTGCAGGCGTCCCGCGGTGTCGACCAGAACGACGTCATGCCCCCGGCTGCGCGCATGCCGGATTCCATCGAAAACCACAGCCCCCGGATCGCCACCCGCCTTGCCGGCGAACCCCTGCACCCCCGCACGCTCCGCCCACGCCATCATCTGCTCGATCCCCGCGGCTCGATACGTGTCGGCGGCCACGACGAGAGGATTGCGGCCCCGGACTCGCAATCGGTGGGCAAGCTTGCCGATCGTCGTGGTCTTGCCGGCTCCGTTGATGCCGTAGAAGAGGACACATGCGGGCGTGCCGCTGAGGTCGAGCTCTCGCGGCTCCTTCGACATCGCAGCCAGGGCGGCCTGGATGAGCGCCGCCTCCGCCTCTTCGCGTGTGCGCGGGCTTCGAGCGCGGACAGCGGCGACCAACTTCACGGCCATCGCCGGGCCCATGTCGGCGGCGATCAACAGCTCCTCTAGCTCCTCGTAGTAGCCCGGCGCGAGAGGCAGGCTGAGGGCGCGCAGGCCCGCGGCAAAGACCCTTCTCGTGCGGCCGCCAACGCGGCTCCACACGCTCATTGGGACTCAGCCCGCCTGGGCGGTCGTCGTTGCGTTCGAGGCCCGGGCGGCCGGCTTGCGGATGTCTTCGAGGCGGACCGAGACGATGTGGGAGGCGCCGCTCTCGTCGAGGTGGATGCCGTACAGGGTCGACGCGTGAGACATCGTCACGTGGTTGTGGGTGATCACCAGGAACTGGCGCTGCGCGCCGAGCCGCGCAAGCATCTCCCCGAAGCGACCGACGTTCGCATCGTCGAGCGCGGCATCAACCTCGTCGAGGATCGTGAACGGGCTGGGGTTGACCTCGTCGAGAGCCAGCACCAGCGCGAGCGCCGCGAGCGATCTCTCACCGGACGACAGCAGGGTCACGTTTTGGAGGCGCTTGCGCGCCGGCTGGACCAGAATCTCGACGCCGGTGCGCGGGCCCTCGTCGCCCTCCGCGTGGCGAAGGGTCGCGCGTCCCCCCGGGGCCAGCTGTGAGAAGTACTCGTGGAAGTTCGCCGCCACCGCACCGAACACGGCCTCGTAGCGCGATTCCTCCTCGTCGCGAAGCTTGGTGATGAGCTGTTCGAGGTCGGTCCTCGCGGCGGCGATGTCGTCGAGCTGCGTGTGCAGCGTCTCGAATCGCTCCTCGAGCTCGCGGCACTCGGCTTCGGCCAGGGCATTGGTCGGCCCGATCTCCTCCACCTTCTTCTCGAGCGCGCGCATCTCCTTCTCACGCGCCTTGCCACCGGGAATCTCCTCAGGTGCGACCCCATCCGGCATCCGCGCGCGGATCTCTTCCATCCGCGCCGCCAGAAGCTCGGCCTCTCGCGTGATGAGCTCGAGGTTGCCCTCCAACGTGCCGGCTTTGAGCCGAGCGTCGATGCGCGCTTCCTCCAGCGTCACCAGACGCCGCGCACCCTCGGCCATCTGGTTCTCCTCGCCGGGCGACTCGCGCTCGGCGTCGGCCAGGCGCGCCTTCGCCGCCTCCGCCTCGCTCTTCAGGCGCGGTAGCACCTCGGCGGCAAGCGCTGCGCTAGCGTTCGCGGCGGCCACGCGCCGTGCCCTCTCCTCCGCGGCGTGGTGGTGACGAGCCAGGTCTTCTTCGACAGCGGCCAGCTGCCGCTGCAGGTCCTGGTGCCGATCGTGCCACCTCGCTCGCTCGAGCTCGGCCTGCCGCGCCGCGGCTTTGTGCGAAGCCTTTGCATCCAGCTCGCGAGCCACTGCCGCCGCTTCGGCTTCCGCCTCGCCGGCGGCGCGCTCCAGGTCCGGCAGACGCTCGGCCTCGACCCGCTCCGCCTCACGCGCGGCGTCCAGCAGCCGACTGGAATCTTCCAGGCCGGCCGCTCCAGCGGCGCGGGTGCGCAGCTCGTCAAGCGCCGACTCAGTCTCCTTGAGGCGTATCGCTGCGGAACCTGTGCGCGAGGCGGACGGCGCGAGGCTGTCGATCTCATCGTGCAGCCGCGTTCGGCGGGCATCGATCTCGACCCTCGGGTCGGCACCTGCGCGGACGACTCCGGGCTCCCGATAGACGCCTGCGATGGTGACGTCGACGCCCACGACCACGTGCCCCAGCAGCCGGCGGGCGACCAGCTCGTGGCCCTGCCTGATCCGCACGTGCTGGAACATCGAACCTGGCTTCGGTGTGCCGGCGGCCTCGAGGGGATACAGGATCGTGCGCTGCGTGGTGTCGGTGTCACCTGCTCGTGAGGCCGATTCCTCGTCGGGCGCGACGTGGGCATCGACGAGGGGACCTAGCACAGCGGACAGCGCCCGTTCGTAACCGGGCTCTGCCGTCACGACGTCGCCCAGACGCACAAGGCCCGGGATGGTCTCGCCTCGCAACGACTCCAGGCCTTCGAGCTCAGAGCGAAGCCTGGCGACGGATACGGCAGCGGACTCGGCGGTCCTGGCCGCCGTCCGAGCTTCCGCAACCGCAGCCTCTGCGACCGGTATTCGGCGCGCGGCCTCCGCCCCTACCTGCAGGCGGCCGACCTGCTGCTCGAGGAACTCGCGCCTCGTGTGCGCCGCCGCGAGCGAAGAGGCCGCTGCCGCCACTGCGCGGCGCGCCTGCTCGGCCGCGCGCTGCGCGTGCTGCGCATTGCGAGGATCGGCGTCTGGCGCGGATTCGGCCGGCTGCGGCACAGCCTCGAGAGCCCCCAGGGCCGCCGCGGTCTCGCTCTTCAGCTGGTCGCCGAGCGCGGCCGCGGCAGACGCCTGGGTTCGGTTCTCCATCTCCTCGCGCTGCAGCGCGGCTGCCAGCGCCCGATGGCTTTCGGCGCGCTCCTCGGCAAGCTCCAGCGAGTGGTCGGCGGCTGCGACGTCGAGGCGTAGCCGTCCGAGCGAGGTCTGCCGGGCGAGGCGGCGGTCCTGTGCGGCCTGCATCTCCTCCCGCCAGCCCGCGAACTCGGTCTCGGCCGACTGCGCGAGCTCGCGTGCCTCGATCAAACGTCGCTCGAGCTGCTGCGCCTGAGAGGAGGCCTTCCGATGGGCGTCGCGTGCCTCGCGCCACTCTTCCCAGACGATGCTGCCACGCAGCACCTCGAGTCGCGCCAGTGCCTCGGCCGCCTCCCTCGCGGCTGACGCCTGCGCACGAACCACCTCGAGGCGGGGCTGGATCTCGGAGCGCAGGTCTTCGAGCCGGAGCAGGTTCTGGGCCAGCTCGGTCAGCCGCTGGGCCGCCTCCTGGCGGCGCGCCTTGACGCCGCGCACCTGCGCCGCCTCCTCGAGCAGCGCACGCCGCTCGGCGGGCGAGCACACGACGATCGTCTCGATGTCGTGCTGGTCGATGATCGCGTAGGAGTCGACCGTGAGGCCGGTCGAGGACAGCATGTGGATGAGGTCGCGCCTTCGCACCCGCGCGCCGTTCAGGAAGTAATCGCTCTCCCCATCGCGTTCGACGCGGCGCTTGATCGCAACCTCGTGATAGTCGACCGGGAGCCGGCCGGCGGTGTTGTCGAAGACCATCGTGACCTCGGCGTACGAGGCCCTCGAACGGCGCTCACCGCCGGCATAGATGACCTCCTCCATCTTCTTACCGCGGAGGTCGCGTGCCTGGCCCGAGCCAAGGACCCATTTGATCGAGTCGACGATGTTGGTCTTGCCGGAGCCGTTGGGCCCGACGATTGCCGTGACGCCGCCTTCGAATCGGATCTCGGTCTGCCGGGCAAAGGTCTTGAAGCCCAGCAGGCTCAGTGATCTCAGAAACAAGTTCGGCCCAAGGTAGCAGATGTTGGGCTCATCTGAGCCGTGGGCACAAGATGTGCCCTAGTCGATCACCTCTCCGAACTGGCGGCTGCGGCTCGGTTCGCCGACCGCAGTGTTGGGTTCGCCGGCCGGCTGGGTCTCGGACGCCGGCACCATGGTCACGATCTCGGCCGCCTCACCAGTCCCGTCGCCGGCCCGTAATGCGGTCTTGGAGCGCGGCGACGGAGCCCTGCGCTTCCGCGGGCGGGCCGTCCGTCCTGGTTTTGGCGCGATCGGCACGACAGCGGCGCCTTCGCCAAGGCTCTGCAGCGCCGCGCGGGCGGCCTCCTGCTCGGCCTCCTGCTTCGTCCCCCCGTGGCCGGTGCCCAGCGGATCGCCCCCCGCGAAAACCACCGACGTGTACTCACGCTGATTGCCGACCCGCGCGCCCTCGCTGTCATAAAACGGTGTCAGGCCGAACCGCTCCTGCGCCACTTGCTGGAGGCGACCCTTGAAATTCTCATCCTGCGCCGGGGAGGGCAGAGATCGGTAGCGGTTGAGGTAGTAGTGGTAGGCGGCATCGTAGCCGGCGTCGAGGAACACCGCGCCGAGCACCGCCTCGAACCCGTTGGCGAGCAGCGATTTCAGGTTTCGCCCGCCGCCCTTCGCGATGCCTCTACCCAGGTACAGATAGCTGCCAAGATCGAGCTGCTCCGCCATCTGCGCCAGCGTGTTGGTGTTGACCATCGCCGACCGCGTCTGCGTCAGCTCGCCTTCGGTTGCGCCAGGGTGATGCTTGTACAGGTACTCGGCAGTGATCAGCTGCAGGACAGCGTCGCCGAGATATTCGAGTCGCTCGTTGTCGCGCGGCGACTGATGCGGACTCTCGTTCGCGAACGAGCTGTGCGTGACCGCCTCGAGTAAAAGGCCTGGATCGCGAAAGTGAATCCCGATCTTCTGCTGGAGCTGTTGTAACGACTGCGCGAGAGGCGCTGCGCCTTGTGCTATGAGCCGGCCTTCTCCTGTATGTATTCCCAGGCTTGGCCGACCGTCGTGATCTTCTCGGCGTCTTCGTCGGGAATCTCCAGACCGGTGTTCTCTTCGAATGCGTAAATCAGCTCAACGAGGTCGAGCGAGTCGGCGTTCAGGTCCTCCTGGAAGGAGGCATCCATGGTCACCTGCTCAGGCTCACAGCCAAGCCGCTCCACCACGATGTTCTTGAAGTCTTCGAAGCTCAGTTTCTGGGTTTCCAATCTCGCCTCCAGTGCGATTGCACATAGGGGTGTTTCGACGAACTACTGTACCAGCACTCGCCAGGTGCCCTCCTGGGCCCGGGCTCCCAGCGGCCCGGGCCCCTTTCAACTTCGATTTGCTAGGCGGTCGACTTGGCCCCGGCCGGCGCCATGCCAAGCTGGGTCATGACCTCGACCTGGTCGTACATGAGGTAGTTCCTCTTCACGAGGCCGCGGTCGATCTCGAAGACCTGGATGAACTCGCCCTTCAGCTTGCGCCCGGTCGGCGGGACGTCGCCCATCGGGGTCTTCAGCGGACCCGCGTGAGTGCCGCTGAATGTGCCCTCGACGACGATGGTGTTGCCCTGGGCGATGAGCTTCTTGTTCTCGATCCGTGCGTCCGGGAACGCCTTGAGCCAGCTCTGGTTGTATTCCTTCGCTGCCTGCACGCCCTTCAGCTTGACGCCGCCTGGTGCCGTGAGCTCGATGTCCGGCGCGGAGTCACGAGCTACTGCTTCGAGGTCGTGGGCGTTGAAGGCCTTGAGGCCGCGCTCCACAACGGCCTTGGCTTCCTGCTGCGTCGAGGTCGCGATCTCGAACAGCTCGCGCTTGGGCTCGTTCGCGCCGCTGCGATACTTCTTGAAGGACTCCAGCAGCTTCGCGGCCTTGGGACCAAACGCCTTCGCGGACGCTTCGTCCTCGTAGATGGCGATGGAAATCGCGTCGCCACTGTCGTGATCGACCAGGAGCATGCCCGATCGGCTGCCTTGATGAGACGCTAGCGCCGGAAGAGCGGACTCCTTGTACTCCTTGACGACCTGGTTCAAGTCGCCCTTCTTGTACGTGCTTCGAATTACGCCTACGTGCATGTCTCACCTCCATGAGAAATGGTTTTGGAATGGTTGGTCTCAGAAGGAGGTCCCCATTGGGAACCAGGTTCTAGCGGCATCCCCACTCCTAGACACGGGAGGCCGGCTACCGGGCCAGTGTGCGCCTTCCCAAGGGCGATAAGTCAACGCACTATGAACCGGTAAGCAACGAATGATCGCCTCGCGGCGCTGGGGCCTAAGCAGGGACCTCTTGAACCGCCGCGGGGGCTCCCACCGCGATCGCGGTCTTGCCCGGTGCGAGCTCGCGGATCATCCCGGTCAGCGCTCGCTTCGGACCGACCTCGATGAACGTGTCACAGCCAACATCGACGAGCGCGGCCACGCAGGCGGCCCATCGCACCGGCGACCGCAGCTGCATCTCCAGCACATGCGGGATGCGATCGCCACCCTGGTGCTGCCGCCCTGTGAGGTTGGCAATGACCGGCACGCGCGGCGACCGCCATTCGATACGGTCGAGCGCGACCCGGAGCCGCTCCGCCGCGGGCGCCATCAATGGGGTGTGGAACGCTGCGCTTACGTTGAGCGGGATGACCCTCTTGGCGCCGGCCTCCTGCAACCGCCTTGTCGCGACCTCGAGGCCGGCGGTCGTGCCAGCGATCACGGTTTGCGTGGGCGTGTTGTAGTTCGCGGGCCAAGCGTCATTCATGCCTGCCAGCGCCACCTCAACCGCCCGCGGGTCGAGGCCGAGCACGGCCGCCATCGAGCTGGTGCCCGCGGGGATCGCTTCTGCCATGGCGCGGCCACGCTCAACGACCGCTTTGATCACTTGCTGCGGGCCCACGGCCCGGCCCGCCGCGAGCGCTGCATATTCGCCGACGGAATGACCCGCCGCGGCCGCCGGCTCGATGCCGCGTTTCTCGAGCAGCATGGTGAGCGCGACGCCCATGAAACACAGGGCCGGCTGGGCGTTCTGCGTCAGCCGCAGCTCGTCGTCGTCAGCGGCGATCAGCAGGTGCCGGAGGTCGACGTCCGCGGCGCTCGAGCAGCGATCGCAGAGGTCTGCGACTGAGGAATCCGCGAGCAGCTCAGCGCCCATGCCCGAGTGCTGAGAGCCCTGTCCTGGGAACAGGAAAGCGACCTTCCCCAACTACTCTTTGGCTTTGATTACCTCTCGGCCGGCGTAGTGACCGCAGTTGCGGCAGATCGTGTGCGGCCGCGTGAGCTTCTTGCAGTTCGGACACGCCTGCAGGCGCACATGAACCAGCGCCAGGTGCGAGCGGCGGCGACCTTTCTTCGACTTGGAGAGCTTGACCTTCGGCAGAGCCACGGCTGCCGAATTTTACCGGAAGCTACTTGGACGCCGCTTCGCCGCCCTCTTCCGACTCCGGCTGGCTCGACTGCAGCGCCTCGACGCCCCGCCGAACAGTGGCCAGCGTGCGCCCCAGGTGAGCCTCGAGCTGCTTCAGCTGCTCGAGCGCATAAGCCTCGGCCTGGCGGATGATCTCGTCCGATTTCGCCTGCGCGTCCTTGACCACCTGCGTTCCGTGGCGCTCGGCCCGCCTGAGGATCTCGTGCTCGCCGGCGGTCTCTTCGGCTCGCTCGTTGGCGCGCGACATGATTCGCGCGGCCTCGGCATGGGCCTCCGTGATGATGCGCTGCTGTTCTGACACCGTCCAGTTCGCCTGCTTGATCTCGTCGGGCAGGTTGAAGCGAAGCTGGTCGATGAGCTCCATGATCTCGTCCTCGTTGACCATCACCTGGGTCGACAGAGGAACGTGACGAGCGTTCTGAATCAGGTACTCGAAGCGGTCAAGCAGCTCGTCGACCTTTATGTGAACTTCTCCTTCAACGCCTTGGCGACACCCGCAGGCACCAGGTCAGACACGTTGCCGCCGTAGCTCGCGATGTCCTTCAAGATACTTGACGACACGTATATGTGGGCGAAGCTCGACATCAGGAACACCGTGTGGATGTCGGGCGCCAGCTTCCGGTTCATGAGCGCCTGCTGAAGCTCCGCATCGAAATCAGAGTAGGCGCGCAGTCCTTTCACCAGCGTCGAAGCGCCTTTCGATCTCGCGTACTCGACCGTCAGGCCCGTATAGCTCGCCACCTCCACACGGTCGTGGCCCTTGAGCGCGTCGTTGATGAGACGAACACGTTCGTCAACGCTGAAAAGCGGCTGCCGCTTGTCGGGGTTCGCGGCCACGGCAACGATGAGGTGGTCGAAGATCCCAAGCGCCCGCTCGACCACGTCGAGATGACCGTTGGTAAAGGGATCGAAGCTACCCGGATAGACCGCGGTCTTGTTGGTCATACGCGAAGAAGCGTGAGCATCGTGTCGCCGTAGCGCCGCTCGCGATCAACGCGAAGTCGGGTGAGATCAGGCAAGGTCTGGCGGCGTGAATGCTCCGCCACCACGAGTGCATCAGTCAGGGTCCGATCCAGCACTTTTAGCGCGCGGTCGAGGACGACGTCGTCGTAAGGCGGATCAAGAAAAACCAGGCCGGCCTGCCCGACCTCGGCCGGAGAGCTCTCGAGCCAGCGAACGACGTCACCACGCACGACGTGGGCCCGCTCCTTCAGCTCGAGGGCTTCCAAGTTCTGGCGCAGGATAGCAAGACCGCGCGGCTCCCGGTCCACGAAGGTGACCTGGGCGGCGCCGCGCGAAAGTGCCTCGATGCCGATGGCTCCCGAGCCCGCGAAGAGGTCGAGCACGTGGGCGCCTTCGATGCCCGGCCCGACAAGATTGAAGATCGCGGCCTTGACGATGCCCTGTGTCGGCCGGATTCCCTTCGGAGCTTTGAGGCGGCGGCCGCGAGCCTCCCCGCCGCCGACTCGAAGCTTCGACATCAGTTGAGCTTGGGGCGGCGGCCGCTCCACGGCCTCGCCTGCTCGAGCTGTGCGGCCAGGCCGAGGATCAGGGCCTCGCCGCGCGGCGGGCCGACCAGCTGCACACCGATCGGCATCCCGCGAGAATCGACGCCTAGCGGCAGCGAGATCGCGGGCTGGCCGGTGCAGTTGTAGGGGTACGTGAACCCGACGAAGTCCATGTAATCGTCGCCGGCCGCGGAGAGGTCCGCGCCCAATGTGCCTAGCGGTGGCGCCGTGCGCGGCACCGTCGGCGTCACCAGCACGTCATGCGAATCCCAGAAGGCGACCACGATGCGGCTGTGCATGCGAATCGCGTCGACCGAGCGAACGTAGTCGATCGCCGAGACCTGCTTGGCCAGTGCGAGCCCGAGCGCGTTGAACGGCTCGAGCTTGCTCTCGTCGGTGATCGGCAGCGAGCCGAGCCCCGCCACCACGATCACCTGCATCGGAGTGCGGAAGGGTTCCGTATCAGGACCGCCCTCCGTTACGCGGTGGCCGAGTCCCTCCAGCAGCCTCGCGACCTCCCGCACGCACCTGGACACCTCGTCATCGACCTTCGTGCTCGAGCGAACGGTGAAGCCGATCCGCAGCTTGCGGTCAGTCGGCGTGGCGGCGTCCGCGAACCGGCCGTCGAGCTCGGCCCAGTACGCATCGCCGGGAAGGTGGCCGGCGATGGCGTCGAGCCCAGCCGCCGCATCCGAGACGGTGCGGGCGATCACGCCGTCCGTCGAGAGCCCGGCCCAATGCTCGCCGAGCAGCGGACCGGCGGACACTCGCCCGCGCGACGGCTTGAGGCCGACCGTTCCGCAGCAACTCGACGGGATGCGCACCGAGCCGCCGCCGTCGGTGCCATGCGCAAAGGCGCACAGGCCCGCGGCCACCGCAACGGCAGCGCCTCCGCTAGACCCGCCCGCGGAGTGACCGAGGTTCCATGGGTTGTGCGTGGCGCCGAAAAGGCCGTGCTCGGTCGTCGGCCTGGTGCCGAACTCGGAGAGGTTGGTCTTGCCGAGGATGGGACAGCCCTCCTCTTTCAATCGCGCCACGGGAAAGAAATCGATCGGCAGCGAGTAGTCCTCGAACGCCCTGGATCCAAAGGTCACGGGGTAACCTGCCAGAGAGACGAGGTCCTTGACTGACGTCGGCACCCCGCGCAGCGGGTAGCCGATGTTTGCCTCGTCGGCCGATTTCGCCTGCTCGAGGGCAAGCTCAGGTGTGGTGAGGACGAAAGCGTTCAGCCGCGGGTTGAGGCGTTCGATCCGTTCGAGGTACGCACGCGTCAGCTCGGTCGAAGAAACGTCGCGGCGACGCACCGCCGCGGCCTGATCAAGGGCGGACGCGAATGGATCCATGGCCGTTAATGGTGCCGATTCTCGCGGCCGGGTACGGAGCGGAGCTCAGCGCATGCTCGAATGCACCTGCGCTTGCCGGCGGGATGGCCACGAGCAGGCCGCCGCTCGTCTGCGCGTCACAGAGCATCATCTGGTCGATCTCGGCAGCGCCACCCCAGTCCACCTGCTCGCGATACGCCTCGTAGTTGCGCCGGCTGCCGGACGGGAACAGGTCGCGCTGCGCCAGGTCGCGCACGCCTTCGAGGAACGGAACCGCACCAAGGTCGATGTCCGCGCCGCCTTCCAGGTTGGCGAGGTGACCGATCAACCCGTAACCGGTGACATCAGTCGCCGCGGTCGCGCCTGCGGCGACCATCGCCTCGGAGGCCAGCCGATTGAGGGTCGACATCATGGCAATCGCTGCGCGTTCGAGGGCAGGCGGGCACAGCCCGCGCTTGATGGCCGTCGCCACGAGACCTGATCCCAGCGGTTTGGTCAGAAAGAGCACATCGCCTGAGTGCGCGCCAGAGTGGCCGACCACCCGATCGGGATGCACCTCACCGATGACGGTGTAACCAAATTTCGGCTCGGCGTCGTCGACGGAATGACCGCCCACGACTGCGATGCCGGCCTCGCTCATCTTGTTGGCGCCGCCGGCGACGATCTTCTCCAGCAATCCGGCGCTGAGCTTCTCGCGCGGGAACGCTGTGATGTTGAGCGCGAAGAGCGGGCGCGCACCCACCGCGTACACGTCGCTGATGGAGTTCGCCGCGGCGATGGCCCCGAAGTCCGCAGGGTCATCGACGATTGGCGTGAAGAAGTCAACCGTCGCGACGAGCGCGCGATCGGGCGCGATTCGATAGACCGCCGCATCATCGCGCGATGACGCCGCAGTCAGGACGTTCGGATCAACGATCGGGGGTAGAGCCCCGAGAATCTGCCCTAGCTCCACCGGGCTGAGCTTGCAGGCTCAACCAGCCCCGTGGCTGTACTCCGTCAAACGCATCGGTGACTCCATCGCTGCTTAGTATCACGACCATGGCTCTTGTGTTCGCGGCCATCGCTCCCCATGGAGGTCTCGCTATCGCGGAGGCGTGCACGCCAGAAGAGATGCGCATGGCACACGCAACGCGCTCCGGAATGGAGGAGCTGGGACGTGCCTTCGCGGCGACGAGGCCCGAGGTGGTCGTCGTCGCCACGCCACACAACGTTCACATCTCGGGAGCATTTGCCGTCGTTGTCGCCGGTCGCGTGACCGGAAGCCTCGACGGCACACCGCAGCCGGTGGAGCTCGATGTACCGGGCGATGCTCCGCTTGCCTGGCGCCTGCTGGAAACGCTTATCACGGACGGGCTCCCGGCGGTCGGTGTGAGCTTCGGATCCAACGACCCATCGACCGCGGTCGCGCCGATGGACTGGGGAGTGCTCATCCCACTGTGGTTCATGGGCGGTCGCCAGGACCCGCCGCTCCCAGTGGTGGTGCTGGCGCCGGCGCGAGACCTGTCCGCGGCAGAGCATGTGCGAGCCGGAGCGGCTGTCGCCGGCGCCGCAGCCGCATCGGGCCGGCGTGTCGCATTCATCGCCAGCGCGGACCACGGACACGCACATCGAGCCGACGGCCCTTACGGGTTCCATTCCAACGCTCGCGTCTATGACGACCTCGTGGTCGAGCTGGTCGGCGGCGACCGGCTGGCCGGCCTGGTGGACATCCCGGTCGCCCTGGTCGAGGAGGCCAAAGCCGACAGCTGGTGGCAGATGCTCATGCTCCTGGGAGCGACCGGCGAGGGTTGGCGAGGGCGGCTGATCAGCTACGAGGCGCCGACTTATTTCGGGATGCTGACCGCGGCTTACGAGCCTTTGGCTAACCGCCGTACCTCATCACGGCCTCAAAAACGCACTCGGCCCCGAACTCGAGCGCGCTGACCGGTACGCGCTCGTCGGCGGCGTGGATGGTTGGCGACGAGTTGAAATCGGGCGGGACGTTGAGGGGCAGGAAGCCATATGTGCGAATGCCCAACCTCGCGAAGTGCCGAGCGTCAGTGCCGCCGGTGACGAGGGATGGCACTGGCACGCATCCTGGATCCGCCTCCTTCAACACCGAGGCGAAGAGGTCGAACTGCGAGAGGTCGATCTCGGGCTGGGCAGGTCCGACGAGCGTCACCTCGACTTCCGGCTCAGGCCCGATGACGGCACGCAGCTCCTTGACCATCTCTTCGGGCCCGAAGCCAGGCAGCAGGCGGCCATCGAGCTGCACACGCACCTCGCTCGGGATGACGTTGACCTTCAAGCCTCCGCTCACGATCGTGGCGTTGACGGTGTTGTGCAGAGACGCGTCGAGTCCGCGACTGAGCGGTCCGAGGTCAGTAAGGGCGGCGTCGGTTCGCACTGGATCCAGAAGTGCGCCGATGCGACCCTTCAGCGGCTCCGCCAGCGCGTCACGCATCGCCTCGAGCTGGACGCGTACAGGGGTTGTGATGTGGACGGGCAGCCGCGAGGCGTCCAGCTTTGCGAGGAGCTCTCCAAGCTTTGCCATCGCCCCGCCGCGCGCGGGGATCGACCCGTGCCCACCCGGGCCGCGAAGCGTGACCTGCATCTGGCAGCCGCGCTTTTCGGAGACCATGATCGGGTAGAAGCGGCGCCCGCCCAGGTGGAGCGCGACGCCGCCGGACTCGCCGATCGCGTGCCGGATGCCGTCGAAGAGCTCGGGATGTGCCTCGACCAGCCACCTGGCGCCGAAGACTCCCCCCGCCTCCTCGTCCGCCAGCGCCGCGAGCACGAGGTCGCCCGGCGCTCCACCGCGCTTCTGGGCGCGGACCAGGGCGGCGACCATCATCGCGACGCCGCTCTTCATGTCGAGGGCCCCGCGGCCCCACAGGTAGCCATCGACGATGTCGCCGCCGAAAGGCCTCTGCCGCCAGTCCTGATTGACGGTGGTGACGACGTCGACGTGCCCCTGCAGCAGCAGCGGGGGCGCCTCCCCGCGGCCCTTCACTCGCGCGACCAGGTTGGGACGGCCAGGAGCACTTTCGTATCGAGCGCATTCGATGCCCGCGTCCCCCAGCACCCGCTCGATGAGCTCGACGGCCATGTGCTCCTCGCCCGGCGGGTTGGTGGTGTCGAGGCGAATGAGGTCGCGGGTGAGCTCGACGACAAACGGGAGCGTCTGCATGCAGCTACGAGGCTAACTGATCGAGATTTTTTCTAGACGGGCTTCCACCGCATCTCTGAGCAGCGGGTGCGCTTCGAGTCTCGGATCTGAGAGTAAGAGGGCCTGAGCTTCATCTCTTACCTCGTCGAGCAGCAGCGGCTTTCTCAGCGCATCCATCGCGGCATCCGACATCCCATGCTGCTTTGAGCCCATCAGCTCACCTATTCCTCGACGTTCCATGTCCTCGCGAGCGAGTCGAAAGCCGTCCGAGATCGTCTCAACCAGCTTCAGGCGCTCGAGGCTGGCAGCGGACGGGTCGTCGGCGAGCAGCAGGCAGTGGCTTTCAGCAGCGCCGCGTCCCACGCGACCGCGGAACTGATGCAGCTGCGCAAGCCCGAAACGGTCAGCGCCCTCGATCATCATCACCGTCGCGTTTGGAATGTCGACGCCAACCTCGACCACTGCCGTGGCCACCAGGACCTGCGTCTCGCCGGCCACGAACCGCTTCATCACCTCTTCCTTTTCTTTGAGCCGCCCATGCATCAGGTCGAGCTTCAGGTCGGGGAAGACGTCTTTGCCAAGTCGCTCGAACTCCGCGGTCGCCGAGCGGGCGACCACCTTCTCGGATTCTTCGATCAGCGGGCAGATCACGAACGCCTGCCGTCCCAGCCTCACCTGGTTCCTCACGAGCTCGTGCGCCCGATCGCGCTCGCCGGGCGGCACGACCTCGGTCGCGACCGGCGTGCGGCCGATGGGGAGCTCGTCGATGATCGACACGGACATCTCGCCGAACCGTGCCAGCGCGAGGGTTCTGGGGATGGGCGTGGCGGTCATGGCGAGGAAATGCGGGCGCCCGCTGCCTTTTGCCCTCAGCAGCTCCCGCTGGTTGGTGCCGAAACGGTGCTGCTCGTCGACGATCGCCAGCCCGAGGTCGGCGAACTGAACGTTTTCTTCGATGAGCGAGTGCGTGCCGACGACGAGTGCGCAGTGCCCGCTCGCCGCAGCGGCGAGGACGCGACGCCGTTCCGCCGTGCTCTGGCTGCTCACGAGGAGCTCCACGGTCAGGCCGGGGAAACTCTCCTCCAGGTAGCCGCGGAACTTGTGCAGGTGCTGCCGCGCGAGTAACTCTGTCGGCGCCATCACCACCGATTGCAGGCCGGCGGCATGAGCCATTGCGGCGCATGCAGCCGCGACCGCCGTCTTGCCGGATCCGACATCGCCGTTCAGCAGCCGGTTCATCGGCGTCGGTTTGGCCATGTCCTGGAACGCCTCCCACATCGAGCGTTTCTGAGCCCTCGTCAGCTCGAAGCCCAGGCCGGCCTTGAACGAGTCGATCACGTCCTGCCGGTAGGGGATCGGCGCGGCCGGCTCGGCCGCGATGCTGGCTCGCATCAGGGCAAACGCAGCCTGCAGCTCGAACAGCTCGGCGAAGCCCATCCGCCGCCGGGCCTCGGACCATTCGCTCTGTGTGTCCGGCTTGTGGCCGAGCCTCACGGCTTCCGCCAGCGGCAGGAGGTGGTGCCGGGCGCGCACATCTTCGGGCAGCTCGTCCTCGAGCTTTGGCGCCAGCGGCAGCGCGGCGTCGACCCAGCCGGCGAGCTTCTTGGACGTCAGGCCCTTGACCACGTGGTACTTCGGCATGAGGCCGCCGATGTACTTCGGGGCGTTACTACTGCCGCCGTCTAGACGTTCGTGGTGCGGATTGCGCATCTCGAACTCGCGATAGCGGCCGGCTTTGACCGTCCCGGCTACGGCGACCCTGTCACCCTTGTGAAGCTGCTTGGCGACCCATGGCTGGTTGAACCAGACCAGGGTCAGCTCGTCGTCGGCCTGGTCGGCGAGTGTGGCTTTCGTGAGCTTGAGCCTCTTCAACCTGGTGATGCCGGGCGCGATCCGGAGGATCGTGCCAACCACCGTTGCGAGGGTCCCGTCCATCAGCTCGCTCACGGGCTTCGGGTCACCGAACTCCTCCCATCCGAAGGGCATGTGCAGGAGCAGGTCGCGGACGGTGCGGATGCCCAGGGCCGCGAGGCGCTGCTTGTCCAGCGGCTTGACCTTGGGCAGCTCCGCGACCGGCGAGTCGAGCGCCAGGCGGGGATTGAGGACGACCACCTGGTCAAAAATAGAGCCATCCGCACCCCGGCGCCACCCAGCCGGTCAAGCGGAAACTTAAGACTCACATAAATGCCAAAGAGGCGTTACATTGCGTTCTCGTGAGCGACGAACCGACCAGCCCGCATCCTGAAGAGACTCCCGCCCCCGAGACGCCGGCGGCCGAGCCGGCGCACGCATCGTGGGAGGTTCAGGAGCCGGCTACACCCTCAGAGCCGTCCACGGCGACCTCCACAGAACCATCGGCTGAGACCCCCCATACCCCACCTCCCGACTACGCCGCGCCGCCCGGATACGCGGCGCCTATGGCCGCCCCGCCGGCCAGGAACATGCGCCCCATCATCACGGTGGTGGCCATCATCGTCGTGGTGGTGCTGGCCCTGGTCGGCTATGCCGGCGCCGGCTACGCCTTCGCGAACAGCAAGATCGACAGCGCAAGGGGTACCTACAACACCGTGGTCTCGCACCAGAACACGCTGACCACCCAGTTCAACGCCGCCGCGGGCAAGCTGACGGCGGTAGGGCTGAAGAGCTCATCGATCGATGACTTCAAGACGAACCAGGCCGCGTACGCCCAGCTGGTCACCCAGGCCCAGGCGGCGCAGCCGACGATCACCAACGACGACGCGTCTCTCGCGAAAGCCCAGGACAGCCTGACGGAGAATTCGTGGCTGACCGTGTTCAGCAAGGGGAGCCTGGACCAGGTCTCGACCAAGATCGGCCATGAGCGCAATGCACTCGCCAGCGCGAAGACGATCACGGGCGACATGATTCAGCTCGGTAAGTTCTTCCAGGCGTACGACACGCTGTTCATCGACATCGACACCGTCGGAGTCAAGGAGGAGGCGACCGACCTGACAGGCGCCGTCTCGGCGGTGGCGACGCTGAAGACCGACATCGGCACGGCGACGGGGCTGGCGGATGCCCCGGGGCTACCGTCCGAGATGAAACAGATCCTCACCGACCTGCAGACGCTCGCCGCCGACGAGAAGAAGCTGCTCGACGCCGCGGTGGCCGGCGACGCCACCAACGCTGAGGCGGCGGTGAAGTCGCTGACCGCGGATCTCAACAAGCTCGAGGCCTACGACACCAACAAGATCAATTCCGAGATCCAGGCCTTCTACCAGCCGCTGATCGACACGTTCAACTCTGAGGTCAACAAGGCCAACAACACGTAGGTGGGTTCCGCTCGGCCTCGGGAGTAGATTTTCTCAACTGACGTGAGCGAGATTCCGCCGTACCCGCCTCCTCCTCCGCTACCTCCGGAGCCTGAAACGACCCCGGCGGCTGCCGCGCCGGCGCGGGCTGCTCCAACGCCGGCTTACCCCTCGTACCCATCAGCGCCGCCGGCGCCGTCTGCGCCTCCACCCGACTACGCCGCCCCCGTTTCTGCCTATCCCGCCCCCTACGGCTATGCCTCTGCGGCGCAGCCGCGCGCGTCACGCAACCTGCGCACGATCATCGCCGCGGGAATCCTCGTCGTCGTGCTGCTGCTGGGGATCATGGGCTACGTGTTTGCGGGCTATGTGTATGCGTCGAGCCGGATCTCGGCGGCGGCCGGCGCGATCAACACGCTCGACTCGCGCCGCAGTTACGTGAACACCACGTTCGACCTGCTCGAACAGCAGGCGTCCACGCTCGGCACCCAGTCGGACGGCAGCGTGGGCAAGGCCACGGCCACGTCGATGGTGACCGAGTCTCAAGGACTGAGGTCAGGTCTGGCCGGCAACGACCAGGGTCTGGTGGCCGCGCGCACCCACCTGAACGAACAGCAGTGGCTCACGTCGCTGAGCCAGGGACGCCTCACTGCCGAGGCCGCTCGCATCGATCATGGGCGGAAGGCGATCGCGACCGTCAGGGCGGCGGCCCAGCAGTATGTCTTCTATGGGCATTTCCTCGAGGACTACTACCAGGCTGACATCGACCTCACCGCGCTCATCGCGACCGCTACCGCCAATGACGTCGCCGGCGCGGCGAGCGCAGATGGCTCCTTGGAGGACGACCTCACCAAAGCCTTGCAGTCGTCGGCCAACGTGGCGGAGCTTCCAACCGAGCTGCACGATCGGCTCCTGGACCTGCAGACATTCGCCAATGATTTCGGAACCTTGTTGAACGCCTACGTGAAACGTGATCAGGCCGGGTACGACGCGGCCAACAAGGCCATCAAAGCGGACACGGCGAAGCTGGGGGCCTATGACCCCGCGGCACCCGCTGCGAAGATCAAGTCCTACTACCAACACTATCGAGTCGATTTCAACCTGGAGATGGACAAAGCCACCGCTTAGGGTTCTCTGCACGGTTTAATGAGGTCGATGGCCGACGGCCTGTATTCAGAAAGTTCGATAACCCGGCGAGTCAACCGCGAGAACATCCTCTTGCTTGGTGGCGGCCGCGCGCTGCTGATGCAGCTGGCGCACCCCAAGGTCGCCGCGGGCGTCGACGAGCACTCGGATTTCCGCGCCAATCCGATTCGACGCCTTCGCCGCACCGTGCTGATGACGATGGCAATCGTCTTCGGCGAGCGCGAGACCGCCCTGGCCGCCGCCCGCGCGGTCAACCAGGTGCATGGTCACGTCCGTGGCGAGGACTATCGCGCCCTCGACCCTGACCTCCTGCTGTGGGTCCACGCCACGCTGGTGGACTCGGCGCTGGTCACGTACGAGACGTTCGTGCAGCGACTGACCGCCTCCGAGCGCGACGATTTCTACCAGGAGTCGAAGCTGGCCGGCGAGCTGCTGGGAATCCCGCGCGCTCGTTTTCCAGCTCGGCTGGGCGATTTCAACCAGTACATGGAGCGCATGGTTGAGGACGCTGAGGTGCGGGTCACGCTTCGTGCGCAGGAGCTGGCCCGGCTCGTGCTGCGCCCTCCGCTGCGGCTCGTGCCCGGTCCCGTTATGGTCCCGTTCGAGGTCGTGACCACAGGCCTTCTGCCGCCTGCGTTGCGCCAGGCGTACGGGCTGCCCTGGGGCCGGCGCCAGCAGCGGGCGTTCAAGCTCGCCGTGGCCGCGGTCCCTCGGATCGTGGCGCTGACCCCTCCGGTGCTTCGTGTGTGGCCGCTGCCGGGGCGATCCGTCACGCTCGAAGCTACTTTTTGATGTAGACCACGCCGAGTGCCTTCGGGCCTGTGTGGGTGCCGAGGACGCAGCCGATCTTCCCGATGGGAATCTCCTGCCCCGGCAGCAACTCGCGCAGCCCTTTGGCGATGGCCTCAGCCTCATCTGGCGCCTGCGCATGCATCACGGCGACATGCTCGACGGGCAGCTCGCCGCGAAAGTAGTCCGCCATGCGCGAGACGGCGCGCGATCGCGTTCGCACCCGATCCACCGGTTTGATCTCCCTGTCGGCGACCAGGAGCAGCGGCTTCAGGTCGAGCATCGTCCCGATCATGGCCTGGGCGCGACTCAGCCGGCCGCCCATCTCGAGGTAGCGCAACGTGTCCAGGAGCGCGAGGACGCGAGCCTTGGGAACCCGTGCCCTGACCGCCGCGCTGGCTGCCTCGAGCGATTCGCTCTCGGCGGCGACCTTGCATAGAAAGGCGATGGGCATGGTCACGGTCTCGCTGTCGATCACCTCGACCCGGAAGCCGTCCACCGCCTGGGCGCCCAACTTCGCCGACTCGACTGTCGCGGAAAGCTGCGCGCCGAGGTGGATGGAGATGCAGGCGTCGAATTCGGCGGCCAATCGCCGGTAGACCTCGGCGAATTCCCCTGGCGAGGGCGCCGAGGTGGTCGGGAGTTTCGTCGCGGCCGAGAGCCTCCGGAAGAACTCGTCGTCGGTTATGTCGACGCGATCGCGAAACGTTTCGCTGCCGAAGATGACCTTCAGCGGGACCACCTCGATGCCATAGCGAGCACGCCATTCGTCGGGTAGGTCGGCGGTGGAGTCGGTGACCACCGCGAAGCGACGCTTGGAGCTCACCGGGTCGGCGCTATTCGACCGAAAGGATGAAAGGGTAGTGCTGCTGCCCGCCCTGCTGGACCTCGACCTCGAGGCCGGGGAAGCTGGAACGGATCGCCGATTCGAGCTGCGCCAGCTCCTCGTCGCTCGCCCCCTGTCCGCGATACACGGTGACGAGCTCGTACGCGTCCGGCCCCAGCTTGCCGAGCGCCTTGTTGACGACCTCGGCGTAATCGCCGCCGGCAAATTCCAGCTTGTCGTTGACAAGCCCGATCACGTCTCCCTTCTTTACCTTGAGCCCGTTGGATCGGGTGTCGCGAACCGCATGCGTGACCTCGATGGTCTGTACGCGTGCGGCCTCTGCCTTCATCGTCTCTACATTTTCGCCACCGCTGCGCTCGGGCCTGAAGGCGACCACAGCCGCAACGCCCTGCGGAACGGAATGCGTCTCGATGACGTGGACCTTCTTTTTGGTGAGGCCGCGCACCTGGCTGGCGGCCAGGACGACGTTGCCATTGTTGGGCAGGAGCACGACCTCGTCGTATGGGACGCCGTCGACTGCCGTGAGCATGTCCTGTGTGCTGGGGTTCATGGTCTGGCCGCCCTCGACGATCGCATCGACTCCCAGGCCTCTGAATATGTCGACGAGGCCGCTGCCGGCGACCACCGCCACGAGACCGACGCCGTTTGCGCGCGGCGGCCGGCCGGCGGCGCCTTCGCTGTCGAGGATTCGTTTGTGCTGAGTCGACATGTCTCCGACGTTGAGCTTCAGCAGTTTTCCGAAACCACCCGCGAGGGTGATGACTCGGGTGGGGTCGTCGGTATGGACGTGGACCTTGACCAGCTCGGGCTCGCCGACGACGAGCACAGAGTTGCCGAGGGCCTCGATCTCGCCGCGTATCACGTCCACGTCGAGCGCCGCGCCCTCGATGAGGAACTCCGTGCAGTATCCCCACCCGCCTTCGGGCAGATCGAGCGCGACCTGCGCGGCCTTCGGTTTCGGGGCGACCATGTCGATGTGGAAGGTTTCAGCCTGCTCGAATGTCTTGAGCATTCCCTCGAGGATGATCTGCAAGCCGAACCCGCCGGCGTCCACCACGCCGGCGTCGCGGAGGATCTGGAGCTGGCTGGGCGTCTTTGTTACAGCCGCCCTCGCACCGCCGGCGGCGGCGGCGATCACACCAGGCACTGTGGCGTCAACCTCACTGGCGGCGGCGGCCGCTGCGCGCCCAGCTTCGCGCGCGACGGTGAGGATGGTGCCCTCGGTCGGCTTGTTGACCGCGCGATAGGCGGCGTTGGCAGCCTCCTCGAAGGCGTCCGCGAGCTCCCTGGGCGTCAGCGAGCTCTTGCCTTCGACCGCCCTTGCGAAGCCGCGAAAGATCTGCGACAGGATCACGCCCGAGTTGCCGCGGGCGCCCATCAGGCTGCCATGCGAGGCCAACTTGGCGATCTTGCTCACCTCGGCGGCATTCGATTCCCTGATGTCCTCGACTGCCGACTGCAGCGTGAGCAACATGTTGGTACCCGTGTCCCCGTCGGGAACCGGGAACACGTTGAGGCGATTGACCTCCTCGTGGTTGGCCGACAGCCAGGTCAAGCTGCCAAGCAGGGCCTGCTTGAACAGGGGCCCGTCCACCCCGGCCGGCCTACGAGAGGCCATAGTTGAGCCCCACGAACTCAGAGGCTGCGCCGCGAGTTCGCGGGGACCCCTTCACTCAGCGCCGCTCTTCCTTGACGCCCTGGACGTTCACGTTGACCTGCACAACAGGGACGTTCACCGCCCGCTCGACCTCGAACTTGACCGTCTCCTGAAGGTTGTGGGCGACCTCGGAGATGCGCATCCCGTACTGCACGATCACGTACAGGTCGATGGCGAGCCCACCCTCGACCTCGAGCACGTCGGTGCCGCGATCCACGCTCTCCCGGCGCAGCAGCTCCGCCACGCCGTCTCTGAGTCCTCTCGCGGCCATTCCAGAGACGCCGTAGCAGCGCAGGGCGGCGTGGCCGGCGATGGCCGCGACGGCCGATGGAAAGACCTCGATCCGGCCCCAGCGCTGGGCTTGACCGAGCGCGGTTGGAGTTCTCGAGGCCATGGAGTGCCCATGGTACAATTCGGTCACGCTCAGGTGATCTCGGCGAGCCTTGGCGTCTTCTTTTCCGAGCAATCCCCCCGCTGAAGGTGACTCATGGCCAAACGATGCGCGATATGCGGCAAGGAGCCGCAGTACGGACACCACGTCAGTCACGCCAAGAACCGGGTCAACCGGAGATTTGAGCCCAACCTGCAGATGGGCCGGGTGACCGTGGCCGGCCGCTCGATTCGCGCGCGCATCTGCACCCGCTGCCTCCGCACCTACTCCGCCTGAGCGACAGCGCGTTTCTCAGCTTCGGGTTCCTCGCCTTTCTGATCACGCTGGCCGTTCAGTACGGCCTCTTTCACAGGCTGCTCCGCGGCCCCTTGCTCACACATGACGAGGCGCAGATGCGCTCGGCGGTCGGCCGGTGGTTGAAGGTGGTGCTCGCCTGGCAGGTGGTGGTGCTGGTGGTTGCCGCGGGCTACGTCGCGTTGTTGAGCTCCGCACATCCGACTGGCTATGCCTGGGTCGCGCCGGCGATCGGGGCGGTGTTCGGAACCGCGATTCCCCTACAGGTGGCTGTGTTCGCGATCCTCAGGGCAAGCCGAGGTTCTTAACAGGCAGGCTTTCCACGCCTCGGCCAGGCGAATACGGTTCACCCACAAGGAAACCCCAAGGGAGGGTGGGGGTTTGGGATGGGTGGTTTTCGGTGTCTTTTGTGTTGTGCGGCGCGAGCGATCAGCCGAAGTCGAGGCCGTGAAACTCACCCAGCGCCCGCAGATCGGTGTGCAGTGCCGTCCACACCCGTTCCTGTGTCTCCTCGCTGGGGATCACGCTCGAAGGGTCGTTGAGATCTTCGGCCAGGTCCGGGCGCCCTACCATCTCGGCGAAGAGCAACGTCCACGCGCGCGGAACCACCTCGTAGATCGCATATCCCCCGCCCCCCAGCGCCAGCCACCGGCCGTCGCACAGCTCATGCGCGAGCTCGTGGAAAATGCGCCCCACCCGCGGCCAGATGCGCGTCGAGGCCGCGATGTGTGCGAGCGGATCCAGGTAGTGGGTGTCGCAACCATCCTGCGTCACCAGCACGGTCGGCTTGAATCGGCGCAACAACGCCGGCACGACCTTCTCGAAACCGTCCAGCCACGGCTCGTCCCACGTGAACGGCATGAACGGCAGGTTCGCCGCGGCACCCTCCCCCTTCCCCACGCCGTGGTCCTCGGGGAAACCCGTGCCCGGGAACAGATACCGGCCGCTCTCATGGAGGCTGATGGTGAGCACGTCGGGGTCCGCGTAGAAGATGTCCTCCACCCCGTCACCGTGGTGTACGTCGACATCGATATAAGCGACGCGGTGCCCACGATCCTTGAGCCACCTGCACGCGATGGCCGGATCGTCGTAGGTGCAGAAGCCAGAAGCACGGTCGCGGTGCGCGTGATGCAGGCCCCCCGACGGGCTGAACGCATGCAGCGCGGCGCCGCCTTCCACCGCCTCGGCTCCGATCAACGTCGCCCCGACCACGAGCGACGCGCCATCGTGCAGCTCGTCGGAGATCGGGTTGTCGGCCGATCCGAACCCGGCAGTTTCGACGAGCTCGACCGGCACGTAGCGACGCTGCGCCGGATCGCTCAGCTTGCGTACCAGGTCCACATATTCAGGCGAGTGAACCAGCTCTAGCTCGGCGATCGTCGCCGGACGCGGAGGCAGCAGGTGAGCGTGTTCGATAAGGCCGGTCGAGCGGATCTGGTCGACGGCCAGCTTGACTCTGATGGGCTGCAGCGGGTGCTGGTCAGCCAGTCGGTGCTTCATCAGCTCGTCTCCGTACACGAGCACGACAGGTCCCGACATGGGCACGTAGGCTAGCAGGCGCATGGATCACGACCTGTTTGAGTCCATTCCCAACTTTTCGGAGGGCAGCCGCCCCGAGGTCATCGCCCAACTGGCGGGCGCCGCGGCTCGGGCGCATGTCCTCGACGTCGATGCAGACGCCGACCACAATCGCGCTGTCATCTCGGTCGCCGGTCGGCGACACGACCTCGTCGACGCATTGGTCGCGTCTGTTGAGATGGCCGTGGAGCGGATCGACCTCCGCGAGCACCGGGGCGTCCATCCTCGGGTCGGCGTCGCGGATGTGGTTCCGATCGTTCCGCTGGGCGGCACCTCTTTGCGCGCGGCGCGCGATATCGCCCAAGCGGTCGGCAACCTGATCTGGGCCCGGATACACGTCCCGGTCTACTTCTACGGCTACGGCGAGTCGAACACTCTGGCGGACATCCGCGCTGGGCGCGTGGCGCCGGGAGTGGGAGACTCCTCCCACCACCCCACGGCGGGCGCAATCTGTGTTGGCGCTCGGCTCCCGTTGGTGGCATTCAATGTGCTGCTTCCGGATGTAGATGCCAGCAAAGCGCGCGCCCTGGCTCGGTCGCTGAGAGAATCGTCCGGCGGATTGCGTGGCGTGCAGGCACTGGTGTTCGAGCTACCGGGCGGTCGCATCCAGCTCTCGATGAACCTCTTCCGCCTGGGTGAGACGCCGCCTGCGGGTGTGATCACCGAGCTCGTGCAGCGTGGCGTGGCGCTGGGGACGCAGCAGATCATCGGTTTATGTCCGGCCGCTGTTGCCACCTCGGCCGCGGCCGGACGGCTGCTGGAGGCACGTCTTGCCGCCGCCGCCGCCCGGCGGGGTGCGGAGCTCTGTGCAGCGCAACGCGATGACGAACACTTGAGACTGGCGGGCCGGCTCGAGCAAACAGCCGACGCGATTTCCCGGACGGCCATCGAACCCGAGCAGATGCTGAGCACCGCGGAGCAGGCGGCCGCGCTGGTTGGGGTCTTGAAAGCGGCCCGTGTGCTCACCGACGAGCTCGAAGCCATGCTGCGGATCGCGGCGCAAGGACTTCGGATTGCCATGGGACCGGAAATCCAGGCAGCCTTTACGACTCGGATCAGGGCCCTCGATCGGAGGCTGGATCTGGCCGGTCGCGACTAGCTCTCCGTGAGGTTCTGGTCCACGGTGACATTGCACGCGCCGCCATTGATCCGGAGCTGATAGCGGTCGGTTGCGCTGTCGTAATCACCGCTCTGGGCGTTGAGGGTGCCGACGGCGTGGCTCTGGTGGCCGTCGAAGCTCAAGTTGACAGCACCCCCCGCCACAGCGACCGAAGCTGCCACGCCATG